>Ga0209101_1000571_pt1 | contig 30001 bp, 16 predicted proteins | sample ConPoolayeCmetaG_FD_185481 | JGI IMG/M metagenome (GOLD analysis project Ga0209101, IMG submission 185481) | Hot spring microbial mat communities from California, USA to study Microbial Dark Matter (Phase II) - Cone Pool mat layer C metaG... ...
ACACATGAACATGATGAGTTTGAACATTGGTGGTATAATTCGCTGCATTCACAGAACCCGTAGGGTTCAAATGTTTATAGATGGTGTGAACCCGTGTACATTCGACCCCTACGGGGTCGTACCGAACGGTTGCATCTCATTTTCTATAAACATTGCATCGCTTCGGGATTTATACATAATCTGCATGCCTTCGAAGCCTTCGGTGTTGCACAAAAGGGTTGCCCATTGTTTTTCTATGAAGATTCAATACCTTCGGGATCATTTACATAAACTATAAACTATATGAACTTATCCGATACCGAACGCAACTACATCATCGAACTCATTAAGGCAGGCGAAAAACTGCCTAAGGAATACATTTACAAGCTCTATGCCGATGAAGAAGATGTATTCCTTTTCTGGAACGGCAGAAAAGAAGAGGTAACCAATGTTGCCCTGCCTTTTCACAGTATTGAGCATATTGATGAACCACGCAAGGAAGTAAGCCAAACCCTTGAACTCTTCGACACCCGAGGACGACAACTCAAAGGCTGGACCAATAAGCTCATTTGGGGTGACAACAAATTGATTCTTTCTTCTTTGGCTAACGGTCCTATGCGAGAAGAAATTGAACGCGAAGGCGGTATCAAACTCATTTACATTGACCCGCCTTTTGCTGTCGGTGCTGATTTTAGTTTCAACATTGAAATACACGGCGAAACCGCAGAAAAAAAACAAAGCGTCATCGAAGAAATTGCTTACCGAGATACCTGGGGAAAAGGCATTTCCTCGTACCTCACTATGATGTACGAACGACTGAAACTTATGCACAGCTTGTTGGCAGAAAACGGGTGTATCTATGTACATATAGATTCCACGGTTGGAGCTTTTATGAAGCTTTTACTTGATGATGTTTTTGGTAATCAAAACTTTGTAAATGATATTGTTTGGCGATATATGAAGTTTGCTGCCTCGGGACAAGGATTCTCTAGAAATCACGACACAATTCTTTTGTATAAAAAAAATGAAAAATTGATTTACAATGAGCTAAGAATCCCTGTCAAGGAACAAAGGAAACAAACTGCAAGAATATGGGACAGTAAACTTAAAAAAGCTGTACAGAAAAAAGACGAACATGGTAATCTTATATATTATGACCAAGTTGATAAAAAGGTTGACGATGTATGGGAAGACATTCAAATTGTAAATCCAATGGCTTATGAGCGATTGGACTACCCCACCCAAAAACCTGAAGCCCTTTTAGAACGCATCATCAAGGCGAGCAGTAACGAAGGCGATTTGGTAGCGGATTTTTTCTGTGGCAGTGGCACTACGGCTGCTGTTGCCGAAAAACTGGGGCGTAAATGGATTGCCTGCGATTTGGGGCGGTTTGCCATTCACACTACCCGCAAACGTTTAATAGGCGTGCAAAGAGAATTGCAAAAAAACGGCAAAGATTTCCGTGCTTTTGAAATTCTCAACCTCGGCAAATACGAACGGCAGTTCTTTATGGACGACCTCAGCAACGGCCAACGCAAAGCCAAAGAAGATTTGTATGTAGATTTGATTTTAGAGGCCTATAAAGCCAAACGCATTAGCGGGCATAGCCATTTGCACGGAAGCAAGGCAGGCAGGTTGGTGCATGTGGGTCCGCTTGACGTGCCGGTTACCCAAAGCCGCTTAATGGATATTTTTGAAGAATGCCGCAAAAATCTTTATACACAAGTAGATGTACTCGGCTTTGAGTTTGAAATGGGTTTGACCCCGCAGTTTATTCAGGAAATCAAAGAAAAAGGCGTTTCCATTACGCTCAGATACATTCCCAAAGATGTGTTCGACAAACGAGCCGTGGAAAAAGGGCAGGTTCGCTTTTTTGATGTAGCGTACCTCGATGCCAAAATTCACCAAAAAGGGCGTAGCGTTCAAGTAGAACTGTGCAATTTCGTAACCCATTACACGCAAGACGATATCGAAGAAATACAGCAAACCATGCGACCGGGCAGCAAGGTACTCATTGAAGACGGGCAAATCATCAAAGTAGAAAAAGACAAAAACGGCATCATTTCGCGAACCGTGCTTACCGAGCATTAGCACGACTGGATTGACTACTGGGCTATTGACTTCAACTACGAAGACAAAAAAGAAATCATCAAAATCCGCAACGAAGCCGGCGAAATTGTTGAGCAATGGACAGGCAATTATTTGTTTGAAAACGAATGGCAGAGCTTCCGCACCAAGAAAAACCCAACCCTCGAATTTACCAGCGTTGCCTATGAATACAATGAAGCAGGTAAGTATAAGGTGATGGTGAAAGTAGTGGATATCTTAGGGATTGATACGAGTAAGGTTATGGAAGTACACGTCAAATGAATAAGGAGGCAAAACACCTGTAAAAATCACCTGTGAAGTAGCACTGCCCACGGACTATAGCGTTGCCGGAGCTCTATGTGTTTATCGCCCTCAATAAAAAGAACCGAGCAGAGGGAAAAGGTAGCGCCTCCAGGTGAATACCAGGGCGCTGAGCGAGGCAAACAGCGCGGATGCTCTATTGGGGATGGATCTTCCCTCGACTTGTCTCGAGGCGGGAGGAGGGGGCTAAGTGGCGTGTGGTCCGATGCTCAATGCCGTGCGCAGGCCTTCTTCGATAGCGCGTTCGGCGTCGAGTTCGGCGGCCAGGTGGGCTCCGCCGATGCAATAGACGCGCAGGCCGGCCTCCTCGAGCGGCTGCTGTAGGTCGCGCAGGGGTTCCTGGCCAGCGCAGATGACGATGTGGTCTACCTGGAGTACATCGGTTTGGCCGTTTCGGCGGATGTGGAGCCCTTGGTCGTCGATTTGCAGGTACTCGACGCCGCTCCAGAACTGGACACCTCGGTGTTTAAGGGCCAGTCGGTGGGCCCAGCCGGTGGTTTTGCCCAGGCGGGTGCCCATTTTGCCTTTGGTGCGCTGCAGTAGCCATACCCGGCGTCCGGTAGTGGCGGGGCTGGTCGAGCCCAAGCCGCCGCGTGTGGTGTAGGTAGGGTCTATGCCCCACTCGCGCCGGTAGTCGTCCGGGCCGGAGTGCGGTGGTACACACAGAAAGGTAGCGACGTCGAATCCAATACCTCCGGCGCCTATAATGGCCACGCGGTCGCCTACGGGCTTTAGGCCGCGCAAAACCTCTATGTACGACAGCACCTTAGGGTGGTCGATGCCGGGGATAGAGGGCCGGCGAGGCACTACGCCGGTGGCCAGCACGACGGCCTCGAAGTTGCCGTCTACGAGGTCTTGAGCGCTTACGCGGCGGCCGAGGAACACTTGTACGCAGGCCTTCTGGAGGCGGTTTTGGAAGTAGCGGATGGTTTCGGCAAACTCTTCTTTGCCGGGTATGCGTTTAGCCAGGTTAAACTGGCCTCCCAGCTCGTGAGTAGCCTCAAAGAGGTGCACGTCGAAGCCCATTTCGCCCAGTTCGGCGGCACAAGACAGACCGGCCGGCCCGGCGCCGACCACGGCGATGCGGCGACCGGCATTTTCGGGGCGTCGGGTGGCCGGGGGCAGGAGGGTCTCTCGGCAGGCGCGCGGGTTGACCAAGCAGCCGGCCTCTTTTCCGGCGAAGATGCGGTCTAGGCACGCTTGGTTACAGGCGATGCAGGTGTTGATTTCGGCAGCCCGCCCTTCGCGCGCCTTTCGGGCGAAGTCGGCATCGGCCAAGAAGGGGCGAGCCAGGCTGACCATGTCGGCCTGGCCGGAGGCCAGAATCTCTTCGGCTTTCTCGGGTGTGTTGATGCGGTTGGTGGCGATGAGCGGCAGGCGCACGGCACCGCGCAGGCGGGCGGTGACCCAAGAGAAGGCTCCGCGGGGTACGGCGGCGGCGATGGTCGGTATGCGGGCCTCATGCCAGCCGATGCCGGTGTTGAGCAGGTCGGCGCCGTTTTTTTCGAGCGCTTGGGCTAAAGCCACCACCTCGTCCCAGGAGCTGCCCTCTTCCACAAGGTCGAGCATCGAGAGGCGAAAGATGATGAGAAAGTCGTTACCGGCTCGTTGGCGCACGGCTCGGAGGACCTCTACGGCAAAGCGGAAGCGGTTTTCGGGAGGTCCGCCCCACTCGTCGGTGCGCTTGTTAGTGCGCGGGGCGATGAACTGGTTGATGAGGTAGCCCTCGCTTCCCATGATTTCCACCCCGTCGTAGCCGGCTTCGCGGGCCAGAGCGGCGGCGCGGCCGAAGTCTTGAATGGTTTCGCGAATAAGGCGAGGCGACATTTCCCAGGGCCGGAAAGGCGAAATAGGGGCGCGCAAAGGGCTGGGCGCCACCAGCAGGGGGTGCATGGCGTAGCGGCCGGCGTGGAGGAGCTGCAAGGCGATCTTCCCGCCTTCGGCATGCACGGCCTCCGTAACGATGCGGTGGCGGCGGGCTTCGGAGGTGGTGGTCATTTTGGCGCTAAAAGGCGCCAGCCATCCGCGCCGGTTGGGCGCTACGCCGCCGGTCACCATCAGCCCTACTCCTCCGCGCGCGCGCGCCGCGAAATAAGCGGCCAAACGCGTCAGATCGCGGTGGTCTTCCAGGCCCGTATGCATGGAGCCCATCAGTAGCCGATTGGGCAGCGTAGTGAAGCCCAAATCGAGCGGAGCAAAGAGATGGGGGTAAAACGCGTTCGTCATAGCAGCCGGTCGGCGCCGTATTGTCCTACGTGCAGACTTTTTTCTCCGGCAAATAAAAGGTAAGGGGCGCTAACGCACAAACTGAAGCCGACGTGACACCTGTTTTGCTACGCAAAGGCCTGCTTGCCGGCCTTCATCACAGGAGCGCCGGAATCGCGTGCCTCCCGTTACGGCGGCAAAAGCGGCTTCTTGAGCGGCCTGGGTAAGGGAGCCGAAAAGACGCTCCGGCAAGACAAAAGGCCCACCTTCCGGGGTATAGAGTAAGCTGCCCAAGTGGGTGCGGTCGATAAAACCGCTGTCGCCTAGTTCGGACGTGAGCAAAGCGGACGACGCCGCAGCAATCGCTGCGTATTCGCCGATGTACTCCGGATGATTGGGCGTGAAGACCAGCGGTGTCCAGTTGGCGTCAATGTTTTCTCGTATATACGTTATAGGACACAGGAGAAAATATCGGTACTTGACCGACCAGCTGAGCCAAGTAGCATCGGCAATGGCCATTCCCACCAGGCAATACAGGCGAGCGCAGTCGGCCAGGTGGCTGCCCTCGCGCTCGAGGAGCTGGCGAGTAATGTTCATCCAGTGGCCTGCGGCCGTACTGGAGTGCCCGGGTTCGTCTTCCCAATGGAAGGCGACGAGGCGGCTGGCGGTGTTTTTAGGTATATTGGCCAATTCAAGAGCCTCTTGATACCATCGGCTCTCCGGAGCAGTGCTGTAGGGCGGTGGCTCTGCGGGTTGGCAAGCGGTGTTGGGCTCCCAAACGAACGTGTTCACCCGGCTCCACAGCGGCTCGGTAGGTTTGGGGTTGGGAGAAACCGGCGTCCAGTATTGTGGGAATTCGGCATTTCGCTCCGGCAGCACCGGCACGAGTTGGCGGATGGCAAGTCGCCCGTCGCGCCGAGCGCGGGCGGCAATAGCAGCGGCGACCTGTCCGCCCCAGAAGCGTGAGTCTTGGCGCACCCGCTCCGTGAGCCCGCGGCGCATGAGACTGTCTTCCTGCGCGGCTGCCAGTTTCTCTAAAGCGAAGCGCTGCTGGTTGCTCATCTCTTCCAAGAGCTCGGGAATGAGCTGCCTCATGGTCGTGCACAATACTATTCCCCAATCGTACACCTTATCGGAGTCAAATGCCGGAGCCTCGTAGTCCCGAACCTGTCCGCTCAGGCTCCTGCCTTGTGGAACGCCTTGGCATACGGCCTCCCAAGCGGCCAGGCCGATATAGCCCAGCACCCGGCCGGCCTCAGGTGTGCTCAACTGCTGCTCCTGTATCGCACCCAAAGTCAGTACTACCCAGTGGTGTAGGAGCTGCCCTTCGTAGTTCCGAGCTAAGTAGGTCAAGCGCTTGTCCGGCGCACCACCTTCTGGAGGCCGGCACGTAGCATAGAAAAGCGATGCAAAGAGCAAGAGATGCCATTTTCTCATGGTGCACAGATGGGTTAAAAGTCGGTCTCGGCGCGGTGCAGAGGAAGAGCACACGCGCCATCTTTGTAACAACAATTTTGCCAACAAAGCGGGGCAAGGTTTGTCCGTCAGCAGACAAGAAAGCGCGCAAAGGGCCTATTCACCCCTTGTGGAGAGAGGGTATGGGCCCGCCTGGTACAGAAATTGCTCCTTTTGCGAGATATTACACACACGGTATGACCAGTTCTGCAGTGAAACCGATTGGTGTCGTCATAGGAGATGCCCAGCCCATCTTTGTAGAGGGTTTACAGCAAGCCCTCCACGTCGGAAGTGGTCAGCAGCGTTTCGATGTGCGCGGCATAGTTTCCGAGCCGCACCAGGTATCGCTCCTTTTGGACCGGGAGCAACCGGACCTGCTGCTGTTAGACCTGCTATTTTTAGGCGGGGAGGTGGCCGCTAACTTATCCGTTTTGCGCAAAAGGCATTCATCGGTGCGCTTTTTGCTGTTTACCTACAACGACGACGTGCGCCTGCTAAAGGCGGCCTTCAAGGGCGGAGCCGATGGTATCTTGCTCAAATCGGCTTCTTTTTCAGACCTCTTCTATGCCATCTCAGAAGTCTTATCGGGCAAGACCTATTTAGGCCCCGGGTTGACGCTGAATGAGAAGATGCCCGGCTTGGGAATGGACCCCACGCTGCCCGACACGCGCTTTGCCCGAAAGTACGGCCTTACGCGCCGCGAAATGGAGGTGCTGCGCTACATCGCTCAAGTGATGAGCAATAAGGAGATTGCCCGCCGGCTGTACATCAGCGACCAAACCGTCAGCGTGCACCGCAAAAACATCATGCGCAAGCTAAAGGTCAACAGCACCGCCAGTGTGGTTAAAATAGCCCTGGAGAACCACGTGGTTTAGCGTTCTCCATGAGATTTCCGCACAAAACTTGCCTTTTCGCTACCGTTAAAAAAAAGGTGTGAGAAGGCAAGCCTATTTTGTTTAAAAAGGCATCGTTTTTGAACAATTGAGTGCGTTCGACCGGATAATTCTCTCTCTAATCATAGAAACGAGGGTGCGTGCCCTCCCGCATAATCTCAATCTTTCTCTATAGTTTCACTTTTTTTACTAATCGTTTATGAAAGTAGAACGCTTTACTCTGACCGTTTTCCGGTGGTTGTGGTTGGCGCTGCTGGCCTTGCATATCCCTTTGCCTGTATCCGGCCAGTGTTCGATGAGCTGCAATAATTTTGTGCAGATCTCACTGGACGAGGATTGCGAGGTAGCCATCGACCCGGATATGATTCTGGAAGGCAACGGTTGTCCTGGCGGCAACTTTGTCGTAGAAATCCGGGTAAACGGAGTGTGGGTGCCGGGCATCGTCAATGCGAACCACATCAATCAGACCTTGCAGGTACGCGTACGAGAGCTCAACAGCGGGAACAGCTGTTGGGGCTACATCTTAGTCCAAGACAAGCTGGCGCCTCAAATCACCTGCACCAACATCACCCTGGCCTGCGGCATCACTACCTACACGCCGCAGTACTTGTTCGACGAGTTAAAGATTAACGCCGCTTACCCGAGCGTGGTGGAGAATTGCAGCAACTTCACCCTTTCGTACATCGACCAGTTTACCGACTTACCTTGCAACGGTACCGTCAACGGCCTGAACAACATCAGTGCCTACGTTCGCCGTACTTGGACGGCCGTTGACCAGAGCGGGAATTCGGCCTCTTGCACGCAGTTTATTTACTTCCAGCGGCGAAACGCCAACACCGTGCAGTTCCCGCTCGACATCACGATTTCTTGTGAAAATCCCGACACCGACCCTGCGAACACGGGCGCACCTTTCTTGATCGAGTTTGGGCGACAGTTTCCTCTTTTCCCGCAGAATACCTTCTGCGAACTCAGCGTAGCCTATACCGATCAGAGGCTCCCCGTATGCGACGGCTCTTACAAGATCTTGCGCACCTGGACGGTACTCGACTGGTGTTTGCCTACCAACCCGGGCACCAATCCGCGCCAGCACATTCAGCTGATCAAGGTAGAGGACGACCAAGGGCCGGTTATTGCCTGCCCCGATAACCTTACGGTTAACACCAACCCGTGGAACTGCGCGCGCGATTTGAACCTACCCGATGTGATCATCGAAGATGCCTGCTCGCGCATTAAGGACATCTGGGCCGAATACACCGTTAATGGCATAGGGAAAACCCTGCCCGGGACTTTGGAGGACTTTCCGGGCAACAACCCTTGGCATCCAGACACCTTGGGTGTGTTGGGAGTGGCCAACGGCCTGCCTTTAGGAAACACGCTGATGCGCTACGTGGTGCGCGACGACTGCGGTAACACGGCCACTTGCCAGTTCACCATCACGGTGGAAGACCAGACACCGCCCAATACCGTATGTGTCGAGTTTACCAAAGTGGCTTTGGGTGTCAACGGCACGGCTTTAGTAAATGCCGGCACCTTCGATAAAGGCTCATACGACAATTGCTCGCCCGTCCGCTTCAAGGCGCGGCGCATGGATGCCAATACTTGCCAGCCCAACGACCGCTTCTCCGACCAAGTGAAGTTTTGCTGCGAAGATGTCGGAAAAACCGTCACCGTCGTCCTGCGCGTATACGATATCCCGGTACCTAACGGCGAGGTTTCTTTGGAATTTGGAGAGGACAACGCCAACGATTGCATGATTCAGGTGAACGTAGAAGACAAGCTGCGGCCTACCTGCAATGCTCCGGCTAACGCGACGGTCTCGTGCGAAAACTTTGACCCATCGCTCAAGGCCTACGGCTTTGCCACTGCTACCGACAACTGCTGTGTAGACACCATCACCGAGACGCGCAACTTGGCCCTCTTCGATACGCTGTGTAACCGCGGCACCATTACCCGCATTTTCCGCGTTGAAGACTGCGGCGGTAACACGCAGACTTGCTCACAGCGTATCGTTGTCAGCTACGAGCAAGACTACTTTGTACGCTTCCCCAACGACGTCATCGTCACCGCCTGCGACGGAACGGGCAACTACGGCTCACCCACCTTCTTCGGCAAAGACTGCGAGGCGCTGGCCGTCTCCCATCAAGACGAGGTTTTCACCGTCGTTTCCGACGCTTGTTTCCTCATCGAGCGCACCTGGAGCATTATTAACTGGTGCAGTTACAATCCCAACCAAGGGCTAACAGAAGTGCCCAACCCCAACCCAAACGCCACGGCTAACCATCCCTCTAACCTGCCCGGACCGGTGGTATCCCCTGCTGGAACACCCGCTCCGTGGTCTCCGACGGTAGTCTCCATTACGCCCGGCGCTCCACCCACCAACTACTCCATCTATTGGAGCGCCAACACCAACGGCTATCGGTACAAGCAAATCATCAAAGTGATCGACGGCCAAAAACCCATCGTCGAAAACTGCAAGGCCAGCCCCGACACCGTGTGCGACCTGACGAACAACGACGCTTCTCTCTGGAACGCCATGTACTGGTGGGACGCCACCACCGGTAGCCACGACTTATGTGAGGCTCCTACCGACTTGAGTATAACGGCCACAGACCTTTGCTCAGGTGCTAACGTCAACTTCCGCTATTTGCTCTTCTTAGACCTCAATGCCGACGGCGTCATGGAGACGGTCGTCAGCAGTACGCAAACGGGCCCGGGCGGCTTGGGCTGGAACCGCGTGAACTTCGAAAATGCCCTCAACCCCAACTACACCGGCGGAGAAGCACGCGAGTTCGATTTCCGAGCCGTACCGTCAAACCAAAAATACGGCTTCGCCTTGCAAGTTACTACCGCCGGCAACAAGAGAACCGCCGCCGTCCGCTGGAACACGCAACAAGCGCCTAATACGTTCGTCGTGCCCGAATTGCCCTATGGGACGCACAAGATTAAGTGGTTCGTAGACGACGGCTGCGGCAATGAGCAGGTCTGCGAATGGGTCTTCGAGGTTAGAGACTGCAAAAAGCCCACGGTGATATGCAAGGACATCTCCGTGAACATCATGCCTACGAAGATGATCACCCTCAACGTGGGCGATTTCCTGCAGGCTACCTCGGACAATTGTACACCGCAAGACAAGCTCATTACCGCCATACGCAAAGGAGGAACCGGGCAAAACTTCCCCATGCTGCCCAACGGCCAGCCGCAAAAAACGGTGACCTTTACTTGTAGCGATTTGGGCCTACAAGAGGTGGAAGTTTGGTCCAGAGACCTGGCCGGCAACGCCGACTTCTGTTTGGCGACCGTGAACGTCCAGGATAACATGGGCTCTTGCAGCAGCACGAACGCCAGCGTAGCCGGCGCGTTGAAAACGGAGAAAAACGACGGACTCGCATACGCAGAAGTAATCCTTACGGCTGTGTTGCCGGGCGGTCTGCCCCCGATAGAATTGCAAACGCTGACGAATGAGCAAGGGCTCTTCACCTTCCCTACTGCAGTGCCCTTGGGCTCCTCGTACGAACTCAAGCCCAAAAAGGACGATGACCCGCTCAACGGCGTCTCCACCTACGACCTGCTGCTCATCAACAAACACATCCTCGGTATAGAGCCGCTGAATACGCCGTACAAACTCATCGCCGCGGATGCCAACAACAGCCGCTCCATCACCACTTTCGACCTGGTGGAGCTGCGCAAACTCATCTTGGGCATCTACACCGAATTGCCGGCCGTCACCAGCTGGCGCTTTGTACCGAGCAACTTCGCCTTCCCCGACCCGTTGAATCCCTTCATGACGGTCTTCCCCGAAAAAACCGCTCTCTCCGCCGTTTCGGCCGACCGGCTGAACGAGGATTTTGTGGCCATCAAAGTGGGAGACGTCAACGGAAATGCCACCGCTAACATATACGCTGCCCAAGAGCGCACGGCAGGCACCGTTTTCTTGTCGCTCGAAGACCGGCGTTTCAAAGCCGGCGAGGTGTTCAACGCAACGTTCCTGCCCGAGCAGGTGGCGGCCTACCAGTTCACCCTCTCTCACCCCGACTTGGAGCTGCTGGATATCTTACCTGCCGAAGGGCTCTCCCGCGAGCATTTCGCCGTGTACGGAGCAGAGCGCGCGCTGACTGCCGCGATTGAATATCCGTTGGGCTTTACCTTGCAGTTCCGAGCTTTGCGCGACGGTTCGCTTGCTCAGGCGCTTCACTTGGTCAATTACATCACGCGGGCGGAAGCTTACACGGCCGACGGCCAAAAAGCAAACCTGTCGCTGCGCTTCAGCGAGCCGTCGGCTATACCTGTCGCTCCTGCGGCATCCTTCGCCTTGTACCAGAACACGCCCAACCCGGTGCGCAACTTTACAACCGTGGTCTTCTTGCTGCCACAAGAAACCGAGGCAACGCTGACCATTAGCGACATTGAGGGCCGTCTGGTCAAGCGCATCAAAGGGCGCTTCCCCGCGGGGCTAAACAGCGTGGTGCTGCAGCGAGCCGAACTGCCGGCCGGCATTCTCCTGTACCAACTCGACACACCCACCCATAGTGCGACCCGAAAGATGTTTGTAGCGCAGGAGTAAATCCGGATTTACCTCCTTTTCTTCTCGCATCCCCGTACAGCACCTGTTCTGTACGGGGATTTTTCCTCGGCCTTGTAAGTGCCGCTTGAAATCGCCTCATTTACCGAACGGCACACCTCCAAATACAGCACGTCTTTTATCATTTTGGGCCGAGGGACCCACTTGTGCCCTTAGGAGGGCCAACCGGCGTACAGGCAGGGTTTCATCGCTCTTCACCGTTAGAATTTTTTCTCTCCCAAAACAACACCGCCGCTACCGTCCCGTCCAATAGCGATATTCGCTCGTATCTCGAATTCGGAAGTAGCGCTCCGGCAGGGCCTCGAAAGGATAATTTTTGAATTCGCCGAGGAAAAGATTCGGTCGCCTGTGCAAAGAGTCGAAACGTTCGGGAGTCTCATCGATAATTATACAGCGGCTGCTGTCGGGATGTTTTAGTGCCGATAACATCAGAAACTCGAAGGCGCTACCCCAAGACATCAGGAGGGTGTCCATAGGCACTTGCGCTTCGGCCAAAATCCATTTGCGGTGCGGCAGCGCTCCGGTTTTCGTTAGAAAATCTTGCTCCCACCGAACGCGAGCCGTCCAAGACCGATGAGCCTGAACGATGCGGATAACTCCTGTCGCGGCAAGGATGGCTACGGCTATCCACACCCAGGATGGCCGCATGACCTCGGTCAATACACCAAACACAAACGGTACGGCGGCCATTAAAGCCAAAGGCAAATAAAGATTCTCCATGTAAAACTGATGGGCGCCGTAGTGATGCGGCACATTTACCAAAAAAACAAAGCCCATCGGTGCGGCAGCACACCATGCACCCAAAACCCAGTGCCGCCGAAAGAGGAAATAGGCGACATTTAGGCCGATGATGGCAGCCATCAGGTAGTAATCTGTAGCCAGCCATCTCAAAAAATCGCGCTGGCTTTTTAGGGAAAACCAATTGGGCCATAGCTCGGCAAAAGCCTTGGCGCGCTCTAACGACATGGCGTCGTACCAGTCTAACGGCAGCACGAAGTACTTTAGGACGAAGCAAGTGCCGAAAAGCCCGGCCAACAGCGTATAGCGTCGCTTTACATCCGCCGAAGTGTAAGAGTCGAGCCAAAAGTAAACGGCACAGAAGAAAAAGGCGTGAAGGATCAACGGGTGAAAGTAAAAAGCAGTAATAGCCCCTGCGGCCACCCCTGCGTACGCTGCTCCGTTAAAGCGCCCGGGCCCTCTCTCCGTATGAGCCCAAGCGAGGAGTGCGGCCAAAAAAGCCAGGCCTTGCGGCATTTCCGACAGCCAGTAAAATGTGTGTGTGGTCATCAGGGTGGCCAGTAAAATCATCACCAGCCCCCATCGCCACTGCCGAAAACCGAGGACACACACCAAGAAGAGTACGGAAAAGTAGAGGACATGCCCTATGGAGTACGCCTTCATGACGCCTTTTAGCGGCAGCCCTATAGCCTGAGCCAACCAAGGAAACACCTGGGTACCGGCGGCGCCAAAACGCCCGCTTTGAATTTGCAACCTACCCGTGCGCAAGATGTGGAAGGACTGAAAAGCCATGTCCAGGGTAGCCATGCGCTCCAGGTAGAATATCACCGCCAGCACGACCAACGCCGCGCAAAGCGTCATTCCCAGCCACAGGGTACGATGCTGCGCTCTTTCCTCAAGGCCCAGGTAAAGCGTTTGTCGGGAAGTAGGGTTCATTGGACAACTCTTTTTTAAGTCCGTGAGGCGGCATCGCGTCGTATAGCATCTGTCCCTGTAGTAAAGGTAGGTGCGCTGTTGATATCTTCGCCGCGCTTTTGCTTTTTTATTGCCGTGTGAAAAAATGAACAGCCTCCTTCTGGCGTTCGCTGAGGCGGCTTTTTTGAGTACCTCTCACCGTAAAATACATTCGGCTGCTATGGCATTTATCAATAAGAACACCCTCACCCTATGTCTTGGGTTGTTGCCGGTTGTATCGGCGGCGCAGCAAACCACCCTTTATACGGAAGCCAATGCGGCTTACAAGCGAGGCCTGGATTTCTACGAAAAACGCCTGTACGGCTTGGCCCAAAAGGAGTTCCGCGAGGCTATAGAACTTTTGCGCCCGGTCAACGAGCCGGAGTGGACGGCCATCAAGACCGATGCTCAGCTGCACTTCGCCAAATGCGCGGTGCGCACAGAGCATCCCGAGGCAGAGAAGCTGGTGTTCGACATCCTGCGCAGCCAGGCGCCCTCACCGGAAGCCGGTCAGGCTGCCTTGGAGATCGGCAACTACTACTTCGACAACAAGAAATACGATCAGGCCATTGCCTACTACGATATGGCGCCTCGGGAAGCCGTTGCCGGTCCGGTGCGCGACGAAATTCGCTTTAAGCAAGGATACAGCTACTTCGTCACCAAGCGCTTTACCCAAGCCAAGGCCGCCTTTGGGTCTTTGCGCGAAAACCCGCGCGGGCAGTGGTATTATGCCGCTAATTATTACTACGGATGCTGCGCTTATATAGAAGGGCGCTACGATGAGGCCGCAGTCGCCTTCCGTCGCTGTGAGGACTCTCCCGAGTACGGGCGAAACGTGCCGTATCACCTGACCCAAATCTTTTTTGCACAGAAAAAATACGACCAAGTCATCTCCTACGGAAGTGCTAAGGCACAGGACGAAAAGGTGCGCTACCGCGCTGAACTCAATCAGCTGGTAGGGCGCGCCTACTTCGAGAAGGGCGACTACAAGCGCGCCTTGCCTTACCTGGAGTTTGCGGCCAAAGAGGGAGCGCCCATGGCCTCGGCGGACTTTTATCAACTGGGCTATGCGCAGTATCAGGCGGGCTTTTATCAACAGGCCATCGCCAATTTTGAAGCGCAGACCAAATACGACCGCAATAACGCTATGGGGCAGAGCGGCCTCTATCATCTGGCCGATTGTTATTTGCGCACGAATAACAAGTTCGCCGCGCGCACGGCCTTCGGCCAGGCGGCAGCCTTAGACTTCAACCCGGCCATTAAAGAGGACGCCCAGATCAATTACGCTAAGCTGAGCATCGAACTCAAGTTCGACCGAGATGCCCTCATCGCCCTGCAAAGCATACCGCCCACCTCGCGCCATTACGAAGACGCACAGGCCCTGTTGGGTGAAATTTTCCTCAACACGCGCGATTACGAACGGGCTATCCTTACCCTGGAAAAGATTCCTAATCGCACCGCTCGTCTAAATGAAATCTATCAGCAAGTCACCTACCTGCGCGGCTTGCAGCTGTACCAAAGTGACCAGCTCGATGAGGCGCGCCGCGTGTTCAACAAGTCCTTGGAAAACCCGATCAACAAACGCACGGCTGCCCTGTGCTCTTTTTGGCTGGGCAACATCGCCCACGAAAAGGGGGAATTCAATTTTAGTAAGAATCACCTGTCTTCGTTTTTGACGCAGGCCAGAAATTACACCGACCTGCCCGAGGAGAGCAGCCTACACATGGGTAATTACATCCAGGGGTACAACCTGCTCAGACTCAACGATTACCCGGGAGCGCTCACGCACTTCAAAGCTGCCGTAGACGGCATTAAGCGCGACTTTCGGAGCATTCAGTCTGACCAAATCAAAACTACCGTGCTGACGGATGCTATCTTGCGGGCGGGCGATTGCCATTTCAAACGCAACCAATACCGCGAGGCGCTGGCTTATTACAACGAGGCTATCGAGCGCAAGAACGACGGCTTCGAGTACGCCCTCTATCAGAAAGCCATCATCAAGGGTCTAACGGGAGCACCGTTGGACAAGATCATTGCTCTTGAAGATCTTGTCTCTAAGTATCCGAATAGCCGTTTTGCCGACGACGCCTTGTTTCATATCGGCGACACCTATGTAGACATAGGGCGTTACGACCAGGCCATTGCTGCTTTTCGCCGTATCGTCACCGACTACCGCAATCGCTCCTCCTTGGTCAACCGCGCCCTGCTCAAGCTGGGCCTCATTTCGTACAACCAGGGCAACACAACGGCCGCTATCAACTATTACAAACAGGTGATGGCCAACAACCCCGAGGCTGTAGAGGCTAAAGACGCTCTGGCGGCATTGGAGGAAATCTACGTGCGCGACCTGAACCGCCCTGATGAGTATTTTGCCTTCCTGGCCACCGTGCCGGGCTACAACGTGACCACAGCGGCCAAGGACAGCGTGACGTTCCAGGCCGCAGAAATTCAGTACCAGAACGGCCGCTACCAGCAAGCCATAGAGGGCTTTACCAATTACCTGGCTCAATTCCCCAACGGCCGCTACACGCTGGCCGCGTACTTTCTCCGAGCAGAGAGCTATGCGCACCGCAGCATAGCCAAATATGACTTAGCCCGAAAAGACTACGCTTACGTGGTCAACAAAGGCCCCAGCCGTTACTACACCCGGGCCGCCGAAAAAGCCGCTTTGCTGGCCTATACCGCCCAGAGCTATGCCGAAGCACTCGAATTTGCCCGCAAGTGGGAGGAGTCCTCTGCCTCAGAACCCTCGCGCTTCGAGGCCCAAGTACTCATTATGCGCGCAGCCTACGCTACCCGAAACTATTCGGTGCTGAACGAGTACGCCCAAAAAGTCGCCGGCTCCTCTGTGGCCTCGCCCGAACAACAGGCTACCGCCCACTACTATTTGGGAAAGATGGCTTACGACAACGGCGATTTGGCGCGCGCTAAACCTCACCTGGAACGCGTAGTGCAGAACACCACCACAGAAATCATGGCAGAGGCCTATCACCTGCTGGCGCAAATCCTGTATAAGCAGCGCCAGTATGCCCAAGCAGAAGATTTTATCACCAATGCGAATCAGGCCAGCGCGGGCTACGACGACTGGATTGCCCGCAACCTCATCTTGTTGGCCGATGTGTACCTCGCCCAAAACGACAAAAGCAGTGCCGCTGCAGCACTCGAAGCCGTAATAGACAACTACAAGGGCGACCCACAAATCTTGCAGGAGGCCCGCACCAAGCGAGACCAACTCAACTTCCGCCCCAACCTACAGCCGCGCGGTGTGCGCCCGCCCGATATCATCGAATTCGAGGGAGGAAACTAATCACAGCCCGAGCCTTTTTTAATTAACCCATGCCTGCTTCACCGGAGTTTCTATCATGAAAAAACAGCTCTTCCTCGCTCTCGGCCTAATAGCCGTGGCTTTTCCCATTTGGGCGCAAAGAGATTTGCCCACCGAACAGGTCAAAATCCTCAAGGACTTCGATGCCCGCCTGCTGGAGTCGAATAAAATCAGGGTGCTGCCGAGCTTACCGCCTTTAGACACCGCCTCGAAGCGCTTTGACTACTTGGTGCCGAATAGACCTCAGGCAATAACATATGAGCTGCCGCCCTTGCGCCCCCTGGCCATGCGCTCGGTAAAGCCGGACAAACCCTTCAACGGCTTCGCTAAGCTGGGAGCAGGTGCGCCAAACGCTTGGTACGGCGAAGGAGGGTATGCCTTTAAGTACCAAGATCGCTTCGACGCCAAGGCGTGGTTTCGCCATCACCAGGCCAACAACAAAAAACTCGAGAATCAGCGCTTTGCCAACAACGACTTTCGCCTGATCGGTAATTATTATCTCGAAAATACATTGGCCGTAGAAGGCAACATCGGCTATTCGGCCGACCGCGTCTTTTTCTACGGCTACGACCACGACTCTTTGCAGTTTAACGCCGAACAGGTCCGACAGGAGTTCAACCTCTTAGACATCGGCGGGCGCTTTTACAACAGCCAACGCAACAACTTGGATATCAACTTCGGCATTGCACCGACCTTTTATCTGCTACGAGATTACTACTCCAACAACGAGACGGGCTTTGCCCTGGACATGCAGCTAACCAAGTGGATCGCCGACAAACACTCGCTGCGCCTGGTCATACGCCCGGATTTGACTTTTTTCAACGATACCGCTGCGCAAAGGCTCAACAACATCTACCTGCAGCCCAGCTTTACCTTTCATTTTAACTTTCTCCGCTTGCGCTTAGGCGGTAACTTCGTTAATAACCGCGACGAGTTTTCCATCTTTCCCGACGCGGAACTCCTCCTTCGCCTGTGGGGCGACGGCTTGCAGGTGTTCGGCGGTGCCACGGGCGACCTGCGCAAAAACACCTATCGCTCTATGAGCGAGTACAACCCCTTTATCCAGATACGCGCCTCGCGCCTGCGCAACACCGTATGGCGCGAGTTCTTCGGCGGCCTAAAGGGCAATACAGGGTGGCTTTCTTACGAAGGACGCATCTCGTACGGAAGAGCTGCCGACCTAGCCCTTTTCCAAACCCAGTACGACTCCATCGGGCGGCCCGGTATTACGCGCTTTCGCACCATCTACGATACAGCCCAAATCTTAGGGCTGTCGGTGGCGCTAAACGCAAAGGTCGGCGATGCCCTCCAAGTCGGCGGCACGGCCAGCTACCGAACGTTTCAACTCAGTAACGAAAACGAACCTTGGGGTTTGCCCAACTTGGAATTCAACGGGCGCATCCTCTTCCGCCCGAACGACGGCAAACTCCTCCTCAAAAGCGAGCTGTACGTGGCAGACGACATCCCGTTTCGAAACCAAGAAAATCAGCCCAACTTTACCGACATCCTCTTTGACCTGAACGTGGGCGCCTCGGCACAACTGACGCAAAACGTCGGCCTCTTCTTAGATGTAAACAACATCCTAAATAACCGACGTGAACGCTGGCTGAATTACCCTATATTCGGCATAAACGTGTTGGGCGGGCTAACGCTCCGTTTCTAAAACGCCTCCCTGCCGCGCCAAAGGCCTCCCGGGTGCCCTTGGCGTGGCCCAACCCTCTTGAGTCGAGCGGCAATATGAATACAGATTGGGAACTTCGCTGGCAATCCGGACAGACGGGCTGGGATATCGGCGCCCCATCGCCTCCGCTGTGTCGTTATGTAGACCAGATCCCTCCGGAGCGCCGTCACCTGCGCGTACTGATTCCCGGCTGTGGAAACGCTTACGAAGCTTTCTATCTGCTGGAACAAGGATTCACCCGAATTACCGTTGTGGACATCGCCCCGACGGCCATCCGGCGTCTCGAGCAGCGCCTCAACGAGGAACATCCGCACCGACGCGACGCGCTTCAGGTGCTGTGCACCGATTTTTTTGCACTGCAAGGGTCTTTTGACCTCATCTTGGAACAGACGTTCTTCTGCGCCATAGATCCCGCCTTACGTCCGCAATATGCGCGGCAAATGCACCGATTGCTCGGCCCGGGCGGTACCCTGGCCGGTGTCCTCTTCGACCGCGATTTCGAGGGCGGCCCTCCCTTTGGCGGACATGCCGATGAGTACAGAGCGCTCTTTGAGCCCTTGTTTTGGGTTAAAACCCTCGAACCCTGCTACAATTCTATACCGCCACGGGCGGGCTCAGAGGTGTTTTTTATTTTGAAAAAACGGCCATAGGCCGCTCCGGCCTCAGTCCCATTTCTCCGCCAAAACCTGTAGGGCATACGCTTTCAGTTGATTCTTTTTAAAGGCCTCCCAAGCCGAGGCCTCGCGCGAGCTCTCTATCATTTGCTTGAAATGGCGGAACGGCTTTCGGCTGTGCAAGGCCTCGAGCAAGCGCTCCCGCAAGTGGGCATCGCCTACCTGACGCGTAAAGTCCTCCATAATGCCAAAGGAAACCTTCGGCGGCAGAGAGCCTATTTCTACAAATTGTGCCCCCTCCGCCTCTAAGCGGTCCCTTATCGCCGCGTACTCGTCGAGGGCTTCCAACTCACCCCAGCGCGCCGGGTCGGGATAGCTCAGCACCTCAAACGTGCTCCGATGTACGAACACAACAAAGCCTTCGTCCAGTAAATCGGCAATTTCGATGAGCAAGGAGTCGTCCATATTCTTTTTAAGCCGTATGGCCGCAAAATAAACGTCCTTACCCTAAACCGACGCCGTCTGGAGTTGTTTCACGAGCTGGAATGAGTAAAACATTGTTGTAACACAACCTTGGCACCTTAACCTAAGCCTATGTATCCCGTAGAATTGGTAACACCTATGGCGCGCGACCTGACCGATGCCGGCTTTGAGGCGCTGACCACGCCCGAAGAGGTCGCTCGCGCGCTGGAAGATCCATCCGGTACCGTTTTGTTGGTTATCAATAGCGTGTGCGGCTGTGCGGCCGCCAATGCCCGACCGGGGGCCAAAATGTCGCTTCAACACGGTAAGCGTCCCGACCGCCTGTTGACGGTCTTTGCCGGCGTAGACAAGGAAGCCACCGCGAAGGCCCGCGAATATTTGGCCCCGTATCCGCCTTCTTCGCCGAGTATCGCTCTGTTTAAAAACGGCAAGCTCGTTCACTTTTTAGAGCGCCGCCACATCGAAGGTCGCTCGGCATACCTGATTGCGGAAAACCTAAAGATGGCTTACGATACCTACTGTTAGGCGCAGGCGGCTATCAACTACGAAGGTATGTGGAAAACCATCCGGCGCGCTCTTTTTTTCTGCAAAGGAGCGCGCCGGCTTTTTTAATCGCTTGAAAACCGTGTAAATAAAAAAAACCGCGATGCTCGTTTGCACCGCGGCGGTTTCCCGTATAATCTCATGAAAAGTCGCAAATCTCTGGTCAACAACTCTCGCGCATTCTCGGTAGCGCTCCTTTCTCGTCATTGACAGTACAAAAGTGCTGCGGGCGAAATCACCTAAAAAGAACAAAAAAAAGGGTTTGTTGAAAAAAAAGCATAAGCGCGTAGGCCCAAATGATGAACTATCCCGCGATATGGAGGCTCTTTTTTGCCGATAAGTCGGCTAAAAAAGCCTTTATATGTACGGTTTTGTTGAAAAAAAGGATGTAGTGGATTGATTTTTTTTTTGCAAAAAAAGCTCGATGCTCGACTTCAAAACCATCTGGATTCGCCATAGTACGCACCTTTGCTGACGCATGGAGCCGTCAAACGAGCTGTTGGTATTGAAAAAGATAAGGTGAAGGGCTGCTTTGCCGAGGGCGAAACATCGACATCCGAGAATGCCGCCTTTCGGGAGAAGAAGAGGGTACTGCTTATCGGCCCTACCGGTAAAGAAACGCTCGGATTTTTTTTCAATAGCAACGGCGGAGTCCTTCTGAAGGTGTTCGGCTCGGGAGGTTAGGGAGCATTTATTTTTTTGCCATTTGCTATGGATAAGGTGTTTGCTCTATCTTTCGTGGCTGCGCTGGGAGCAGGGTCGTATCTCGCTTTCCGAAAAGGGAGCTACCGCCTTGGGTTGTTTCTGCTTTTTCTGTCGGGCTTAGCGTTGCGATTTTGGGTAGCTACACTCGACCCGTTTTTGCACGATTGGGATGAGCGGTTTCATGCAGTTGTGGCTAAAAACATGATGGCTCACCCGTTCAAGCCTATGCTACACGTCGACCCGGTTATTTCTTCTTATGACTTTACGGCATGGTGTTGCAATCATGTGTGGCTGCACAAGCAGCCGCTTTTTTTGTGGCAAATGGCGCTGAGCCTTAAAATTTTTGGCGTGAGCGAATGGGCGCTGAGAATTCCGAGTGTATTGATGAGTGCCTTGTTGGTTTTCCCAATTAATAATATCGGTCAGCGCCTTTTCGACCAAAGGACGGGCTACATCGCTGCATTCTCATGGGCATTTGGTTATTACGGCATCGAGCTGTCGGCCGGCACCATTGGCATGGATCACAACGATGTCGCCTTTTGCTTCTATGTTACTTTGAGCATTTGGGCATTTTTCGAGTACCAGCAGCGCCAAACGCTTCGCCTGGCGGTGTTAGTCGGTTTGTTTGCCGGGTGTGCCGTTCTCTGCAAGTGGTTGGCAGGGACTCTGGTATTTACGGGTTTCGGGGCGTTTTTGTTGCAACAAAAGTTTGCTGCTAAAATCCTTCGGGATTTCGGGCTGGCTTTGTTTGCGATGCTGGTTGTGGCACTGCCCTGGCAGGTGTACACTTTCTATAAGTTCCCGCAAGAGGCGCGGCATGAGATGGCGTACAATGCCCGACATATTTTTGAAACGGTAGAAGGCCACGGCGGCAGTATGTTGTACTATTGGGAAAAACTACCTTTTCACTTCGCTCCGGGCTTTGGCCTTGTCTTGTTGCTGGCTCTGTTGTTGTTGGTGTCAAAAATGACCGATAAGCCGCAACGGGCATATCTATTGATGTTCGTTACACTGCCCTATCTTTTCTTTTCGGTGGCTGCCCAAACCAAATTGCCCTCTTATGTCTTTTTAGTCTCGCCTTTGGTATTTTTGCTGGTTTCTATACTATTTTCCTATATTTACTCTGCTTTAGGCAGTGGACAATTTTGGAAGCAAGTTGTTTTGCAAAGCGCAATGATGTTAGCCCTGGCCGTTTATTTCGTCCGTTTCCACGAAATAGAATCGGTGCACATCAAAGGCGAATCAACGCCGTATTTGCACATTGAAAGTCGCGAAGCCAAATTACACAACACCCATGTTTACAAGAAATTAAATGATCTGGTGCCTGCCGGATATGTCGTGCTCAACGCCAAGTCGTATGAAGATACGGAAGCGATGTTTTATTCCGACCGATTGGTTTTCCACTGGTGGTTCGGCGAAAAAGACTACGCCGAGGCCAAGGCTGCCGGTTACAAATTCGCGGCCTTCGCCGACTTTAACGGGCAGGTGTTGCCGGAGCACATACGGCAAGACAGAGAGCTGCTGTTGATTCGAGAGGCCCTGAGATAGACTCAACGGGTACTTCTCCGTGAAAATTTATCGGTGATTTCATTTTTTCGGTTTACTGAACGTCGGCGCCTCGCGCCTTGAAAGAAAGAATGACCGACAAATGGAGAGATGTTTAGTTTTGTATAACGATTTTCTTTTGAAGAATTAGCAGTGGAAATTTGTAACTGACTCATATTTTTGTAACATGACAGTAGAACTTCGTCATTGCTATAAACAGTATTCGACCGTTCTTAGCCTACAATAATTATAGGTAGCGCCGCACTTATAGATTCTGGAGATGAGATTTTTAACTAGAAGCCGATCACTTAAAACTAAACATTACCCAAAATTTTGTGGACAATCGGCATCGCCCGGAGTTTTACACGGCTATTATAAAAATAGCCGATGGTGTTCGCTTAGAGGCTATCCGGTAATATCCGGAGGTGTTTTTGAAAGGGCGGCGCTATCGAAACCGCATCGGTACGAGTATTACCTATACCTTTGCGCGGCGACAAAGCGTTTTCAGATTGAAAGATGTGCCCTCGAGTAATGTCTATGCTCTTGATATGCCCGCTCTGCGCGAGGGTGAGGGCGATTCGTTGGCTGCTACTTTTGATGGTTGTAGACAGCTGTTCTTTTTCGGCCTTTTCTCAGAACACGTTTCAAGGCCAGGCGAGGCGGGTTCCGGAGGAAGAGGTGAACCGCCAAAGCAGCTTTGTAGAAGCGGAGCGGGAGCGCTTGCTGGGGCATTACGACAAGGCGGCCCAGAAGTACAAGCAGTTTATCGACAAATACGGCGACGAGCCGGCCGCTTGGTATGGGTTGGCGCGCGCATTGCAGGCGAAGGGCGATGCCCAGGGCGCTTTGGATGCGGCGGCCAAAGCCGTCGGTCTGGATGCGGCGAACGAGTGGTATAAGATTCTGTTGGCCGACATCTACGAAAGCCTCGGACAGTCCGCCGACGCGGTGAAGGTGTATTCGGCGCTGTGTAAGCAGTCTCCTCAGAACATTCGCTTTTTGGATAAATTGGCGCATCTGCAGGTATTGGCCGGTCAACCTAAAGAGGCCCTGAAGACCTTGGAACAGTTGGAAAAAATCACCGGTGTGACAGAAGCCACTGCCGATAAGAAACACTTAATCTATTTGGGCCTGGGCGATGTGAAGAAGGCCGTGGGTGAGCTGCAAAAACTGGTCAACGCTTATCCTGCCCGCGTCGTTTACCGGCACCGCATCGCGCAGGTGTACGAGTCGGTGGGAGACAAGGCGGCGGCGCGAAAAGTGTACGAGGAGATTCTCCGCATCGCCCCTAACGATGAGGCCGCCAAGCTGGCACTGCTGGCAGAACGGCGGAGCAGCAGCGGGTCGGTGCTGTCGGAACTGCGGACGCTCAAGCCCATTTTTGAAGATCCCAAGGTCTCTATAGACGGCAAGGTGAAGCAAGTGCTCCCTTATTTCAAGCAGATGGAGCAGGGTATGCCGGCTGAAGCCATTGCCCTCCTGCTGGAGCTGGGTGATGTGTTGGTCAAGGTACATCCGGATGAGGCCAAGGCCTGGAGCTTATCGGGCGACCTGTACTATCACGCCGATCGCTACGACGAGGCACTGGAGCGGTATCGGCGGTGTCTTGAGTTAAGTCCGCGCATCTTTTCTGTTTGGGCCAATACGCTGGAGATTCTTTATTTGCAGCGCCGTTTTGATGAACTGCTTCGCTTTTCGGAAAGGGCTATGGATGACTTTCCTAACCAACCGGTGGCCTACTATTATTACGGTGTGGCTGCTTTGGAGCAGGGGCGGCCGGAAGAAGCGCTGCCTCAGTTAGAGCAAGCCGGCATAATGGTCGTCAACAATCCGCCCTTATCGCTCGACATTGCCGACCAAGTTGGGCGGGCCCTTCTGATGAAGAAAGACTACGGCGCCGCCCGGCGGCACTACGAGGCCCTCTTGAAACAAGGAGGAGAGCAGCATCCCGGCATCTTAGAGCACTACGGCGATGCCCTCTACCAATCGGGGCAACAGCAGCAGGCCGTAGAATTCTGGCAGCGGGCAGCGCAGCTATTGCCTTCGCCGCGCTTGGAACAAAAGATTAGAGAGCGGCGCCTCTAAACCCGGATGGGGCGCTGAGTTCGGGACGTATGGAAACGACCGTTATCGTCAAGACTTTCCACGGGTTAGAGCATGTTCTGGCCGATGAATTAAGGGCGATAGGAGCGAAGGAAGTGCGGGTGTTAAAACGAGCCGTTTCTTGCAAGGGCGACTTAGTGCTGGTCTATCGGGCTAATTACGAGTTGCGTACGGCCTTGCGCGTGCTTATTCCTATTCACGCTTTTGAGGCCGCTAACGAGCGAGCCTACTATCGCGCCGTGCGCGAGGTGGAGTGGAACCAATATCTCGATCCTTCGGGCACGTTGGCCGTGGACGCGGTGCTGTCGGGCGGTATTTTTCGGCATTCGCATTATATGGCTTTACTGACCAAGGATGCTATCGTGGATTATTACCGCGATCGTTATGCCCGTCGCCCCGATGTCAATACGGAGGCACCGCATCTGCGGGTGCATGTGCGCCTGCACGGTTCTCGGTGTACCCTTCTTTTGGACAGTAGCGGCGACAGCCTGCATAAGCGCGGTTATCGCCGCGACACGGTGGAGGCTCCCCTCAACGAGGTGCTGGCAGCAGGGATGATTCTTCTCTCCGGCTGGAACGACACCGGCCCGTTTGTCGATCCCATGTGCGGCAGCGGCACTCTCGTTATCGAGGCGGCCCTCCTGGCCGCCGGCCTTCCTCCTCAAATCAGGCGCCCTTCTTTTGGATTCTTCCGTTGGCGCAACTTCGACCGCAAGCTCTGGGAGCGCATCAAATCTGCCGCCGACGCGCGCGCCCGAAAACCGATGTTCTCCATTTACGCCTCCGACAAAGATGCTCGCGCCCACAACGCAACGGCAATCAACCTACTCTCCGCCGGGATAGAGGAGTGGGTTAAGCTGCAAAAAACGCCCTTTGAGAAACTCATCCCGCCCACACCGGCCGGTGTGCTTATGACCAATCCCCCCTATGACGAGCGTCTCCGCACCGAAGACGTCGCCCATTTCTACAAAGCCGTAGGCGACCGCCTTAAAAAACACTGGACGGGCTGGACGGCTTGGATCATCTCCTCCAATAAAGATGCGCTTAACCATCTCGGCTTACATGCAGAGCAAAAAATTACCCTCTACAACGGCCCACTCGAGTGTGCCTTTCAAAAATTTCCCCTATACGTCGGGAGTAAAAGAGGCTGACGGCTCTTCTTTCCTCATGTACAGAGGTCTGTGCGAGCGCCGCCGTTCTTGAGGGTAATGGGTCCCTTGTCGCCCGGGTAGTGTTTGGTTTTGAGTGATAAGTTTTTAGTTAAAAAACCTCATCTTCAGCATTTTATGAACATTTGCATCACCCAAAATTTGACATTACCGTCGCACGTACGGCTATGGTACTACTCGCCCTCTTATCTTGCCTGGGAGAGCGGGGGCTTTCCGCAGCCCGAATTACCTTCACAAACATCGCCATTTAAGTAGAAATGACGCCCCTACCCGCGCCGCCTATCGCCTTTGAAGAGCCCTATTCTCGTAAAAACCAACACCTAAACCGGCGGCAAGCCCGAGTCTGTTTTCCTCAAATAAAAACGGAGCAGTCTCTTCATAGAGACTGCTCCGCCTTTTTTCGCCGATAGCGAAGAAGGATGTTACTGCTTGGTAAACACTAAAGTGAACGGAGTGGGCTCCAGCAAGTTGCCTTGGGCGTCTTTGCAGCCGCCGTTAGTGGCGTAGTCCATCAGCGTCAGCTCAAAGGAGGTGTCGTTGTCGAACGAGAAGGGCGTCGTTCCGTTTTGTCGAATGCTGATTTTGCCTTGCCCACAAGTTTTGGCCGTGGTAATGTTGCTGACGCGAATCTCACCACAGGCAAAGGTGAGGGTAATGTTGGTGTTTGTAGAGCCTAAATGTTTCAGCGTCAGCGTGCGCACACTCGAAGAGGTGGCTTTCAGTTCGGCAGTGCCCGGGTTAGCGCCAAACGGAGCCCCCAGGCTACTGGTGGGGGGCTCTTTGTAAGTGACGGTATACTTGCCGGTGTACAGATTACCCAGAGGGCAAGTGAGGAAGATAGAGAAGTCGAAAAAGCCCTTCAAAGCGCCCGGGATATCGGGGGTAGTGTTTTTAGAGCTAAACTCTCGATTGTCCTTAGTGGTAACCGTCGTCCGGAAATGGAAACGGTCGCCATAGGCCATATCGGCGTCGGTTAACCCTAGAAAATCCGCTATTTCTCTGTACGGTATGGATACGGTCAGGCCTAAGTTGCCGGTGGACTGGGGAGTAAAATTAGCAGGTGTGAAGGTTTTCCACAGTTTTTCTGCTTTCGTAGAGGTTCCACCGGTGTTGTCGCTGAAGCGGACGTAGATGTCGTATTTGGCTATTTCGTTACCGCCGCTGACATCCTTGAAATCCACCGTGTATTCGTACTTCGCGTTGGCCAGATCGCGTATGCTGTATTCTGCCGTGGTTTGAGAGAGGATGCGCGGAAAGGCGCCTTTCTCCAATTTTTCCGGAATGGCAATGGGCGAGAGGTCTTCGTCTGCACAAGAAACGGGCCCTATCACGCCGACTAATAATAGAAAGCGAGCTATTTTTTTCATGATGGTACTCGTTTTTAAGAAAATTTGAAGAATGGGTAAGTGGAACAAGGGCTATCAAGCGCAGCCGTAGGTCAGAGGAAGACCCTGTAGGACTTTTAAAAGACATGTTTTCTACAGGGCCTCCTCTCTTCCCGGTTGCGTTAATTCAGGCAACCGGGTCCGTTTTTATCCCAGAAGACGGGCTGATTGAGGTCGGGTTTTTGTTTGGCGTTGATGTTCCGGTTGACGTGATCGTTTGGATATAGGAAAGAGCGCGGGAACGGTTCTTTTATTCCGTTTACGTTGGGCTGCAGGCGCGTGGGCAAGCATGTTCTACGCATGGTGTTGTATGCTTCGAGCGCGTTACCCCAAAGGGCGACCATATACTCCTTGACGATGATGTCCAATCTTTCGGTGTCGTCGGTAGCGGCATCGTACTTGCTAAGGATGACGTTGACGTACTGGTTGATGTCGGTCTGCTTGGGAATGAGGGCGTCGGCAAGGATGGGATTGCCGTTGGCATCGGTGCCGATCTGGCGGCTGAAATCGCCTTTGGGCACGAAGCTGAGCACCTTGGCGAAGGACTTGCGAATGCCGCTTTCCAACAGCGCTCGAGCATTTTCGCCGGTGTTCATGGTGAGCGCGGCCTCGGCGCGCATAAAGTCTACGAAGGTAGCCAGCATGATGGGATTGATGCCCTCGCCTCTGGCTCCGGCCGTTCCTTGACCGCGGGCTTGTTGGAAAGAGTTGTCGTCGAAGCGCCCTCCGGCGGGGTAGAGGCCGTATACCGTCCGAATAGGCCCGTCCGGGGGGATGCCCTCGCCGTTGCCGTGGTCGCGACCGTAGTAGCCGTCGTAGGTGGCTACGCAGTAAGGCATCTTACTGTCCACGCTTTTGAAGAAGTCGGGCGTCTTGTTGGAGTCCGGCACCAGCGAGTGGATACAGGAGTAGATTGTTGGGTCGGTTAAATCGTATTGCTCTACTTGGCGATAGAAGTAGAAGCGAATGCGCGGATCGCGAATGCCCTTTGCCTCGGCCATTTGCCACATGTACCAGTTGCTCTGGTAGGTACCGTCGAGATTCTCGTAAGAGTCGTTGTAGAACGGATGGCGAGAGTTGGGCGTTACGCGGGTGTTACCGTAAGGGAACTGGAAGTCATCGCTCATGGCGGAAATGAACTTACCGCCGTCGAGGATGGCCTTGAACTTGCTTCCCGCATTGGGGTCCACCAATCGGGTTTGTAGGAAAGCCCGCATTTTGAGGGTATTGGCCAGCTTGACCCACTTGGCCGGGTCGCCGTTGTAGTAAAAGTCCACGGCCGGCTTTGGCGCTCGAGTGTTCTCCAGTTGAGCGATAGCCTCGTCGAGCAGCGCCAATGCCTTTTGGTAAACACTTTCTCCGCTGTCTATCTTAGGGCTGATAAACTCGACGCCCTTGCCTGCTTGTTCGTAGGGGACGTCTCCAAACAAGTCCACCAGGGTCATCATCACCATAGCCTTTAGAATTTTGGCGGCGCCCGCGTGGATATCTAACCCTCTGGACTGCGCCAGCGGAATAAGCGCGTCCATATCGGGCAGCAACAAGGCATAGGCGTTATACCACATACCGTTGAAGGTGAGCGGTGTCAACTCACTCCGGTAAGTATCGCTTGTCATGGCGCGCATGCGGGTGATACCCGATGTAGAGCTCCATAGCCCAATATGAAAGGAGTTGAAACGAAGCAAAATGTTGTTGAGCAGAAAATTAGGGTCTGCTTTATCAGGTGTAACCGCGTTAGGGTTTTCCTGAAGGTTTAGGTCTGTCTGCTCACAGGCAGAGAAGCCTATGAAGAAGAAGACAACAAGTAGGAAGCGATATATGGATTTCATATTTGCCATCGAATTAGGTGTTTGAAAGTGAAATTAGGATGGGTACCTACAAACCGGTGCTTTCTTGCCGAGTAGGCTACTGCTCTCTTAGAAAGTCATGTTCAGTGCAACGCCGTACTTGCGCACAGTTGGCCCCGTGATGTTTTCAATTCCCCGCGCATTGCTTACGCCTGTGCTCAATACTTCTGGGTCGTAGTTGACGTATTTAGGGAAATTGGGTGCTCGGAAGAACATGTTCTCTCCGGAGATGCGGATGGAGGCAGAACCGAAAGGCAGCTTCTTCAGTGCCGATTTCGGAATCTCATACGAAAGGGAGACATCGCGCAGGCGGATGACCGTCGCGTCGAACACCGTTCCCTCGTCGGCAAAGAAATAGGCGTTAAACATGAGGCTGCCCAAGTAGCCCTGCGTCCGGTTGGGGTTACCATCTGGTGTCACACCGGGCAGGATGAAGGCCAGTTCACGGTCAACATCGGTGTCTCGGGTGTTGCCGCGGGCAAGCATGGTAGCCGTGGTGAGCGAGGAAATATCGCCGCCGTGGATGTAGTGCCAGTGCCAGCTCAAGGTCAACCCCTTCCAAGAGATGCGGTTGATCCAGTTAGCCATAAACTCTGGGTTCGGGTCGCCGATGATTTCGATATCGTTGCCGCTGATATACTCTCCGGTGACGTTTACCAAACGCTGCCCATTTTCATGGCGCAGGAAGGGGTAACCCTGGAGCACACCGTAACGCTGACCTGGAATGGCCCAGTTGGCTACACTGCCGATGGCTTCTCCGATTTGCACTTGGTCCACCCCTTCGGCAATGGATTTCACTTTGTTAATGTTGCGCGTGAAGTTGAGGTTTAAGTCCCATACGAATTGGCGGCTTTTTATCGGCACCAGGTTGAGCCCTAGTTCAATTCCTCTATTTTCTAAGGCGGCGGCGTTGACCGTAGTTTTCGTATATCCGGTAGACGGGTCTAAATCCAGGTCGATGATCAAGTCTCTGGATTGCTTATCGTATACCGACAGGTCTATTCCTAGGCGGTTGCGGAGGAATCGCCCTTCGATGCCCAGTTCTATTTCGGTGTGGGTCTCCGGCCGCAAATTCGGGTTGCCCAGGCGGTCATCTACCGAGTTTATGTTGATAACGGTGCCGCCGGAGGTGACGAATACGTTGGTTGCCGTTTGGAGGATGCTCCTCGTCTGGTAGGGATCTGGATAGCCGGCGGAAGTGCCGTATCCGGCGCGGAGCTTGAGGTAGTTGATATTCCGGCTTCCCTGCAGGCTCTTGAGCATTTCGGTAGGTATCCACGAAAGGCTTACGCTGGGATACAAGATAGAGCGGTTGGCTCTCTCCAGGGTGGAGGTCCAGTCGTTGCGCGCTTGCAGCCCCAGATATAAGTAGTTCCTAAAGCACAGGGT
>Ga0209101_1000572_pt1 | contig 29950 bp, 22 predicted proteins | sample ConPoolayeCmetaG_FD_185481 | JGI IMG/M metagenome (GOLD analysis project Ga0209101, IMG submission 185481) | Hot spring microbial mat communities from California, USA to study Microbial Dark Matter (Phase II) - Cone Pool mat layer C metaG... ...
CGGGCGGAACCAGAAAGTGACATTGGGGCGCTGCGGGACGAATCAGGATTGGTAATCTCATGCGCAACAACGAGTTACGACGAATACCCGGACACCCTCGTGTCGTATCTTTTCGGCGCGGAAAGGTGTTGGTGGCCATACCAGTTTTCGGCCGACCGCGGCAGGTTGCCGAAAATCTACGCGCGCCGATCAGAATGCGTATAAGAATGCGTCTCAGAACGCGCCGCCTGGCCCGGGCTTCGGGGGGGTTCGCGGCCGGAAGGCCGGTTTTTCCTCCCCCTGCTGCTCGAGCGCTGCGGCGCCGGCCGCACCGCTAACGCGCCCCGTAACCCCGTAGCGGGTAACCTGGGTCGGACTCTTCCAGCCCATCTGTTCGAGCAATTGCGACACCGGAATCTTGGCGATCCCCAGGCTATCGGCCCGGGCGATCATCTTGGAATACACATCGGTCAGCCCTGCGGCTGTCTTTTCGGTGGGCTGCTCGCCCAGCACCAGGTAGCGGGTGTTGATCGTCATCTGGCCGATTATTTCCCCTTTTTCATCGGTTTCGCAGTCGATCACCCCGCCATTGAGCCGGATGATGTCTTTCAGCATTTGTCGATCGCTGCGACCGTCGCCGTCGATGTCGATGAACCCTGCGATGGCGAAGTGTTTCCGCTCGCCAGGGCTCCACAGCGGCGTGTGGATCTTGTCGCCGGGCATCAATGGGTCGGACGGGTTATGCTCGATCACTCGCGCCTGCGCCAGATGATCGCCCTCGATCTTGACGACCTCGATACTTCCTTTCTTGGCGGCCCGGGCCACCTGGGTAGCATCGCCCGAGTAAACCGCGAACGTCAACTGAAGTGGCAAGCCGTCGGCCCGCCCGAGGTTAATCCACGCTGTGCCAGTGCGCTGATCTACCCAGCGAATCTCGCCGCTGGGAACGTCGAACGTCTCGCGGCGCAGCTTAGCCAGTGTTTCCGAATTGCGCTCGTTCTGGCGGACTACCTCTTCCAGACGGCTGTGCATCTTCTTCAATTCGGATTCGCTTTTGCTCTTCAAATCGGCCAATTCCTTCCTGGCTTCTTCGAGCCGTTTTTGCAAGTCTTCGGCGGCCTTGAGCGCATCGGCGCGGGCTTTATTGGCGTCGGCTTCGACGGCCTGCCGGGCGGCCTCAGCCTGCTTGGCGTCCTGATCGAACTTGGCTACTTGAGCGGCCGAGCCGGCCTCGCGCTGCTTGAACTTGGCGTCCAGGGCAGCCAGGTCTGCCTGGAGTTTTTGCAGTTCTGCGCTTTTGTTGACCAGCGAGTCGTGCAACTCTTTTATGGCCAGCCGATACTTTTGCGCTTCGACAGCCAGCCCGCCGCCGTACTGCTTCATATCTTCGCGGTGCAAGTCGATGATCTTTTCTACCTCCTCGCTCTCGTCCACGCCGATCAGCAGCTTCAACTGGTTCAGCTCGTCCTGCTTCCTGGAGGCCACGGTGCGCTGTTCGGCGGCGTCCTTCGACGCCTTCTCGGCGCTTTCGGCCAACCGTTGCGACTGGCTCCAGAACATGTATGTAGTCACACCCAACAGGATGGTGAGCATTACGAAAACGATCAACGCCACCTGCAAGCCCTGGTTTTCACGCGCCATGATCGCTTGACTCCAATAGGGGCGCCTGCCCGACAGCAAATCTTCGATGCGACAATCACCCCTCGCGGCCGCGCAACACTGTGCGGCCAAAAGCACAAGATATGCCCGTTCAGGAGGTTCCGAAGAGAACCCTAAGAACCTTATTCGATTCTAGTCAGCCCGGCCGGTAGTGTCAACGAAACGCCTTCGGTATGCCGCAAGCGGCTCGGCTGGTGTTGGGCCGGTTTGATCGGGGGCGGGGATGGTTTACAATTGTAGTTGTCAGCTCATCCGGCCATTGCGAGGCCCGTATATGCCGCAGGCAATCGTCGATCCCGAGGAACTGCGCCGTTTCGCCCAGAACCTCAAGAAGTTCAGCACTGACGTCCGGCAGCGGATCACCATGCTCAGCGGCCAGATGGTAGCGCTGGGCAAGACGTGGCGCGATCAGGAGCACCAGAAGTTCGCCGAGCAGTTCGAGCAGCAGATGAAGCTCATCCTGCGCTTTCTGGAGCTGAGCGATCAGCACGTGCCTTATCTGGTCCGCAAGGCCGAGATCATCGAAGAATACCTGCACCAGAGGTAGCGATGGCCCGACAAGCGCGCGTAATCTCCATCGACGCCCTGTTGACGATGCAGGCGGCGCTGGGCCGTTTCGAGCGCGACCTGCGCGCGGCACTGGACGACTTGGAGATGGAGGTGCGTCGGGCATTGCAGTGGATACAGCAAGACGCACCGCAATACTGGCAGCAGGAGGTGCGGCAAGGCTGGGAGCGGGTAGCCGAGGCTCGGGTGCAACTTCAGCAGGCGATGACCATGCGCCGCGTGGCCGAGCACGATCCATCGTGCGTGGAAGAAAAAAAAGCGCTGGAAAAAGCCCGACGCCGCCTCCAGCTTGCGCAGGAAAAGGCCGACGCGGTACGCCACTGGCGGCACAGCGTGGAGAAGGCGGTCAATGACTATCTTGCCGCACGAGGCCAACTGACAGGCTGGCTGGAGGCCGATCTGCCCCAGGCGCGCACCGCGCTGAAGCACATGCTGGCGGCGCTGGAGAGCTATGTGGCCATCGAGACGCCCGCCGATGCACAAGCGCCGACGGCTGGTTCCTCGGCAGGGGCGCAGCAGGCGGGTTATCCGCCGTCTCAACAGCCAGAAGCCTCGCACAGTGCCGGCGCGTTGCCGTCGGTGGATTCTCCCGGACATGAACCGGCAGCGGGTGCCGGGCACAGTGCCGGCGCGTTGCCGGCGGTGGATTGTCCCGCAGGTGAGCCGGCGCGTGGCCCCGAGCACGACGCCGCCGTGTTACCGGGAGTCGATCCGCAGGAGCCGAAAGCGGCATCTAACGCCCAGCAGACTGCCGCCGGCGAGCAGCTCCAGCAACAAGTTCCGGCCGAAGACCGCCCGATCGAGGAGCTTTCGGCATGAAGCTTTGGGACCTTGCTGGCGGAATGGCCAGGATCGATCTGGCCGTCAAGACGCTGACGGCGGAAACGGCCACGGTGTCGCAACTGTGGAGCGACGAGGCCAACCGGGCCTTCGTCGATAGATACATCAAGTCGGCGCAGACGCGCGTTCGTAACCTGCTCGATGCATTGCGGCGGCTCAGCGAAACACTGGCCGAAGCAGAAAGACAATGCAGCCAGCCATGAGCGACACAACCACTACCGAGACGACGCGCTACGATAAATCGTCCCAGCTTCTGGCGGAGTTGTGTCTGCTGGTGCGCCAGCGGGCGGCCGCCGAAGAAGCCATCAAGCAGCAGTTCGCTACGGCCAGCCAGAAGGCCGAACAAAGCTACCAGCAGCAGCGGCGCGAGTTGGAAAGCTGGTATCAGCACGAAAAGCAGACGGCGCAGCAAGAGTACCTCTCGTTGCGCGAGAAGACGCTGGCCGATTTCCAGAGCCAGCACGAAGCCACCAGTCGGCAATACCAGGCCGAGCTGGCCGCCGCACAGCAGGAGTTCGACTCGCAGCGCGAAGCCGCCAAAGCGGCCTACGAAGAAGCCCGCTGGGAAATCACCGCTATGTCCGAGGCCGCTCGGGGCGGTTCCAACCTGGAACTGAAGGACATTCTGGCCGCCCTGGACGCCCGCTGGGAGGAATTGCACGAGATACACCGTCGGGCGACGGAACTGCTCCGGCGGTGGGGGCAGTGGTACGAGATTCCATCCCCTGAACCCGTGCAGGTGCTGCTGGAACAGCATCCGGCGCACCGGTTCGAGCGGGCTTTGGAAACGGCGCGGAAGCAGATGTTGTCGCTTTCCGGGCTGATGCTGCCGCGGCTGACGCAGGGGATGCGCCCGCTGCTGGCCTTGGCCGCCTCGGTGGCGATTCTGATCTATCCGGTCGGCAGCGCCATCGGATGGGCGAACTGGCCGTGGCTGGCCGGCGGCGTGGTGGCGGTGCTGGCGATGTATCTGGTGGTGGTTTCCTGGCTGAATCGGCTGGCCCGACGGCAGGCGCTGGACGGCTACGTAGCGTTGCGTCGCACGCTGCTGGAAGCGGGATTCGACAGACCGGCCCTGCTGCAAAACGCCAAGTCGCAATGCGAGAAGTTGTATCAGGGGATTTACGAGCGGCAGAACACCGAGTCGCAGCGTGCGCTAGAGAAGTTCACTTCCACGATGAAGCGGCTGAAGCGCCACTATTCGGAGCGCGTGCAGCAGGCGCAGAGCACATTTCCGGCCAGGCTTGCGGCGCTGGAGGCCCAGCGCGACCGGGCCTTGGAAGAGCTGGACAGCCAGTATCCCCGGCGCATCGAACAGATCGAGCAGTCCTACCGCACGCGGAGCCAGGAGCTGGCCGCTCGGTACGAGCAGGCCCGCCAGGAGTACCAGCAGCGCTACGATCGGCAGTGGCAGGAGATGGCCGAGCGCTGGCAGCGCGGGATGGAGCGCTTCGACCAGCAGGTGGCGGCGCTGCGGGAAGCGTGCCGGTCGTGTTGTTCTGCCTGGGAAGCCATCGAGGAGCAGAATCTTGCCGCCCGGCGCGAATTGCCCCCGGCGATACAGTTCGGCCAGGCCAGCATTCGTCTGGCCGACATTCCGGGCGGACTGCCGGAAGACCAGCGGCTGATGCCTCCGCAGCAACAATACGAGCTGCCGCTGGTGTTGCCGTTTCCGCAACGGTCGCTGGTGTTGTTCAAGGTCGATGGTCCCGGCCGGAGCAAGGCCATCGAGGCGATGCAAGCGATGATGCTGCGGCTGCTGGTGTCGGCGCCGCCGGGAAGAATCCGCTTGACGATCATCGACCCGGTAGGGCTGGGCGAGGATTTTTCGACCTTCATGCACCTGGCCGATTACGACGAGCAGCTCATCGCCAGCCGCATTTGGACCGAGTCGTCGCACATCGAACAGCGTCTGGCCGACATCACCAAGCACATGGAGGACGTGATCCAGGTTTACCTGCGCAAGGAGTTTTCTTCGATTGCCGAGTACAACGCCTTTGCCGGCGAGATGGCCGAGCCATATCGGGTGCTGGCCGTGGCCAACTTTCCCACCAACTTTTCCGAGGCGGCCGCCAACCGGCTCAAAAGCATCGTGGCCAGCGGGGCCCGCTGCGGTGTGTTCGCCCTGGTGAGCGTGGACACCAACATGCCCATGCCGCCGCACTTCCATCTGCCCGATGTGGAACAAGAAGCCGTGGTGCTCCGCTGGACCGGCGAGGGATTCGTGTGGGAGCATCCGCTTTACGGGGCGGCGCCGGTGAGCCTGGAACAGCCGCCGCCTACCGAACGCTTCCGCCAGTTGGTACGCGCAGTGGCCAGTCAGGCGAAGGACGTGGGCCGGGTAGAAGTGCCTTTCTCGTGCACGGTGCCGCCGCCGGAACAATGGTGGGCCGCCGAGAGCACCGCCGGCATCGACGTGCCCCTGGGCCGCGTCGGCGCCATGAAGCTCCAGCATCTGGACTTGGGCAAGGGAACCTCGCAGCACGTGCTGGTTGCGGGCAAGACCGGCTCGGGAAAGTCCACCCTGCTGCACGTGCTGATCACCAACCTGGCGATCCGCTACAGTCCGGATGAAGTCGAACTATATCTGGTCGATTTCAAAAAAGGGGTGGAGTTCAAGGCCTACTCGCGCTTCCAGTTGCCGCATGCCCGGGTAGTGGCCATCGAAAGCGAACGAGAGTTCGGCCTGAGCGTCTTGCAGCGACTGGACGGCCAGTTGCGCCAACGGGGCGATCTGTTCCGCAAGCACGGAGTGCAGGACATTCGGGCGTTTCGGGCGGCCCAGCCGCAGGCGCGCATGCCGCGCATTCTGCTGATCATCGACGAATTCCAGGAGTTCTTCGTCGAAGACGATCGCATCGCCCAGGAAGCCGCACTGCTTTTGGACCGCCTAGTGCGGCAAGGTCGCGCGTTTGGCATCCACGTGTTGCTGGGTTCGCAAACGCTGGGCGGGGCGTACACGCTGGCCCGCAGCACCATCGGGCAAATGGCCGTGCGAATTGCGCTACAGTGCAGCGAATCGGATGCACACTTGATCCTCAGCGAGGACAACACTGCCGCCCGATTGCTAACCCGCCCCGGCGAGGCCATCTACAACGACGCCAACGGCCTGTACGAGGGCAATCATCCGTTCCAGGTGGTGTGGCTGCCGGACCACGAGCGCGACGATTATCTCCAGCGGATCGCACAACTGGCGCAGCAACGGGGCTTCCAGGCTCCCAAACAGATAGTCTTCGAGGGCAACGCGCTGGCCGACCTGCGCGACGACCCGATGATCGAGGAGCTGCTCAGCCAGCCCGCTTGGCCTGCCGCGTGTACAACTCCCCAGGCGTTTCTGGGGGCGGCCGTTGCCATCAAGGAACCGACTGCGGCAGGGTTCGTGCGCAACAACGGCAGCAACCTGCTGGTGGTTGGACATCGCGACGAAAGCGCCCTGGGAGTGCTGGCCGCCAGTCTGATCAGCCTGGCGTTGCAGCATCCGGCCGATGGGAATAGCGACGGGGTGGCGGGGGCCAGGTTCTATGTGCTCGACGGCACGCGGCCCGACGCACCGGAAGTCGGCTACCTGAATCGGCTGGCGGCGGCGGTGCCCCACGAAACAAAAATCTCCGGCCCGCGCGGCGCTGCGGCGCTGGTCGGCGAGATAGCCGCCGAACTGGAGCGCCGGCAGACGACCGGCCAGGAGTCCGAGTTCCCCTTGTATCTGTTCATCTACAATCTGGGCCGTTTCCGCGATTTGCGCAAGGAAGAGAGTTTCGGTTTCTCCAGTTTCGACGAGTCGCAGCCGGCCAGCCCGGCGGCTCAGTTCTCCAAAATCCTGCGCGACGGCCCGGCGCACGGCATCCACACCATCGCCTGGTGCGACACGTACGTCAATCTCCAGCGCATGGTGGACCGGCAAGGGCTTCAGGAGTTCGAAATGCGCGTGCTGTTCCAGATGAACGCCACCGACTCCAGTTGCCTGATGGACGCACCGGATGCCAGCCGGCTGGGTGTGTATCGGGCGATCTTCGTGGAAGAAGGGCAGGGACGGATCGAAAAGTTCCGCCCCTATGCCCCGCCGGGAAACGACTTCCTCGGTTTACTCCGCGAAAGGCTTCACGCCCGGCTGCTGACGCCGAAAGCTTGAGTCGCCCGCCGCAAAGCTTGAGTCCCCCGCCGCAACCAAGTATGCTTTGCGCGGGTCGAGGTGGAACTTTTTTTGCCCCGCAAACGCCTTGCCGCTGCCCGCACGCACCATTAAACAAAGTTGTAAGACACATGTGGGTCAGGGGTGGGCAGCCGTGCGCGTGTAGATCGCGTGCCAGTGGCAACACGGCGCCGCTGTCGGCCGTATTGTGCCGCGAAGAACACCACCTATCGCATTCCCATTGAATCCATCCGCTGTGTGTCGCTGTCGGAAATGTCGTCCGGCGGAGAACATTCGCCCAATCTCGTTCGGCAAAGACCATTTGCGCGATGTTGTTCGGCAAAGATTATTTCGGCAATGTGGTCCAGCAAATACCGTCTTGGGAGGTTCCGCCATGTATCGCGCCTGCCGCAAAATGCGTCGTTCGAGGGTTGACGGTTCGCCGCTGAACGCCGGGTTCGTTTTGGCTGCAAAAGTTGCCGCTTTGCTGTGGGCGGCTGCCAGCTTGGGCTGCCTTCTGCTGGCAGCCGAGCAGAACGCCGCCGAGCTGCCGGCCGATTGCGTGCCGGTGGGCGTGGCCAAGGTCGATATCACCCCGCAAACGCCCGTGCGCATGTACGGCTACGCCGCCCGTACAGGCGAGTCGGAAGGTGTGGCCGGACCGTTGAAGGCCGCGGCACTGGCCATCGGCGACGACTCGGGCGACGGCCCGGCGGTGCTGCTGACGGTCGATTGCGGTGCGATACCCCCAGAGCTGCGCGAAGAGCTGTTCAGCCGGTTGAAGGCCAAGACCCTGCTACGGCCGGAACGGTTCGTGCTTGCCCATTCGCACTGCCACTCCGGCCCTGACATCAAACACATGCGGTTCTTCAGCGGGCAGCAGCGGGAGCATCTGGAGCAATACGCCCGATTTCTGATCGACCGCTTGGAAAAAGTGGTCTGCGACGCACTTGCCGCCCGGCGTCCCGGCCGGCTGGCCTGGACCTGCGGAGCGGTGGGCTTTGCCGCCAACCGCCGGGTGCTGAAAGAGGGCAAGTGGTCCGGTTTTGGTTCGGTTCCGGGCGCACCGGTCGATCACACCCTTCCGCTGCTGCGGGTGACCGATCCCGATGGCAAACTGCTGGCTGTGGTAGTCAACTATGCTTGCCACGCCACTACGCTGCGCGGCGGCTTCAAGCAGATTCACGGCGACTGGCCGGGCTGTGCGGAGGAGTTCATCGAGGCCGACAATCCCGGCGCGATAGCGATGGTAACCATCGGTTGCGGGGCCGACGCCGATCCCAGCCCGCACGGCACCGTCGAGTTGTGCCAGCGACACGGTCGGGCGATTGCCGATGAGGTCAAGCGCCTGCTGGGGGGCCAGTTCAAGCCGGTCTCGGGGCGGATCGCTGCGCAATCGAAAGTGCTGCGGATTGCGTACAATCCGCTGCCGCCGATGGACGAGCTTCGCCAGTTGGCCACCAAGTCGTACCCTGCCGCCTCGTTGCTCAAACGGCTGGAAGCCGGCGAAAAACCACCGGAAGCGAAGGAGTATCTGGTCACCGTCTGGACGTTCGGCGACGACCTGGCGATGGTCTTTCTGGCCGACGAGATGGTGGTCGATTACGCGCTGCGGATGAAGCGCCAGTTCGACGGCAACCGGTTGTGGATCAATGCCTACTGCCACGATGTGTCGCACTACATCGTCTCGAAGCGGCTGATCGGCGAAGGCGGCTACGAGGTGAACAACTCGCTGAGTGCGGCGATTTCGTACGGCCGACCCGAAAGCGTCCAGCCGCCCATCGAGGACCGCATCGTCGAGCACGTAGGGCAGTTGCTGCCGGAGGGGTTCCGCACTCCGCCGCCGCGCCAACAGCCGGCCGGGCCGCCGGAACCGACCGCCAAACCGCCCTTCCAGACCGTGGACCTGAAACTGGGCGAGTCGCGGCGGGTCGAACTTGCCGAGGGCAAGCAGGTTACGGTGAAACTGGTGCAGATGGAGCATCGGCGCTGCACGCTGCGCGATGCAGTTCGGCAGGCACGGGTACTGGTGGACGTGGATGGACAACAGGTGTGGCTGACCTCGGCCAACTACAATCTTCCGGTCAGTGTAGCCGGAGTTCAGATCGACTGCCCGATCACCAAAGAGTATCTGACCAACAGCACGCGCGAAGCCTGGGGACTGGAGGCCGACGCCCGGCTGAGGCTCTGGCCGGCCGGTTCGCCGTGGTTTGGCCCGGAACCGATGACCTATCCGATCCGCCAGCGGTGGTTCGCCAGTTCCAGCCAGATGGCCAACGAGCCGTGTTACGTGGACGCTGGCGAGCGACCGCAGAACCGCAGGATTTACTATCATTGGGGTCTGGACTTTGGCGGCTGCGAAGCGCTGGACGAAGTCGTGGCCGCCACCGATGGACTGGTGGTATCGGCCAAGACCGAGCGGTTGCCGGGCTACGAGGACACGCCCGTCAGCCCGCGCTACGATGTGGTGTACGTCCTCGACCGCCGCGGCTGGTATTACCGGTACAGCCATCTGTATGTGATCGATGCGGCGATTCGACCGGGCAACCAGGTGCGTGCCGGACAGCGCATCGGGTTGCTGGGCAAAGAAGGCGGCAGCGGCGGCTGGGCGCACCTGCACTTCGATATCTACTGCCGACAACCATCAGGTAAATGGGGTTGCCAGGAAACCTACGCCTTCGCCTGGGAAGCATACCTGCGCCAGTACAAGCCCAAAGTGCTCGCCGTGGCCCGGCCGCACCATGTGGCCTATCTGGGCGAAAAAGTGCTGCTCGACGGCAGCCGCTCGTACAGCGCCGCTGGCAAGATCGCCCAGTACCAGTGGACGTTCTGCGACGGCTCGAAGGCCGAAGGTCCGCAGATCGAGCGCAGCTATGAAAAGCCGGGCTACTACAGCGAGGTGCTCAAGGTCGTCGATACGGCCGGCAACGTGGACTACGACTTTGCCATCGTGCACGTGCACGACCGCCAGCAGCCGGAACGCTTTCCCCCTACGATCCATGTGGCGTACCATCCGACCTTCGGCATCAAACCGGGCGAGGAAGTGATCTTCAAGGCGCGCAGCTTCGCCACCACCGATGGCGAGGAAAGCTGGGACTTCGGTGACGGCAGCCCCATCGTAACAACCCGTTCCGACGGCAACGTGGTGATGCTCGCCCGCGATGGGTATGTCGTCGTCAAGCATCGCTACGACAAGCCCGGCCATTACCTGGTGCGGGTGGAGCGCAGCGACCGCTTTGGACATCGGGCCGTCGGCCACGTGCACGTCCGCGTGGGACTTGACAATTAGCATCAGCTATTGTTCCTTGCGAAACGTAGTGACTGCTTGCTAGCAGGTTTTTCCTCGTGATGCGTGTCACCACTAATTGGGAATCTCGATAATGCGGTCGCGTCAGTTACCGCGCCGTGCACGGCCGCGACGGATCGCGGCCCTTGTATGCTTTCAGTATTGCGATCGATGCCAAGTTTGGTAAGAAGAAAGCGGTCTGCTCCAGCTCGCCCGACAAAACGCACCGGCAAGCTGCCGGCGATGTGACGGCCGCTGCCGACCGCGCAGCTTGCACACAAGCCAGGCGGCCGGTAAGGTAGCAGCAGGCAGGGAACGTCCGCGCGGCGCCAAGGTGGCCCGGGAATACCTGTGATTTGTCAACACATCGGGGAGGGGTTGCTGTGAGTCAGACAGATGGTCGGGTTTCGCGTCGGGATTTACTCGTTCAGGTGGGCGCCGGATCGCTGGCTGCGGCGGCGGCCAGCAGCTTCGGCCCGCTGGCCGCAGCAGCGGCTGCGCCCCAGCCGTGGCAGCCGACATCGGACCGCAAGATTCGGCTTGGCGTGGTCGGCGGCGGATTCGGTGCGGCCTTCCAGTGGCACAAGCATCCGAACTGCCAGGTGGTGGCCGTCAGCGACTTGCAGCCGGAGCGGCTGAAGCGTCTTCAGCAAGTCTATCAGTGCGACAAGACCTACGAGTCGCTGGAAAAGCTGGTGCTGGACAAGCAGGTAGAGGCCGTGGCCGTGTTCACCGACGCCCCCAGCCACGCGCGGCACGCCATCGAAGTGATGAACCACGGCAAGCATGTCATCTGCGCTGTGCCTGCGGCGATGACGCTGGAGGAATGCCAGGCGGTGCGGGAAGCTAAAGAGAAGACCGGCCTGAAGTACATGATGGCCGAGACCAGCTACTATCACCGCGAGGTGATCCGTGCCCGTAACCTTTACCGCCAGGGCTGTCGCATACTGTACACCGAAGGCCAGTACTACCATCACGCCGTTACCCGCATTGGCAGTTGGAAGAACTGGCGGCGTGCCCTGCCGCCGATGCTCTATCCCACCCACTCGACGGCCTACTACGTGGGCGTGACCGGCAAGCGGCTGACGAAGGTATCGTGCTTGGGCTGGCGTGGACCAGGGGAAGAATGGGTTGACAACCAGTACAACAATCCCTTTGCGTGCCAGTCGGCGCTGTTCCGCACCAGCGAGGACACTTTCTGTCGGATCAACGTATTCTGGTGGGGCGCGGCCGACGGGGAGACCGGCTCGTGGATCTGGGAAAGTGCCCCGAAAGTGCAAGTGCCCGATAGCGTCCCCCTGCCCGCCGGCCTGGAACCCGGCGGACACGGCGGCTCGCACGGCCCGCTGGTTCACGAGTTCATCTGCGCGTTGATAGAACAGCGCGAGCCGGCGATCGACGTTTACGAGTCGCTGGCAATGACCGCGCCGGGCATCGTGGCGCACCGATCGGCGCTGAAAGATGGCGAGCAACTGACCGTGCCGCAGTTTGATAAAGGCGCTTGACACCCAACGCAATAAGGCAATAACGAAACCTTGCGGCGCATTTTGAACCACAGTTCGAGTGCGCCGGCAGGAGGCTTTCGTGCGACGTCAATGCCTAGAGTTGGGCAATCTGTGCGCGGTGTGCGCATGTTGCACGGCGACCTGGAAGGCCACGCTCCGTCGTGGCCGTGCATCGAGTGCCAACGGACGCGACCGCAGCGCGTCCCTCCATACTTCCATTTGGTTGCGGCCGCAGGCCGCTTTGGGCGTTGATAATCTAAACCCAGTATAACAATCTCGTTTGGCAAGCTGCGCAAGGACTTCTTCTAGCGAGCTGTGCAACCACCAATGACTATTGCAGCCTGTTACGTTTCGGGCGAGGGGTAGTTTTCGGTGCCGACAGCACCACGACCATCTTCGTACCCGGCACGGACCCCAGTGCGCCTGGATCAATCCACCACTACAACTTCGCACAGAAGGTCTTCGAGATTGGCGACAACAGTACGCTTGGAATGACGATGTGGGGGCTGGGCGGGTTGCCCAACGTCAGTTATCGGACCCTGATAGCTCAGTTTGCTGATGCCCTGGTTGCCCAGGGGCGCAGTCGATGGAAGAGGTTGCCAAGCGATGGACCCAGTTTTTCTGGTCGGCTTATTCATCAAGTCTGGGCGAAGTGCTGCAACGCGCTCAACGTTTGTCGAGCCGTACCCTGAGAACGCCCGACGAGGAACGCGATTTATCTGACCTGTTGCAGGCCTGCTCCGGCGGCTTTTGCATAGGCGGTTACCTCATCAATGACCGAACCCCCTGTGCATTCGAGATTCTCTATGACCCGACGATGACCGCGCCTGCACCGCCCAGCGCGCTGCCCGTGGGAACAATAAACTTCTGGGGTTGCCCGAACCTCCTAAACCGGCTAATCTTCGGCATCGATATGTCTCTTATCGTTGCCATATTTCGGTCTGGAAAATGGACCGGAACCATAGAAGACCTGTGCCATTTGATTCGGCCCCACACGCTGGGCCAGCCGCTCCACTTGCCCGTTCGTGAGGCGATTGACTGGGTACATGCCTCGATCTACACTACGATCAAGATGATGAAGTTCTCGCACTTGCCGCCCGTATGTGGGGGCCCAGTGGAGATCGCCGTCGTCACCACCGACAAAAAGTTCCGTTGGGTTCGTCACAAGCGATTCGATGCCGCCATCGGCTAAGGAGGCTTCTTCAATGTCCACCGTGAAGGACGACAAACTTCAGCGGGAGATTCAAGCGAAGCTCGAAGAACTGCCCCCGGCCGATTGGGTCAGACAGATGATCGATCATTACAATCGCACCGGGTCTTATCGACTGGAAGACTTGCGGCGGTTGCTCGGCGATCCCAACCGTGCCGTGCAGATCGGCCCCAACGCGAACTTGGCGTCTTTTTTCCCCCGTTGCAAAGAGTGATAGAGTGTCGTGTCGCGGTGGCACTCTCTTGCCGGGCAGTCTCTGCACTGGCCAGCGGAGACTACAAGTTTGCCCGCTTATCTGCCGAATTGCTGCCGGATGCCGTAGTCGATGGCCTCGGCGATCTGGTCTAGCTGGTCCAGGCTGACGGCTAGCGGGGGCATTATCACGATGACGTTGCCCAGCGGCCGCAGCCACACGCCGCGATCCAAGGCGGCCCTACAAACGCGGATGCCGCGTTTTTCTTCCCACGCGAAAGGCTCTTTGGTGCGCTTGTCGCGCACCAGTTCCACCGCGCCGATCAGCCCGCATTGTCGCACGTCGCCCACGTGCGGCAGCCGCGCTAGTTGCTGAAGGTGCTCGGCCAGTCGGGCGATCTTCGGCGGGAGGTTTTCTAAAGTGCGCTCTTGCTCGAAGACATCCAGACAGGCCAGTGCAGCCGCAGCGGCCAGCGGATTGCCCCCGTAAGTATGGCCGTGAAAGAACGTCTTGCTCTCGGCGTAGCTGCCCAGAAAGGCACGGTAGATTTCGTCGGTGGCCAACGTGGCGGCCAGCGGCAAGTAGCCGCCGGTGATGCCTTTGGCCAGGCACATTATGTCGGGCGTGACCGACTCGTGCTGGCAGGCGAACATCTTGCCGGTCCGTCCGAAGCCCACGGCCACCTCGTCGGCGATCAGCAGCACATCGTAGCGCTGCGTCAGTTCGCGCACGCCGCGCAGGTAGCCGGGCGGATGCATAATCATGCCCGCAGCGGCCTGCACCAGCGGTTCCAGGATCACCGCAGCTACCTGCTGGTGATGTCGGGCCAACAAGGCTTCCAACTGTCTCAGGTAGTGTGCCGTCAGAGCCTCGCGCGGCACGCCCGGCGGCGTGCGGTAAGTGTCTGGCGCAGGCACTCGCAGCGTGCGAAACAGCAGCGGGGCGAACATGGCGTGGAACCGTTCCACCCCGCCCACGCTCACCGCCCCCAGCGTGTCGCCATGATAAGCCTGCTCCAGGGCCACGAACAGCGTCTTGCCGGGTTTGGGATCGGGCCGTTGCCGCCAGTATTGGAAGGCCATCTTCAAGGCCACTTCCACGGCCGTGGCGCCGTCGTCGGAAAAAAACACGTGTTCCAGCCCCGGCGGAGCGATCTCCACCAAGCGCTTGGCCAGCATGATGGTGGTCGGATTGGAGGCGCCCAGCGAGGTAACATGGGCGACGCGCTCCAGTTGCTCGCGCACGGCCGCATCGATTAGCGGGTGGCGGTGTCCGTGGATGTTGCACCACAGGCTGCTGACGCCGTCGATGTAGCAGCGACCGTGGATATCAAACAACAGGCAACCCTCGGCGCGATCGAAAACCAGCGGCTCGTATTCGGCCATCTGCGTGAAGGCGTGCCAGTAGTACTGGCGATCCCATTGGCAGAGCTGTTCGGGGGCAGGCCGATTTTCGCTGCTGTGCATAGCACTTGTGCCGACTATGGATGACCTCTTGCGCTGCCTCAGCGCGGCTGTTCAGCGCCCGCAGATGTAATTGCGTCTGGCCCCGGCAGTGTCCAGAAGCAGGCCAAGCAGTGCAAATGCGAAGAACCGCTCAGCCTACCGGTGACGCACACAGTTCGACCTCTGCCTGGCTTTGTTCGGCAATCGTGATGAGCTTCCGATAGGTTATTACCAGCATCTCATCAGAAGTGTTTTCCAGTGACCATAGTCGCGCCCGGAACACACATGCCAGGCGCACTCGGCCATCGCGTATTTCGATGACAAAGCCGGGCAACTTGTCCAGCAAGCGCTTGCAGAATTTCGAGGCTCCTTTTATCAGGGCGCCGACTATCTGCCGCGACTCCTGCCCGTAATAGACGGTAACAAGCTCGTCAACGCGTTCCCCATAGAAAGCCTCTGGACTTACAAGAAACTCAATGCAGTCGCAGTCCGGATCATAATGGGCTTCCGGACGAAACGCTATGGCCGGTCTTGCCAGACCAATCATCTTCTTGGCGAACGCATTATTGGATATCACCGTCATAGCAGCCGCGCCGCGACAGCCAAGTACTCCCGACTTGGTCTTTGCGGATCAGAGATCGGCAGAAAATATTAGCGCAACTTCTCAGTGGACGCAACAGGCGTTTGGGACCGAAATGCTTTGCTTTGCGCGCGCCGAACGGAGACATTCTCCCCAGTCTTCCCAGCGAAGTTCCATTCGTGCCCGGGCAGACAAAAGTTCGCTTCCTCTGGTTGGCAAAGGCGCGACGGCCACGTTACTCCCAGGCCACCACCACGTGTGTACCGGGGCCGACGCCCAGCCGCCGGGCGGCGTTGTCGCCCACCAAGGCCAACTCCAGTCGCCCGGCCGAGTTGATCAGAGCCACAAGCATTCCATTGGGCTGTTCGGCATAGGTGTGATAGATGCCGAAGGTTTCGTAGATGCCGCAGACTATGCATACCCGTTCGTCGGTTGGGCGACCGGCCAGCATCTCGGCGGTGATGTTCGTCTCCAGGTTGCCGAAGCTGTCCACGGTAACCACCATGCCTTCGATGCGGCGCTCGGTCTGTCGCGGCTGGGGCCATTGCAAGGTGGCCAACTGCTCCAGCGGCGGGCCGAGTTCAGCCGGGTCAAGCCCCAGACTCAATCGCGCGGCTACCGGCGCAATGATGTCGCGCCCGTGAAAGGTGGAAGACACCGGGTGCAGCCAAAAGTCCCGGTTTTGCAGCTTGATCAGTTTGCTGGGGCGGTGGCGGGCAGCCAGGCGGCTCAGAAGCCCATTGTCCGGCGCGATGTAGTGCCGCTGGTCGATCCTGGCGTACACAATCGCCCGCGAGGTTCCCACGCCCGGGTCCACCACTGCGACATGAATCGTATCCACGGGGAAGCGTTCGCAGACGTCGTCCAGCACCAGGGCTGCCTGGCGGATGTCCTGCGGTGGTATGCCATGGGTGATATCCACGATGACTGCCGCCGGGTTGATCGAAAGGATCACCCCCTTCATAACCGCCACGTAATGGCTGCCCAAGCCGAAATCGGTGGTCAATGTGATAATCGATGGCATGTCGAGTCTGCCGCCAGTTTGGCTGCCCGCGATGGAGGCAGTATTACTATTGCATACATCCTCGATGCTGAAAAGTTGTCCTTTAACGATGTTCCGCCAGCTCGCACCCCATGTTGTGGCCAGTGCACGCTGCGGCCGATCTGCGCCAGTGCTCCAAGCTGCGCTAAATGATGAGCATGGCGTCGCCGTAGCTGTAGAAGCGATAGCGCAATTGGATTGCCTGCTGGTATGCCCGACGGATCAGCTCGTCGCCGCCGAAGGTTCGCACCAGCACCAGCAAGGTGCTCCGCGGCAGATGGAAGTTGGTCATCAGTGCATCGACGATGCGAAAGCGGTACGGCGGGCGGATGAACAAGTCGGTCATTCCCCGGAATGGACACAGCGTGCCGCTGCTGGCGGCCGTCTCCAGCAAACGCGTGCAGGTGGTTCCCACGGCGACCACACGTGCGCCACGCTCACGGCAGGCAGTAATGGTATCTACGGCGGTCTGCTCCAGGCTGCCCCACTCGGGGTCCAGGCGGTGCTCTTCTATGGCCTGTGTTTTGATGGGCCGGAAAGTGCCTGGCCCGATGTGTAACGTTAGTCGGGTGATTGTGATTCCCGCGTCAATCAGACGCTCCAGCAGTCGCTCGGTAAAGTGCAGGCCGGCCGTTGGCGCCGCTACTGAGCCTGGGTGGCGTGCGTAAACCGTCTGATAGTGTTCCCGGTCCGACTCCAACATTTCCCCCTTGCGGATGTACGGCGGCAGCGGCACACGTCCAACCCGCTCCAGCAACGTCAACGTATCCTCTTTCGATAGCGGCCGAGCTACCCAGGTGCCGTCGCTTTGCCGGGCGGCCAGTTCCAGCGCGATGTCGTCTTGCCCGAAACGATTGATCAGCGTGATCTTCTCGCCGGGATATACTTTGGTGCGGGCCTTTCCCAACAAACGCCAAAAACCGCGCTCGTTGGCCTCCAGAAACAGTCCTTTCCATCGCCCGCCGGTGCTCTGGCGATAACCGACCAGCCGGGCCGGAATCACCCGCGTGTCGTTGATAACCAGACAATCGCCTTCCTGGAGTATCTCCGGCAAGTCGCGCACTTGCATGTGCTCTAGCGACTGGTCCTGGCGGCGGACGACCATCAGCCGGGCGTCTTCGCGATTGGGCAGCGGCTGCTGGGCGATCAGCTCGGGCGGCAGGTGGTAATCGTATTGGTCGATGTCCGTCATGGCGACAAAGGCGTCGTACCTGGCCTTGGCTGCGTACATATAACCGAGTATAAGCACTGCCGGAGTCACCCGGCAGGGGTGGACTGGCAATGAATCCATATAACATCGCCCTGTGCATAACCGACTTGCACTACGGCGGCGCGGAACGCACGCTGGCAGAATTGGCGATCCGCCTGGACCGGGAGCGTTTTGCCCCAGTCGTGTATTGCCTGGCCGGTCCGCCCGACAATCCCACGCGATCGCTGCTGCCGCGGTTGCAAAGCGCCGGGGTACCGGTGCATTGTCTGGGCGCAAGCAGCAACTGGCAGTTCCTGACGGTGTTGCGTCGATTGGTCGGGCTGCTGAAGCAACAACGGCCGGCACTGCTGCAATGTTTTTTGTTTCATGCGAACTTGCTGGGCCGGCTGGCAGCACGGCTGGCCGGTGTGCCGCACGTGGTATGCTCGATTCGCGTGGCCGAGCGCCAGCACCGCTGGCACCTGTGGCTCGATCGGATGACCGACCATCTGGTCCAGCGGCACGTTTGCGTCAGCCAGGCCGTGGCGCAGTTTTCGGCCAAACTGGGACGTCTGCCGCCGCAGAAACTGGTTGTCATTCCCAACGGCGTGGACTGCGCCCGACTGGCCGCCGCCCGGGCTGCCGATTTGACTATATTCGGCATTCCGCCGGGCTGCCGTGCGGTGGTGTCGATCGGAAGGCTCGAACCGCAAAAAGGGTTCCAGTGGCTTCTTTTGCACGCCGGTCAATGGCTGGACGCGTTTGCGGACTGCCATCTGCTGATAGTCGGCGATGGCTCGCTGCGACCGGCGCTGCTGCGTCTTGTCCAGCGGCTGGGGGGAGTTGGTCAGCGGGTACATCTGGCGGGCTGGCGCGCGGACGTGCCGGAAATACTGGCCGCATCTTCGCTGTTGGCGCTCCCCTCGCGGTGGGAGGGAATGCCTAACGTGGTGCTGGAGGCCATGGCCGCCGGACTGCCGGTGGTCGCCGCCGACGTCGAAGGGGTGCGCGAGCTACTCGGGCCGGACGCCCAGCGGCAAACCGCCCCGCCGGATGATCCACAGCAATTCGCCCAAAAAATCATAGCTATTCTCAGCAATCCGTTGCTGGCAAAACATTTAGGCGAAACGAACCGGCACCGGGCACAGACCACATTCACCATCGAGCAAATGGTTGCTCGTTACCAGCGGTTGTGGGAACTGCTCCTGTCGGTCCGGTAGCCCCGCGTAGTCGAAAAGCAGGCCGGATTACGCTGAATCGGCACCTTTCAGATGCCTTTCCGCGCCAGACCCCCCAAATGGAGACATGTAAATAACCATAATTGTGTCTTGACGAGATTTGCGCAATCTTTAAGTTTGGGGCTAGTTGGGGATCGGTGGGGAGAAGTGGTAACAGGGCGATTGCCGTTCGGGGTGGCGCGAAATGACTTTGACCGGCACCTACACTCGCGCCATCGACGAAAAGCTCCGCGTGGCGATACCCAAACGGTTGCGCGACGCACTGGCTTGCCGGCCCGGACAAGCGCTCTACATCGCCCCAGGGACTGATGGTTCGTTGGCGATTTACAGCGAGGATGCCTTTTCGCAGTTGAGCCAGCGTCTGGCCGCTGCTTCGCCAAACCGACGCGACGTCCGCGCCTTTCGGCGACTGTTCTACGCCCAGGCGCAGCGGGTCCAGATCGATCGTCAAGGCCGGGTGCGCCTGCCCACGCAACTGGCTAGATTTGCCGCATTGGACAACCAAAAAGAGGCTGTGCTGATCGGCGTCGACGACCACATGGAGCTGTGGGCCGCCGACAGGTGGCAGCAGTACCTGACAAGCCAGCAGGCCCAGTACGACCGCGTTGCGGAAACCGCCTTCGACGCAAGCGGACAAATCGCTGAACCGGAACAACCTGGATGAGAAGTACACTGGTATTATTAGCACACTGACGTGGATGCTGTCGACCGGCGATTGTGATTGACTACTCGAATGCTATTTGCAACTCGGCAGCCCGTGGCAAGATGATTGTGGCACAAACTGCCAGACCGCGACGGTCAGGAATAGATAGCCCCCTTTGTGGATGCGGAGGGAGGATACTCCGCCGCAATCGCGGCATCACTCGCAGATGCTGATGGCAAGTTGCCGCGAACACGTCGCCTCTGATGGGGCACGGATGCCCCAGAGGTGACGTGTTTTTTTCCTCGCGCGCATCTGTTCGCGCTGGGCGCAGCGTTGGTCGGGTATTACTTTTTTCAGTATGAACCTACCGCCCAGCATCCACAAGCCTGTGATGCTCCAAGAAGTACTCCATTGGCTTGCCCCGCGCCTGGGTGCAGTGCTGGTAGATGGCACGTTGGGTGGCGGGGGACATGCCCGGGCGCTGGCAGAACAGGTCGGTCCGCGCGGACTGGTCATCGGCATCGACCGCGACCCCCACGCTGTGCAGGCAGCCGAACAAAACCTGGCCGGTCTGCCCATCGTAGCCGTGCATGGCAACTTCTGCGACTTGCCGGAGATTCTCGAGCGACTGAAAACGCCGGCCGTTGACGGAGTTCTGCTGGACTTGGGCGTTTCCAGCGATCAGTTGGCCGATCCGCAACGAGGTTTCAGCTTCGGCTGCGACGGCCCGTTGGACATGCGCTTCGACCCGCTATGTGGCGAGCCGGCTTACCGACTGGTCAACAAGCTAAGCGCCCAGCGCCTGGCCGATTTGATTTACCGCTATGGCGAGGAGCGCTACAGTCGGCAGATTGCCCAGGCTATAATCGAGCAACGTCGGCGCAAGCCGATCCAGACCGCACGGGAACTTGCCGAACTGATTCGCCGCGTGGTACCACGCACGCGCGGACGACAGCGGATCGACCCTGCCACCAGAACCTTCCAAGCCTTGCGGATCGCGGTAAACGACGAACTTAGATCGCTGCAAATCGCCCTGAAGCGGATACCGCAGTGCCTGCGCCCGCAGGGGCGTTTTGTGGTCATCAGTTTTCACTCGCTGGAAGACCGACAGGTGAAGCAATCCTTTCGCAGCGATCATAGACTGAAGGTGCTGACCGCCGGCCCGATCACGCCGAGCCAGGAGGAAATCGAGCTTAATCCGCGTGCCCGCAGCGCCAAGCTACGGGCGGCCGAGCGCGTTTAGGGCTTTACCAAGTAACTTGTGCGCGTTTTGCGCGCATGTTTTCATGCAAGCTGGAGCAGCTCGCTTTCTTCTTACCAAAGTCAGCTTGATCGCAATACTGATAACATCAGCTTGATCACAATACTGATAACGTACAAGGGCCAAGCTCCGTCGTGGCCGCACTAACCGCCTTTATCCGGCACTGCTGGACAAGCCACCAGTGGCAACCGGCGCGTTTAGGGCTAAAGTTTTACTCCGCGGCCGCACGGCCGCCCGGCGACGCAACACTGGCGCGTTGCGCCGGCAGTCGGTCGGGGGCGGGGCGATTGTCAAACCAGCATACGGCGGCGCCGCCGCGAGCACATCAGGGGGAGGAACACAAATGGAACGAACACGCCGTGGTGCATGTGTGGATGACGGGGCGCGTGGTGTACAGAGCATGCGTGCTACGGCCTGCCCTGGTGCCGCAACTTCCCGACGGCGATTCGTCGGTACCATCGCCGCATCCCTGGCGGTTCCGTCGCTAGTGCCCAGTATGGCCCTGGGGCTCCAGACCGGCGTGCCGGCCAGCGAGCGGATCGCCATCGGGGTCATCGGCGTAGGGGTGCGCGGCAACGAGAATCTTTCGGGGCTGATGCACTCGCCGCTGGCGCAGGTCGTTGCCCTGTGCGATTGCCACCGGGGAAAGTTGCTCTCTACCCAACAGCGGGTCGAGCGACATTACGCCGAGGCGGCCGGCCGGAGCGTGTATCATGGGTGCAACAGTTACACCGACTTCCGCCAGATGCTCGCCCGAGCGGACATCGACGCCGTGCTGGTCACCTCGCCCGACCATTGGCACGGCATTCACGCCACCGAAGCCCTCAAAAGCGGCAAGGATTTGTATTGCGAGAAGCCGCTGGGGCGGACGATCGCCGAGAGTATCGCCATTCGCAACGCGGCAGTGCGGCACGCGCGTGTGTTTCAGACCGGCACGCAGCAACGCAGCGACGCCAGGTTCCGCCAGGCTTGCCAGTTGGCCCGCGGCGGTTATCTGGGAAAAATCCACCGTATCGAAGTGGCTGTGCCCGCCGGCGGCGACATCCCCAAGCAGCCGCCCGCACCGGTACCAGAGGGCTTCGACTACGACATGTGGAGCGGCCCGGCGCCGCTGCATCCATACGACAATCGCCGCTGCCAGTGGCTGGCAATGTACTGGATTTACGACTATTGCGTGGGGTTCATTTGCAACTGGGGGATTCATCATCTGGACATCGCCGCCTGGGGCTGCCCGGAAGTCGTCGAAGCCCCGTTCGAGGTCCAGGGCGTCGGCTTCCTGCCGACCCAGGGCATGTGCGATACTCTGGTCACCTGGCGGACGGAGTTCGTCTATCCCAGCGGCTTGCGGATGAGTTTTACCAGCGACCGCGGGCCATTCAACTGGCAACTGGGCCAAGGGCTGACCGAACAGTGCCGCCGCGTGCTGGAGGCTGTGGACCCGAAGCTGCACCATGCCATCGGCTGCCGCTTTTTGGGCGAGCGCGGCTGGGTGCATGTGACGCGCGGGGCGATCTCGGCCAATCCACCATCGCTGCTGGCCGAGCGGATCGACCCCGAACGGGCAGGGATCGCCATCAGCAACAACCATTACGCCGACTTTCTGGAAGCAGTTCGCCAGCGGCGCGAGCCGGTCTCGCCGGTGGAATCTGGGCACCGTGCCACAATACTGGGCAACGTGGCCGACATCGCCGTCCGCTTGGGACGGAAACTCAAATGGGACTGGCAGCAGGAGCGCTTCATCGGCGACGAGCAGGCCAATCGCTTGCTGGCCCAACCGATGCGCCCGCCGTGGCAGCTCCCGTTGTAACAACCGTGGGGCGCACCATTGGCCAGGCCGTCACAGGGTCGGCCCGAGTTGCCAGGCGAAAGCACCCAGCCACGCCACACCAGCGGCAGACTTATCGACATTCGCAATACGTGGTGACGCGGAACGCTAAAAAGACCCACATAATTGCGAAAGTGATGCAACTGCGCGAAATACCTTCATTTTCGAGGTTGCCAGTAGTCCAACCACTCCCGGCATTTTGTGGACTTATCTAGGAAAAACCTGATCTCAAGCGGTCGCTGCCTTTGGCAAAGCTCAATAGCAACGTTGCGCCAAGGCACTGGCGAGGGGCTTACTAGCGTCGCAGAGCGGTTATATGATAGAGTTATTTTGGGGGCCTGCGATGCACTTGGAATTGTGTCCATCTTCGAGGTGCAGCAATGGCGGTGATGCGGCTGGCAGATATGGCGCCTGGGCAGGAGGCCGACGTGTTCGTATTGTTGGTGGCCAAGGAAGAGCTGCGCACAAAGAATGGGAAGCCGTACCAGCGGGTAACTTTTCGCGACGCCAGCCGGGAGGTTACTGTTCCGATCTGGGATGATTCGCCCTGGGCGGCGGAGTGTCGGGAAAACTGGCAGCCCGGGGTGTTCTACAAGCTGCGCGGCGTTTTCCGGCAGACCAATTTCGGCCCACAACTGGAAGTGCGCAAGATTCGCCAGGCCACCGCCGGCGACGTCGCCGACGGCTTCGATCCGAACATGTGCCGGGTGCGATCGCGTTTCGATCCGGAAGAGATGTTTGCCGAGTTGATGGCCTTCGTGGACCAGACCCTGGAAGATGAGCCGTTGCGCAATCTGGTGGAAACGATACTGATCAGCAACCGCATGGCCGTGCTGAGTTGCCCGGCCGGCCGTCGCAATCATCACGCCTATATTGGCGGCTTGCTGGAGCACACGCTGAGCGTGACGCGGATATGCAATTTTCTGGCCGACCGGTACATGGAGTACTATCCGGACATGCAGCCGCCGCTGGACAAACCGCTGGTCATCGCCGGCGGCGCGCTGCACGACATCGGCAAGGTGCGCGAGATGGATTTCGACTCCGAGCCGACGGTTCACACGCCGGAAGGGGCTTTGGTGGGCCATATCCTGCTGGGGCGCGACATGGTGCGCGAGGCCGCTGTCCGCTGTCCGCTGCCGGCCGAGAAGCTACTTCGCCTGGAGCACATCATCGTATCGCATCAACGGCTGCCCGAGTGGGGTTCGCCGAAGCCGCCCATGACCCCCGAGGCGCTGATCGTCCACTATGCCGACGACATCGACGCGAAGATGAATATGATGTACAACATCCTCCGCGAGGATCGCACGCCTGGGGAGCTGACATCGCGGGCCAATGTGCTGGGGCACCCGATCTATCGCGGCCAAGTGGGTAAATAGCTGGGCCGCCGGAACCTGCAAAGACGGTGGCAACGAGACGGCGCGCCGGCCAAGATGGCGCGGCTTGACAAAACCCCTGTTGCCGGTTAGGGTTATGTAACCAATCGAAGTTTGCAAACTCGGCGATGGGGCAGTGTATGTCGGCGGAATCGGCCGCTGGGATGACCCCAGAATTGCTTGCCCAGCTTCAGCGGTGCGAGCAGCAAATCGGCTACACTTTTCGCGATAAGTCTTTGCTGTTGGCGGCCCTGACGCACGCTTCCGGGGCTGATCGGCGGTTGCAATCTAACGAGCGCCTGGAGTTCCTCGGCGACGCTATCCTGGGGGCGATCGTGTGCGAGATGCTGTACCGCCGCTATCCGAACTATCTGGAAGGCGATCTGACCCGCATCAAGTCGGTGGTCGTCAGTCGGCAAACCTGCGCGAAGATTAGTTCACAGCTGGGGCTGGAAGATTGCCTGATCCTGGGCAAGGGAATGACCGGTCCGGCGGGCGTACCCAGCTCGCTACTGGCCGATGTGTTCGAGTCGTTGGTGGCGGCGATCTATCTGGACGGCGGTCACGAGGCTGCCCGACAGTTCGTCGCCCGGCACATGGAGCCGGAAATCGAACTTGCCGAAGACGAGCAAAGCGGCGGCAATTACAAGTCGATCTTGCAGCAACTGGCGCAGCGGGAACATGGAGTTACGCCGGTGTATCAGGTGCTGGACGAAAAAGGCCCTGATCATAGCAAGTGCTTCAAGGTAGCGGCACAGATCGGCAACCAACGCTTTCCGCCGGCCTGGGGCCGAAACAAAAAAGAGGCCGAGCAACGCGCCGCCCAAAACGCGCTGAGCCAGATCGCCGGGCAGCAGATGCCCTTTCCTGCCGATTGATCGCCGCCGGCTGGCAATCGCGCCTGGGTCGCGGCGTCGCCGCCCCGATGGTGTGGTCAAGAAAGTAGAAACGCCCGGATCGACCGGGCGTTTCTTTCTCGTCGTGGCAGGTGCGGACGAAGCAACATCCGCAGTGGGCCTCAGCCGCTTGGAAAGCCTGGCAGTGTTATTAGCACTTGGCTTTCTTGGTCGCTTTCTTCTTGGCGACCTTCTTGGCGGCCTTCTTTACCGTTGCCGCTTTCTTCTTGGCCACCTCGAGTCCTCCTAACTGTTGCGGGGCAGTCGGCCGCGATGCCTGAACCACGAGCGGCAATCGATCGCCGCTGCACCCTGGAAACTGGACAACGAACTCATCGACATCCTGCCACCGGCGCACCGCGCGCCGATACAAGTCGTCGTTCGTTTCCGGTGTTGTGTTGCTCGTAGCATTGCCGAGTCTCGCGTTGCCGCACAACACATCTGCTGTAATTGCTTACTAATGGTAACGTCTTCTGAAAACTTTGCAAGTACATTTCTCGACACGCGCGCGGTTTTTCGACCAACAGCATCAACGTTGCAAACACTGCGCGTGCACACAGCACCGCGCTATCATCGGTGCCATGAGCTTATAGCGACGAGCTTCTCGCTGCACACAGAGCAACCACATAACGCAGAGCAATCACATAGCATGGTCGCGCGCAGGCAGATCACAGAACATAACAGCGGGCAGAACAACCACAGACACAGAACACATTGGTGCACGGCGCCGGCTTACGGTTGCCGCCCGGCCGCCCACAGACATCCGCGGCGCAGCAATTCGGCGACACCCGGCATGGCGATGGCTTTTGCATCGTGGCCTAGCGGCGTGTTGAACACGCGCCCTTTGCCATATTCCAGCACCAGGGCCATCGGTTCATCCTGGTTGGTGACTTTCGAGTGTGCAACGGCCAGCAGTTGCACCGCAGCGTCGCCGGTAAGGCAGAAGTACAATTCGTCGTCGGCTTCGAAATCTTTCAGGCCGCGTGTGATCGGATGCTGCTGGTCGACGATTCTCACCGGGAAACGCCCGCGCGGATCGTGCGTTCGCTTGCGATCCCAGATTCTGCCGGCCAGCCTGGCGAACTCGCCCCAACCCTCCAGCGCCCCGCAGGCGAAATGCAACACCACTAAACCTTTGCCTTCGCGGACGAAGCTGGCCAGATTGTGCTGCACTTGCTGGGCGTGCTTCAGCGGTTTGTCGTTCATGAAGTGCAGCAACACCACGTCGTAGTGGAAAATCGCCGGCGAGGCCAGAAACTCGGGGTCTTCCACTACCCGCACTTCGATCCGTCCTCCTTGCTCCAAAGCCGCACGCAACGCAGGCGTGGTGGCTCGCCAGTTGTGCGCAGGATCTACGCCCGTGACCAACAGCAGCCGCGCCGGGCTTTCGGGGTTTGTGGCTTCGGCCGCAGGCAACAGCAGCAACACGCCAACGATTGCGGCAACAGCGGCGCTCATGGCGAAACTCCCGGCTATGTGCGAAACTCCCGGCTATGTGGAAGCCTAAAACTGCAACGTGCGGGCACGGCGCGGGCGTCAGACGATCGACCGCATGAATTCTACGCTGCGGCGGATGTTTTCGTCGGAACCATAGCACTCGATCGACACCACGCCGTCCCAGCCGGTGTCCTTCATGTACTGGATGCACTTTTTGATATTCTCGGCATTCACCCCGCCGCCGACGGGCACTTCGCTGGTGGCAATGCCCGTCTCCTCGCCGCGCTTGGCCGCAGCTAGTGCGGGACTGACGTCTTTAATATGGGCGTGGGATAGATACTTGCGGAACCGCTTCAGGTACTCCAATGGGTCCAGCCCCGAGATGAACGTGTTTCCCGTGTCCAGGTTAAACCGCAGGTATTCCGACTCGAAGTATCGGAAAAGACGTTCCATGAAGTCGCCGTCGGTGGTATACGGGCCGTGCGGCTCGACGTTGATTATCACCTTGTAGTCTTCCGCCCAGGAGAGACATTGCCGGTAATTGTCGCAGGTGATGCGGAAGACCTCGTCGCGGGAGAAACCTTCGATCTCGAATGCCCCGTCGACCGTATCGACCATCGGGCAGCCGACCTCGGCCGCAAAACGGATCGACTGCTGCACGTACTGCACGCCGAAGGCCGAGCCGTCCGGCCCCATCAGCGGAAATGAGCCGTCGATTTGCGAAATCTTCAGGCCCATCTGATCGCAGTAACGCCGCAGCGCCCGGGGATTCGACTGGAGCGAAATCGCCGGGTCGTAGCCCATCGCCTGGACGAAATACTGCCCGTGGATCACGGCGAACTCGATGTGCTCCAGTCCGTATTTCTTGGCTGCCTGGCAAGCAGTCTGGAAGTTGCCGCTGAGCGGCCGCCAGTTATCCGTGTGCAAACCGATTTCGATCATGACGTTCTCTCCCGGCGCGTGATTGCTTCCGCTCTTTACTAGCACTCCCCCTGCCTGGCCATGATTGGTCCAGGCTATCGTTAAGCCGGATAACATAGTAGACCGGCGCGAAAACTCTCGCAAGCTGCCGTCGCCGCTTGCTGCAAATGGCGGCGCAGCTCAATGCTGGGCCCTGTAGCTTCGATTGGCAAGCCGGAGTTGTTGTCGCTCGGCGCTGGGCGCTGCGGCGATCACAGGTCGCTGGGGATATATCGCGTCGCACCATGTGCGCGCGTTTTGCGCGCATGCTTTCGCGTGATCTGTGGAGCCACGCTCGGTCGTGGCTGCGTTTATTGATATTCGCAATACGCGGTGACACCTAAGGCTGGCAAAAACCTTGTATCCGGCGGTCGCTATGTTTCGCGAAGATCAATTAGTACGACAGCGCTAAGTTGCCGTTTCGCAACGACGCGCTGTGATGCTGTTGGCACTTTCACCCCAAGATATTATTGTGGTGTTCCGGTAACTTAGCGCTGTAGTGTTAAAGTGAGGGCGTCCGGGAAGTCGCAGGTCGCAACTCATGGTTACGTAGGAGGTTACCAGTACTGATTCCTCCCGCAGTGCCCTGATGTCACTTTTTCGTCCCGCCAGTCGGAGCATCTCCTGGTGTTTGAAGAAATTACGTGGCACCAATTGCCGCACACCGTCAATTATTGATCTTTTCAAAACGTAGTCACTGCCTGATGTAAGGTTTTTCCTAGTGTTGCTTGTCGCCACGTTTTGCGAAGTTCAATAAGGTGATTGACTGCCATTGCCGCATGCGCGACGGACGCGACAGCAGCGCGTTCCCTTCTGCCACTTGACATCGCCGACAGGCGCTTTGTAGTCGGACGCTACCGCGGCGCATCCCGCCAATCCACTGGCGCCATTTGATTGCGGGCGCAATGCGCGTCAGGCATACTATCAGGTGCGGGGGTGTTGGCGGAAACGCACTTTTACCGGGAGCATTGGCATTCTAACTGCAACAAGCTGCAACAGCGGCGGTCAAGTTTCTCGCCAGGGTGGCATCGCGCGACGAGCGTTTGTCGGCGCGGCGGCAGCCAGCGGCGTACTGGTGCTGGCGCCCGGCCAGGCGCGCGGGTACGCCGCCAACGAACGATTGCAAGTCGCTCTGGTAGGCTGCGGAGGGCGTGGGGCAGGGTTTGCCGTCGAGGAAGGATGGTCTTCGATTCGCCAGCAGACCGGCGGGCGCATCGCCGCAATGTGCGACGTCAACAAGCAGAAAGCGGCCGAGGCGTTCCAGCGGTATCCCGATGTCCCGAAGTACGAAGATTTCCGCCAGATGATCGCCGAGATGGGTCCGAAGCTCGACGCGGTGGTGGTGGCCACGCCGGACCACGTCCACGCTGCCCCTTCGGCGATGGCCCTGCGTGCAGGGCTGCACGTTTTCTGCGAAAAGGGACTGACGCGCACTATCCACGAAGCCCGCACCCTGGCCGAGCTGACGGTGGAGACGAAGCTTTCGACGCAGATGGGCAACCAGGCCGGCTATAACGAGCGGGTGATCGAGAACGTCTGGGCCGGCAGGCTGGGGGAAATCCGGGCGATTCACATGTGGGGCGGCGGCGGCACGGGGCCGCGCAACGCCCCTACTGGCACCCACGAAGTTCCCGAATACCTCAACTGGAACCTGTGGCTCGGCCCGGCGGCCTATCGTCCCTATCATCCCGAGTGGATGAAACACGCCATGTGGCGTGATTTTTCCTGTGGTCATCCGGGCTGGTGGGGTGCGCACCTGTGGGCCACGTTGTACAAGGCGATGAAGCTGGAGACGCTCTGGCCGATCGACAAGAAGCCGCCGGCCGCCGGGGCCAAGACCATCAAGGTTACCGCCGAGTGCTGCGAGGTGTGCGAGCTTACCTTTCCCCGCTCCAGCATCGTCCACTGGGACATTCCCGCCCGTATGGACTTGCCGGCGATTCGGATAACCTGGTTTGCCGGCGGGCAGGAGGCCGAGCAGCGGCGCCGCGAAGCGCTGCGCGAACTGTTCGCCAGGCATCCGCAATGGGGAAGCCCGGACGACAAACGATGGAGTAGCTGGACAGGCAACCTGTGGATCGGCACCGAGGGATGCATGTACACGTTCGGGCACGGCGACACCACCTTCGCCATGTTCCCGGAGGAGAAGTTCAAGGGCTTGGGCGATCCGCCGCAGGTGCTGCCGCGTCCGCTGCCGGGACGTTTTCTCCGCGGTTGGGTCGATGGGATGAAGAAAGGCCCGCCGCCAATGGGATGTTTCAATACCTTCAGCGGGCCTTTTACCGAATGGTACTTGCTGGCGAACATCGCCACGCTGTTTCCCGAGCGGCCCTTGGAGTTCGATCCGGTGACCTGCCGCATTGTCAACAACCCGGAGGCCGACAAGATGATCCGCCCGCCGTATCGCGAGGGCTGGAAGCTCTAAAGCCAAGCGAGCGAGAAGTCAGCCTAGCGACAAGACTGCGGCGTGGATTGAACCGGCCAGCGAGGATCGCCGATGGTTGCAGCGGAGTTTCCTTTGCCGCGATGGTTGCGTGTGGGGTGTCTGGGCGTGTCGGCATGTCTTGTGCTTGTGTCGGCGCGACCGGCGTGCGCTCAACCGCCACGCTCGCAGCTTGCCGAATTGCCGGCAGCGGATGTTTCCCCTGCACAACCTGCCACGCCGGAACCGGCGGCGGTGAAGGCCGCGCTCC
>Ga0209101_1000573_pt1 | contig 29907 bp, 29 predicted proteins | sample ConPoolayeCmetaG_FD_185481 | JGI IMG/M metagenome (GOLD analysis project Ga0209101, IMG submission 185481) | Hot spring microbial mat communities from California, USA to study Microbial Dark Matter (Phase II) - Cone Pool mat layer C metaG... ...
GGGCTGCGCGCCACGAGCCTTCACGCGGCAGGCGGTTCACCACCGCAGGAGGTTCCCCACCGGTGGGCAACACAAGCGAGACGACCTGCGCAAAAGCCAACAGGTCGGCATCGGGGACAGGCTGCAGCGCGTTCACGCTCACGATGCAAGATGCAGGACGCAGGACGCAGGAAAAGAACTTTTGCTTCCTGCCTCCTGCCTCTTGCCTCCTGCCTCTTGCCTCCTGCCCCTTGCCTCCTGCCCCTTGCCTCCTGCCTCTTGCATCTTCTACACACTGACCTCCTCCACCCTGACGCTGCTCAGGTCGAGCGTCCCCAACCCCATATCCGCTGCAGCCCTTACGTAGGCAATGTCTGCACCGGTCAGACCGAACAGGGTGGCGGCATAAGCGTCGGCGGCGACCGTATCGTGGCTGGCGATGACGGTGTTCATCTCGCGCACATCGCTCAGGTTGCCGCCGGTGGGCCCGTGGGCGACCAGGATGCGCACGGCGTCCACCACCGTCAACGTCGGACGCACCAGGCTTAACAGATCGGCGATACGCTGGCCCAGGTTCTGATGAAACCGATTGGGGTTGAGGATCACGCCCATCAGATTCTTGCCGCCCAGGGTCAGCCGGGCCAGCGAGTGATGCTTGGCGATGGGCACGTTTATAAGCACATCTGTCTCGATCACGTCACGATATACATCCCAGGCAGTGATGTCTCTGCCGTCAGGAATGTCAAACCTGGCGAACTTGACCGGGCTCATCACCTCCATGAGACCACCGGCAGCTTTCACCGCCTCAGCGATGCCACTCACTGCGTAGGCTGATTCGGGTGTGCCGCCGAACGGGTTGTCCATCACCCGCACACGCCGCGCGCCAGCTTCCAGGCACATTGCCACGAGCGTGCCAACGACAACAGGGTTGGTTGTCGTGGCATACTCTGGGGGATGATAATCCGCACAGATATTGGGCTTGATGATCACATCGGCGCCGGGTTTGACAAAACGCTCGATGCCGCCAAGCACGGCTATCGCCGCCCGCGTGATCGCCGCCGGGTCTGCACCACGGGCAACAGCCAGGTGAGGCAGCTCGTCGGCCGGTGCAGGCGCGACGGAGGGTGCAGGAGCCAGGGTATCCGTCGGGGCCGGTGTGGGCGGAGGGGTGGAGATGCCTGCGGGCGGCACGGTCGTGTTGGTCGGCGCTACCGTCGGTTGCTCAACCTGGCCCGCTGCAGGCGTGGTGGGCAGTTGCCTGCCACATCCGGCCAGCAGCCCCGCTGCTGCAGCCAGCTTGAGAAAATCTCGTCGGGAAATCACCCGGGTAAAATGTTGTTTCGCTATCATAGACCTTACTGTCCAGTTGGGATAGTCAAAAAGGTAATTGCCTGCCCGGTTGCTCGCCGTCGTGCTCTGATGGGAATCGGTCTCCCCGGGCACGCTGTCCCTGGCGTCGGCGCAGGCCGACCAGAGGCCGAAGGCCTGCGGCGAGCGACTTCAGTCGGCATGGCAGGTATTACCATAAAAGACCGGCATCCGTACAGAGCGCTTGAAGAGGGTGGTTGCCGCCTGCTGCCTCCAAGGAAGCCGTCTATCTCGCGCCCATCCTCTGCCGCACTACCTCGAAGAGGAGGATGGCTGCTGCCACCGCTGTATTCAGCGATTCCACCACAGGGGTCATCGGTATGTAAACTTCTCCACAGGCAAGCGCTCTGGCCTGTGCCCCGGCCCCGCCTGCCTCTCCACCAACGATAAGCGCAATGGGTTGCTTCCAGTCCACTGATGTGTAAAGCTGATCGCCCCGGGCAGATGCCAGCCATACGGTGCAGTGAGAAATGGCGCCGGCGATAGCCTCCCACCCGCGTGATATAATTGGCAGGCGCAGATGGGCTCCCATCGCGGCACGTACCACTTTGGGGTTGGTTGCATCCACAGTACCGGGCGCCAGCAACACCAATTCAACCCCTGCCGCCAGCGCTGTGCGGAGGATGGTCCCCAGGTTACCCGGGTCCCTGACGCGATCCAGAATGAGTATAAAGTCGGGTCGTTCAGGCAGTGCAGGCTCGGGGATAGGCGACACCACCAGGATGCCCTGGGGTGTTTCAGTGTCGGAGCATGCAGCCATCACGCTCTCGCTAACCTCGTAGCAGGGGACCTGTGCCCCTCGCAACGAGGTCAACAGCGCTCTCCCCCGCTCATTTTGCTCTATCGCAGCCGTGTACAGCGCAAAGTGGGGGAGGAACCCGCTTCGCTGTGCCTCCTCAACCAGCCGTATTCCCTCGAGGACAAACGCCTGCTCCTGTTGGCGGACACGCCGCCGCCGCTGGAGTGCCTGTACCAATCTGATCTTGTCGTTTTTCAGGCTGGTGATCATCGGTATGCCAGAGCGGTGCCGCCGGTGGGAATTGTAGCGTTGCTCCGGATGGCTTTATAGCAGTGAGCAGTTAACGCACGCAGCTCCTCGCTGCAGAGGCCAGCCTACGGGATACGAATCACCTGCCCTACATAGATGTTTGACGGGTTGGAAATATTGTTGTACCTGGCCAGGTACAGGTAGCTCATGTTGTATCGGAGTGCGATGCGGAACAGATTGTCGCCAGGTTGTACCACGTAAGTGGTGCCTCCTGCAGGTAAAGGCGTGCCACCTGCGGGTATGACCAGCGTCTGGCCGGCATAGATACGGTCCGGATTCGCAATCCCGTTGGCCACTGCGATTTTCTGCACAGTAGTGTTGTAGCGGAGGGCAATACGGAACAGGTTCTCTCCTGGCTGCACGACATGCCTGATTTCCCCCGTAAGAGGGGAGGGCGCAAACGGCTCAGCCGACTCCGCTGTTGGTACCGGGGTAAAGGTGGGCGCAGCAGTGATGATCAATTCCGTTGGGGTTGGGGAAGGCGGGGGTGGGGTCGGCGACGACGGGAACTCCACAAACTGCGGCGTCTCCTCGGCTGGTAGAGCGGCCAGTGTTGAGTTCGCGATGGCCGTAGCCTGCAGGTCAGGGGTTTCCATTTCAAACTGAGCTCCGCCCGCCGGTGTCGGCTCCACATCAGGGGCAACTTCCTTATAGCAGCCAGAGAGCAGACTTAAGGCGAGCATCAAAACCACCGGGACCACAATATGCAGGGGAGAAACGTGATCTGCTTTAAGTTTCATAAGGCTACCTCCTTGATTTGTATTCGGTTATCACGGCGCTGGCATCCTGCCAATCATGGTTTTCGGACGTTTCCGGGCCGGTGTGCTGGATAATGCGCGGTTGTGCATAAAGTGCTTTTAACTGTACCACAATAATGTGGCGGCGTCAAGCAGACGGCCATTGCAGGACAACTGCGAGCAGTTGTCCTGCAAGCACGGCCAGCCCCGACAACATTGGGACACACCAGAATGTAACGATTCAGGCGGTGACTGGAAGTCACCTGCCCGGACCTGCGCCGACCAATCCCACACAGCGGCCTGGTCGGAGACCGGCAGTAGCGGTCCAGTGGCCACACACCTCAGGCGGACACAAGGTACCAGGCCGCGACATAACCTTCAATACCATCGGCAGTGCGCACGTGGAGCCACTGTCCCATCTGTCCCAGTTTGGCCAGTGTAGTGTCCGCGGGTTCAAGTGATTCCAATATTTCCTGATTCTCCACACGGACTATGGGAGGTCTCGAGAGCGATGGAGATGGGCGCACATTCAGATAACCCAAAGAGGGACTGTGTACTCTGACCTTAAGCGGAGCCTCAGTTTCCTCGCGGGGAAGCCGTAAGTACCAGGCGGCCACATAGCCAGTGCGACCGCCCGGAGTGCTGATATGTAACCACTCCCCCTGCTTCCCCACCTTTTTACGCACCTCGGACTCTGCTTCCAGTGCCTCAAGTACAGTTCCGTGGGCTACACGTTCGACAGGTGGCTGCACAGTTGACGGGGTCGGACGCACGTTGAGGAATCCTGTCTGTGGAGAAAATACTTCCACCCACACCCTGGCAGGCGGAGGAACGGTTCCCTCACCGAGGGGACAGTCACGGATGAGGGGAAGCAGGTCATCACTGAGCACGGCGGCAGTGAAGACGCTGAAGAAGGAAGGGCCATGTGCTGCCAGCCGATCAAGCCAGATTTTGAACTCAGCAGGGGACATGCGAACTTCCCCGGCCTCATCGTGGTATGGCCCGAGCACCGGATATAAGGGCGGAGAGTATCCCCAGCGACGCGACCAGTAGGCGTAATGGCCGTAGGTCCATTCATCAATCACGCGTCGCGCCTGCTCTTCGGGGGGCACGGAGCTGCCCGGCTTGAAGAAGGTACCGTAAGCCATCGGCATCAATCCGCCCCTGCAGAACTCGTTCATCTGCTCATACGGCAGGTCGGTATGGTGAGAGATATTAGGAAAGGAGCAGTTATAAAGCCTGGTGAGGTCAATGTCCGCGCCGCGCAGGGCCTGGCCCAATCGCACGGCGGGGGCGGGCCGGTTGCGGCAACGTTCCGACTCGGTGTCGAAAACAAGGCCCTGGAACCCGTCCTGCAAAGCCCGTATTACCACCTGAGCTTCCCCTTCAGGATCGTCCAGCAGCAACCAGGTCCATCCCAGCGGTATCAGACCGGCAGAGGTGATGCGTTGTGCGACCTGTGCCATACCCTCACGATAGACCGATCCCTGCCCGACTTTATACAATATGTGAGTGGCTCCCATTTTGGGGGCACACTCCAGAGCACGATCCAGCTCTCCCTCGCGGTAAGCCCACAGTCCTTTGCCACGCAACATGTCTTTGCCTCCAAAGTATTTTAGCGAGAGACGTAGCTGTTGTCACGGATGTAGAATCGCCAGGGGACGGTGAGGGCTGTCTCATCCCCACGGACACCTACGCGGGGGCCGGTGACGACTTTCTCATCTGGTACAAAGATACCTCTCTCTATGAACAACGGTGCATCTGGAGTGCACAGATCAACACCGTCGAGACGCCGATCAATTGCCAGTGCCTGGCACAGGCGAGCCGGGCCATTGGTCAGTTGAGTGATCGGCCGATGACCACGTTGCCTCTCCATCAGCGGGATTCCCTCCACTGGTTCCAAAGCACGAATCAATATCGCCGCCGGGTATCCCTCCCGGTCGGTGACGATGTTGAGGCAGTGGTGCATCCCGTAGATCAGGTACACGTAGGCATGGCCGGGAGGACCGTACATCGTCGCGTTCCGCGCCGTGCGGCCAGGATGGGCATGCGAGGCCTGGTCATCCTCCCCGATGTAGGCCTCAACCTCCACAATGTACCCTGACAGGCGCATATCCTCGAGGATACGCACCAGACGTTGCCCTAAAAGTTCACGTGCTACGGTGAGCGTATCACGGGCGAAGAAATCGCGTTGCAAACGGCTCATATCATGCGAAAGCGCGGATCACGTTCTATCATCAGACGCAGGCCCTGCTCCAGGTCAATCTCAGGCTCATAGCCAAGCAAATGGCGGGCAGCGGTGATATCGGCGCAGAGTTGGGAGACCCCACCGCTTTCGGCCGGGCTGTGCAGGACCTCGACCTCCCTGCCGGTTGCCTGCGCTACCAGTCTGGCCAGCTCGTTGATGCTCGTCGCCCTGCCACTACCGATGTTGATGATCCGTCGGTCCACGTCTGTGGCAGTGGCTGCAGCTACCAGCGCTTCGACCACGTCGTCCACGTAGACGAAATCGCGGGTCTGCCTGCCCCCACCAAAAATAACCAGCGAGCCACCCCTTAGAGCCTGACTGAGAAAGCGAGGCACCACCGGCGGATGTGAAGGGGGGAGGTTCTGCCCCGGGCCATATGCGTTGAAAATGCGCAGGATCACGGTTTCTATGCCCCACAACGCGCCTATAGTGCGGACGTAATACTCGGCGGCCAGCTTGCTTACCGCGTAAGGGGACTGTGGGTTGGGGAGATAATCCTCCCGCACAGGCTGATTCGCCTGCTCGCCGTACACAGCGCCAGAAGAGGTGAACACCACCCTGCGCACCCCGGCATCACGCATCGCTTCCATAACGCTGACCGTGCCACCCACATTTACCTCGTTGTATTCGCGGGGATAGAGGATGGATTCGCTCACCAGCACCCTTGCTGCCAGGTGGTAAACGCAATCCACATCGTGCAGCAAAGTCCACAGCTTTGGACGGTCACTCACGCTGCCCCGTGTGAACAATACTTTCTCGTCGAGGCGGGAGGGATCGCCCGCGCTGAGATCGTCAATGACCCGCACCTGATGGCCATCTTTTACCAGTCGGTTAGCCAGCGCTGTTCCCAGGAAGCCGGCTCCTCCAGTGATCAGAAAGCGCATTGTCCACTCCTGATGTGCATAAGAGCCTATCTGAAAAACCGTACAAGCGGCATCCCTATGCCGCTTATACCGACGCATAGGGATGCGTCGGTTACGTTTTTCGGATAGACACTAAGTATACTTCATTCAGTCCGGACTTGCAATGCTGCCCTACATCCGGGGTGTCCGTCACTTTTTTGCACAAGACGGTGGCGAGAGCAGGCTGTGGCCGGTCGTGGCGACGTCAGTTGTAGGGCAACTGCGAGCAGTTGCCCTACATTGTGGCCGGTCGTGCGGCGTCGGGCGTGGTCTGAAGACCGGCCCGAGCCAGCGGATGCAAAAATATGACGGGCACCCCTGCATCCGGGTGTCCGTCTTTTTTGCGCGAGAAGGGAGCAAGAGCAGGCTATGGCTGGCCGTGGCGACGTCGGTTTCAGGACAACTGCTCGCAGTTGTCCTACAATCATCCGGGTCGGGCCGGCATCCGGACCGCGCCCGGCATCGTCACGAATGGCCCAGAGTCAAGGGTGTTCGAAGCAAAAGCGACTTGGGCTACGCCGACGCCGCTTTTCCCGCCCGGAGTCGGGTAGGTAGGGGTACTTCAGCCGGTTTTTGCCGCGCTTGCGCCGGCTAAAGCCTCGATTCCCTCCCCTGATTAGGATTTGCTTCGAAATCCCGTCAAGTCCTGCGTTTGCAATTGATCCGTTTCAAGGTAAAATACCCCTCCATCATCATGGAGCGAGCACGTGGTTCGGCTGGTCATATGAACTCAAACGGAATATCCAATGAGCAGTGCAGGGTTATGGTCATCATCGCGCATCCTGATGATGCGGAGTTCGGCTGCGCCGGCACAGTGACAAAGTGGGCCCAGGCCGGCAGAAAAGTCACCTATGTTGTGCTGACCAGCGGTGACAAAGGGGGGCACGATCCCGACCTGCGGCCGGGGCGACTGGCTGCGTTGCGTGAGGAAGAGCAGCGCGCCGCGGCAAAGGAGCTGGGCGTTGAAGAGGTGATCTTCCTGCGCTATCCTGATGGCCTGCTGGAGAATACCCTGGAGCTGCGTCGTCAGCTCGCTCATATCATCCGGCTGCACAGGCCCCACATCGTGATGACAATTGACCCCTGGCGACATTACCAGCTCCATCCCGATCATCGAGCTGCAGGCCAGGCTGCGCTGGACGCAATCTATGCCGCGCGGGAATGGTACCTCTTCCCAGAGCAACTGGTGGGTGATACTGAGCCATGGCGGGTCCGCGAAGTTTATCTGTTCTGGACCGACAACGCTGATCACTGGGAAGACATCTCAGCCTGGATCGAGAGGCGCATCCTGGCATTGGCGCGCCATGCCAGTCAGGTGGGTCTTGATATGGATAAGCTGAGCGAACGAATCCGCCAGCAAAGCCGTCAGGTCGGGGCACAGGCCGGCTATGAGTATGCAGAGGCATTCAAACACTTCAAATTCTGAGTACCGGGCGTATGATAATCAAAGCCGTCCAGGTAGGTATCACGCAGACAAACTGTTACATCGTCGGCTGTGAGAAGACAGGGGAAGGGGTCGTGATTGACCCTGGCGGACATCCCGAGCGCATCCTTAAGGCGCTGCGTGAGAGCCGGCTCAAGGTCCGCTATATCCTCAACACTCACTGCCATTTTGACCATATGGGCGCCAACGCCGACATTGTCGCTGCCACCGGTGCTGCTCTGGCGCTACACCCCGCTGAATTGCCCATGCTGCAGGCACAGGGAGGGGCTGCGTTGTTCGGCGTGTTCGTGAAAGAAAGCCCTCCTCCGGACCTGAAATTGGAGCCAGGGCAGGTGCTGGACGTGGGCAGGCTCCGTTTCCAGGCTCTCCATACGCCTGGTCACTCCCCTGGTGGCATGACCTTCTACCTGAAAGACGAAGGTGTGGCCTTCGATGGTGATGTGCTGTTCGCGGGTGGGGTAGGGCGCACTGATTTGCCCGGCGGTGATTGGGAGACACTGATGCGCTCGATCCGCGAGGTACTCTTCGCGCTTCCGGATGAAACTGTGTTATACCCGGGTCATGGTCCCGCGACAACGGTCGGGCACGAGAAAAGGCATAATCCCTGGGTACACTGACTCTATGTTTAAGAGCGGGGAACTGGTAGCTTTTATGCCTGGCCTGAGCCGCTGTGGTGCCGGTTTGGAGCCCGAGCCGGGGGAGACCAATCGCATCTGTTCAGATGGTGACTGTAGGGACAAGAGATGCCTCGCCCGTACATCTTTGCGAGCTGCGCGATCCCCTCATTAATGCACACATGAGCGTCGGCGCAGGCCGACACCCTTGCCGCTGTGGCCACCAGGTCCACTTCCCGGTCTGGTACCGCGGCCTGTGATATCAGCGCAATGTTGGAGGTAGGGTAAGCTCACCCAGATCAGGAGGTGAGGAGCGGCTACTCTGTGGCAATGCCCAAACGTCCAGGTCTATGGTCAGTCTGGCGAAGAAACTGCCGGGTGGCAGATTACCTGTTCCGTACTCCATATCGGCTATGGTAGCCCGTACACGCAAAGTCTTTGTCTCCAGGACAATCCCCTTTCCTGCTTCTGCCAGCACAGGCTCCCCCTTGGGCGCAAGTTTATTCCGCAATGCCTCGTCATGGAAGGCATAGTCGGACATTAGCACCTTTGTGACAGTACGGATGTCGCTTTTGTCAAAAAGCCAGACTTCGAAGGCAGTGACCTTGCTCGGCGAGCCTGTACCGATGCTCTCCGAAATGCCTACGCCGCACTCGCCCATAAACTCGCCATCTTCAGCCTCGATGCTGTAAGATGGATCGTAGTGGTCATCCCCCAGGGTATACGTGGTGCTGAACTGTACCAGCGGGGGACCTTCGGCTCCCCACTCTTTGCCTCGCAGGGGTACCGGTTCTCCAGGGCTTTCCCTACGCATTGATACCCTCGGGCCGGCCGGCCGCGTGGTCCTCTTTCGGGTAACAAGGAGTACGGCAGCGATGCCAAATACCAGGACTACAAGCGCGACTCCACAAACCAGTGAAAGCGAGCGGAAAGCAGAGCTTCCGCCTCCTGCCTGCTCAGGCTGAGGTGCCGGCGCGCTCAAGGGGGTCTCTAACGCCAGGGCCAGTTCACGCAGGCGGACCGCATCCTGCCCTCTCAGCTCTCCTGCCAGTTCATTCAGTCTGGCGGAGAGTTGCCCCTTCTTCCAGAACTCGACTCCCAGCCTGACGCGTGCCGCGTTAAGGTCATGGTCAACCGCGTACTGGCTGGCGACCCAGAGGATGTAGTTGCGCTGAAAGTCGGAGCGCAGATGACTTGGCGTGGCGTTTTTAAGCTCGGTCGGCCATATCTCCCATGCGAAAATCAGCCCTATGATCAGACCCACAACAAGCCCTGCAATGAAAGCATTCCTGGGCCGGCGAATGAGTTGTAAGAGTATGTCCATACTTTGCCCCCTTGCCAGGTATGCGCCCTGTCCGCTCGTAGGAAGGCTGGCAAATAACGTGGTTCAGTGCGGATCAGGCTGCGACAGACCCGAACTTCTACCACGCCTGCATTTTACCATAAACGCAAGTAGCACACAAATAACTCTCTGGCAGGCCTGGAGTCTATACGACTATGTTCACCAGCCGCCCAGGTACATAGAAGATCTGGCGCGGCTCTTTGCCCTCCAGGTGCCGCTGCACGCTTTCATCAGCCAGGGCAGCCTGCCGGGCCGCCTCTTCCGTGATGTCGGCCGGCACGTTGATCCGTGCCCGTACTTTACCGTTAACCTGGACTACCAGAGTGATGATTTCCTCGGCAGCCAGTTCGGGGTTGAAACGTGGCCAGGACTGCTGGTGAATGCTGTACGGATGGCCTGTAAGCGTCCATAGTTCCTCAGCTATGTGTGGGCAACACGGCGCCAGCAACAGGAGCAGTGTTTCAATAGCCTCGTCCCAGGCCGGGGTGCCGTAAACACTGGTCTGCCTGAACCTGTAGAGCGCATTGGTAAATTCCATCAGCGCGGAGATGATGGTGTTGAAAGTGAAAGCCTCCATATCGTCGGTGACGCGCTTGATTGTCTTGTGTGTCCACCTTCTCAGTTCCGCGCTCTCACTTGGCTCAGCGATCGGCTGGTTATCCGGGCGATCTTCCGCCTGCTCAACGACCAGGTTCCACACCCGATTGAGCCATTTGTATACTCCCTCGATCCCATGGGGATCCCACGGCCCGCCCTGGTCCCAACGCCAGCCGAACATCAGGTAACCACGCACGGTATCGGCACCGTACCGCTCCACCAGAGCATCCGGAGCAACAACGTTGCCCCGGCTCTTTGACATCTTCTCGCCATCCTCTCCCAGAATGGTGCCCTGGTTGCGCAATACAATCATCGGCTCGTCGAAATCAACCAACCCCATATCCCGCATCGCTTTGGTGAAGAAGCGGGTATAGATCAGGTGCATGGTGGCATGCTCAATACCACCGGTGTATACATCTACCGGCAGCCAGTATTTCCCCTCCTGAGGGTCGAAGGGGACAGAGTTGGCATTGGCCGGCTCGCCTTCCCGGTAGTATGGGCTCAGGTAAGCATACTGATACCATGACGAGCACACGAATGTATCCATGGTATCGGTCTCGCGCGTGGCCGGGCCACCACACCTGGGACAGTTGGTGTGGAGGAAACCCTCATGGAACCTGAGCGCGTTCTCTCCGGTGGCAGGTATGACAGCGTCGGTGGGCAGGAGGACGGGCAAGTCTTCGTAAGGCACCGGGACAATTCCGCATTTATCGCAGTACACCACAGGGATGGGCGCACCCCAGTACCGCTGGCGTGAGATGAGCCAGTCACGCAGGCGGTAGTTGACCGCGCACTCACCGATCCCACGCTCTGCGAGCCATTCCGTTGTCCGTTGCACCGCGGTGTCCCCAGGCGTCCCGGTCAGTGGGCCAGAGTTGATCATTGTGCCGTACTCGTGGTGGAACAATGCGTCACGGTAAAACGGCAGGCTATACAGCATTTCCATTGTGGTACGGAAGTGCTGTACTGCCGGATCAAGCGCCTTACAACGGTTCAAGATGTACCGGTCAGCCTCCACCGAGTTAAGTTCCCAAATACCATCGTCAAAAATGAAAAGCCAGCGTGCACCGACAATATCATTCCAGTAGCCGGGCTTCAGATGTCTGCGTATCAGCTCAATGTATTGCTCTATCTGCCCGGCACCGTGCAGGGTGACGTACAACCCTTCGCCCCGCTCGCCAACCTGGCCCACCTCGAATTCGATGCCCGCTGCGCTGAGCGCTTCAGTCAGGCCATCGCTTACAGAGCCCGGGAATACCAGGCTTTTGGCCAGGCCGTCCGGTCGCTCGATAACCGGTATAATGGGCAGGCCGAATTTGAGAGCGAACTCGAAGTCTCGCTCATCGTGAGATGGCACGCCCATAATGGCGCCTGTGCCGTATGTCATCATCACGTAGTCGGCAATCCAGATGGGAATGCGTTCGTTATTGACCGGGTTGATGGCATAAGCGCCGATGAAGACGCCCGTTTTTTCCTTCTCTGTAGACAGGCGTTCGATCTCGGACTGGCGGGCAGCCTGGAATTTGTAAGCCTCGACTGCCTCCCGGTATTCTGGAGCTGTCAGCTTATCCACCAGGGGATGTTCCGGAGCCAGCACCATAAAGGTGGCGCCCCACAACGTATCTGGCCGGGTAGTGAACACGACAATTGGATCGCCCTCCTCAGACATAAAGGTGACGTCCGCTCCCTCACTGCGCCCGATCCAGTTAGTCTGCATGGTCACCACCCGTTCGGGCCAGTCAATTTTCGAGAAATCGAGCAGCTCTTCGGCGTAATCGGTGATGCGCCAGAACCATTGTTCCAGCTCTTTTTTAATCACCGGTGTTCCGCAGCGCTCACAGTGGCGGTCCTGGCCCCATACCTGTTCACGGGCCAGGGTGGTATTGCACCTGGGGCAAAAGTCTACCGGTGCTTTCTTGCGGTAAGCCAACCCCATATCATAGAGTTTCAGGAAGAACCACTGTGTCCAGCGGTAATAGCCGGGCAGACAGGAGATAGCCTCGCGCTCCCAGTCAAACATGGCGCCCATGCTTTTCAGTTGTTTACGCATGGTCTCGATGTTGGACATCGTCCACTTGTAGGGGTGATAGCCATGTCTGATCGCTGCTTCCTCGGCGGGCAGGCCGAAGGCATCGAAACCCATCGGGAACAGGACGTTATAGCCCCTCATGCGCATATAGCGAGCACGCACGTCTGAGGGAGCCATGGCATACCAATGACCGATATGCAGGTCGCCTGATGGGTAGGGCAGCATGGTCAGAGCATAATGTTTGGGCCTGCTCTGGTCTACGGTGGAGCGATAAATTTTATCCTCCTCCCACTTCTGTTGCCATTTCTTCTCAATCTCTTGAGGTCTATATGGTATCGCCATTTCTCGCCTTGTGATATTGCAGCCTGGGCGACTGGGCTGCAATACACTCCTCCTTTTCACCAGGTTGCACTCCCGGCCATCGCCCCCTGGCCGAATTGTCCGCCACTCGCCTGTGCCAGCGGTGCAGGATTTGGTTTTGGCTGTGCTGCCAGCGCGGCAGTTAATGTAGAGTATACCACAGTGGCCTATTCAGGCAAGTTTTGCGAGCGGTGGGGATGTCCGTCATATTTTTGCGTCCCCCGGCTCAGGCAGGCCTCCAGATCGCACCCGACTTCGTCACGAATGGCCAGGCGGCGTGCAGGAAAACTGCTTGCAGTTGTCCTACAACCACGGCCTGCTCTCGCTCTCTTCTCGTGCAAAAAGTAACACACGTTCCTCCAAATGCCAGCTTGACGATTTGCGCATCAGGCGGTATAATACAATCGCTGTTCCTCGGTAGCTCAACAGGCAGAGCGGCCGGCTGTTAACCGGTTGGCTGTAGGTTCGAGTCCTACCCGAGGAGCCAGCCGATCCTCCCTGCTCTGATGAAACGGCAGGGAGTTTTTTGTTCCTCTTAACCAGGGAACCGATGGTTTCCCCGGCGTCATCTACGCTGACCGATCGCCCCGTTCAAGGCACCCCTCTCCAGAGATATGGACTTCTGGTGCAAGGCTGACCATGATTGCCTTTTTCGCTTTTTGTTATATAATAGATATGCGTATATGCGTATAAGCTGCTAAGAACCCGTCCGAAAAAACCGTGCGAGCGGCATCCCCATGCCGCCTGTACCGACACCTTGGGATGCGTCGGTTACGATTTCCGGATAGGCTCTAAACGGGAGGCGAGAGATGAAAATAGCTGTCGCATCTATGGGGACAGCATTGGATGCCTGGGTTGGTATCCAGTTTGGCCTGTGCTCGCAGTTTCTCATCTTCGACCTCGATGCGGATCTTAACGACTATATCGTGGTAAGCCTTCCGCCAGCGAGTGGAGCTGAGGAGCGAGTGAGTCTGAGCGCGATCCGCGCCGTTGCCTCACAGGGCGTATCCGTCGTCATCACGGGGCACATCAAGGACATCTGCCACCAGACCCTGCTGGACCTTGGAATTGAGGTCATAGACGGAGTTGAGGGAATGAGCGTGCGTGAGGCAGTGGAGCGCTACAAATCCACAGGCCTGGCAACACCCGAATCGCGCAAAGGGACGTCTGTGCTTCTGGCAGTAGTTGCGCAGGAAGAGGGATTAGACGCAACCGTAGAGATGCCTTTCGGCCTCTGCACTTCCTTTACCGTGGTTGATCCGCTGACAATGGAGTGGAGGAGAGTGGAGGTGGCGCCTGATGGCCCCACCCGTAAAGTTCACTTTCACAGCATCCAGGCGCTGGTGCACAACGGTGTCAGCGTGCTTCTGACTCCTCAGATTACCCCCGAATGCTGTATAGCCCTTCAGGCTCTTGCCGTAGAAGTATGTCTGGTGCCTGCTGGCATCACTGTGCGGGAGGCTGTTGCCAGATACGAAAGGGGAGAACTGAAACAAGTGCTGACGTAGTGGTCTAAGGAGGCATAGAATGAAAATAGGAGTACTCATCCTGGAAGGTCCTTACCAACACGAAGCAGCCGACACAGCCTATCATTTTGTGAAGGCTGCCCTGGCCCGAGGTCACCAGGTCAGTGGCATTTTCCTGTATACAGATGGTGTGAACAATGCCAACGGGTACATCAAACCACCGGGAGAGCGCAACATCGCGCAGCGCTTCAGCGAACTTGCGGGCCAGGGCATTGACGTCATTGCCTGTACCGCCTGTGCTCGCTTCCGTGGTTTTCGGCCCGATATGCTGGCGGAAAACATCAAATTGGGAGGACTTGGCGCTCTGGCCGATTACATCAGAGATGCTGACCGTTTTGTCACCTTTGGGGACTGAGTGGAGGAGCACTACATGGCACAAAAAGTGGCTATCTTAATGCGCAAAGCCCCTTACGGCTCCGTCTACACAGCCGAGGGTCTGCGTTCAATTATGGGCATTGGCGTTTTTGAGCTGGACATCAGCGTGATCTTTGTTGATGACGGTGTCTACGCACTTGTAAGGGGTCAAAATCCCGCAGCGCTGGACATGAAACCGCTGGGTGAGAGTTTTCCTATGCTCTCCGAATTCGGCGTGACCAAATTCTACGTCCATGATCAGTCATTGCGCGAGCGCGGGCTGAGGCCAGACGATCTGGTTATGGAAGTGGAGCTGCTTGACGACGAGGGAGTGGCCCGCGAGCTCAGGGAATGCGGCATCGTCTTACCCTTCTAGGCGGAGGAGGCGAGATGTTGTACATGGTCAACAAATCACCCATACTGTACGGCAACCTCAAGTCCGCGCTCAGGATCGCGTCACCTGGCGATCCTGTTCTGCTCTATGAGGACGGCGTGTATGCTGCAGCACAGGGAACTGCAAGCGAGGAGTTGATAAGAGATGCTTTGTTGCAGCATCCGGTCTATGCTCTACAGGCCGATGTGGAAGCACGTGGCATCAAAAAACTGATCGAGGGTGTGCAGTTAATAGACTACGATGGCTTTGTCGAGCTGGTGGAAAAAAACCATGTTGTACCCTGGTTATAACCATCCTTGTAAGGAGGCTGAAATGGACATAAAAGTAGACCTGGTTCAGGACTCAATCGGGCAACTATGCCCCATGCCCATTGCCATGTTGGCCAGGAACATAAAAAAACTGGAGGCAGGGCAGGTGATCGAGATCAGGGCGGATGACGAGGGGACCCATGCGGATATTCCAGCCTGGTGCGAACAGACCGGCAACGAGTTCCTGGGCGAGGAGCCTGATGAAGGCTTCTTCCGTTATTACGTCAGAAAGGCGGGTTAGAAATGGCGGAGAATAAGGCCACCATTGTTGTCTTCAGTGGCGATATGGATAAAGTCTTCGCAGCATTCATCATCGCCACCGGGTGTGCTGCGGCAGGTATGGACACAACGCTCTTCTTCACCTTCTGGGGATTGAACGCTATCAAAAAAGGTAAGCCCATTAAAGCCAAATCGCTGCTGGGTAAGATGATGGGAATTATGAACCGGGGCGGTATCCACCGCCTCAATCCGTCGCGCTTCAGCTTTGGAGGCATCGGGCGCATCCTGTTCAACAAGATGATGCGAGACAAGAAGGTATCATCTCTTCCGGAACTGCGCCAGACCGCGATTGACCTGGGGGTTCATCTGCTGGCATGCAAGATGAGCATGGATGTGCTGGAGATCACACGCGAAGACCTGATCCCGGAAGTGGAAGGTGTGGTTGGAGTAGCAACATTCGTCAAAGAGGCAGCCAATTCAAAGATTCAACTCTTCATTTGAGAGATGCCCGCAGAAGACAGGCCGCTGATCGAAGAGGTCAATCTGTTACACGCGCAGATGTGCCAGGGTCTCGCTGATCCTACCCGTATTATGATCCTCTATTGCCTGGCGGACAGGCCGCGTTACGTTACGGAATTGGCGGAAATGCTGGACATAAGCCAGCCAGCTGTATCGCGCCACCTGAAGGTGTTGCGCGAGCGCGGCCTGGTTGCGGCCGCACGGGAGGGGAGTAACATGTACTACTCGTTGCGTGACCGGCGCGTGATTGAAGCACTTGACCTGCTGCGTCAGGTGATGAAGAGCATACTGGCAGAGCAGGCTGAGCTGGCGGAAGCGATAGCGCATGAGGAGTGAATGCGCGCCGCAGGTTGACAATTGCTCAATCAGACGTACAATATAAGTGGGACACTCTAATCAGACAGTTTACCAACCCGATGCAAGAACGCCAGGAGGGGATCCCTTGGCGTTCTTTATGCCGACAGGCAAACGACAGGCCTGATCAGACGGTCGTTTCGCCGGAACACCGTAAACCGCCTGCGATGCGATCCGTTCGCAGACGATCCACGCCAGGGTTCCGGGCGCGGGCTATGTGCCATATATGAGTGACAGGATGTCCTGCACTCGCCAGACTATGATCCGGCAGGCAGAAGTAGTACGGTTACATACGCTTTATATTCCTGCGTTTAGAGATGTTTGGCCAGAACGAAGAGACAAACGAAGAAATAGGGGACGCTTCGGACCCTCACAAACCTTGCACATTCCGGAAAAAGCTCCGCAGAACGAACTGATGCGCCTCCTCCAGCGTGATTAGATGTCAGGGGGCCGCAGCTCGTTCTGCGGCCCTTTGCGTGCCTGAGGGCAACGCCACATCTAATCGCTCGAGGAGGTGCAATATGCTATATCTGAGCCAGGTTCAGGGTCAGAAGGTTTGGGATGTGTGGAGCCGCCCGGTAGGGCGGTGCGCTGACATTCTGGTAGGGAATCTGGACCAGTCCTTTCCCCCCGTAGTAGCACTGGCGCTCAAGGACCACGGTGCGCCCGTGCAACTGATCCCCGCTGAGCAAATCAGCGAGTTATTCCCCGGTATCATCCTCAAAGTGCCCAGGGAAGAGCTGCGGTCTTACACACCCCAGGGGGACGAACTACCGCTCGGCGAGCGAGTTCTGGACCGCCAGGTGGTGGATACTGAGGGGCATCGCGTCGTGCGGGTCAACGACCTCCAGATCGCTCGCGTACACAATCGTTTCTGCCTGACCGGTGTTGACGTAGGAGGGAGAGGACTGTTACGCCGCCTGGGACTGGAACGCTGTGCCATTGCTCTGGCGCGGCTGCTGCGCCGTGAGCTACCAGTCCAGGTGATCCCGTGGGAAGACATCGCTCCGCTGCAGCACGAGGATCCGCTGCGTCTGCGCATCTCCCGCGATAAGATCAGCCGGCTGCGCCCGGCCGACATTGCTGCCATTCTCAACGACCTGGACCGCAGGACGGGTCAGGCATTGCTGACCAACCTCGATGACGAAACACTCGCCGATGCCCTCGAAGAAAGCCCCCCACAGGTCCAGGTGGATACCCTCTCTCATATGGACCCAGAACGCGCGGCCGACATCCTGGAGGAGATGGGCCCGGATGAGGCCGCCGATCTGTTAGCCGAGCTGCCACCCGAGACCAGTGCCCAATTGCTGGAACTTATGGAGGAGGATGACGCCGAGGATGTCCAGACGCTTCTGGGCTATCCGGAGGATTCCGCCGGGGGCATCATGACCACCGAGTTCGCCTGGGTGCCTGTCAATCTGTGTGCTGGCGAAGCCCTGGAATACCTGCGTCACTCTCCAGAGGCGCGTGAGGATGAAGCCATGTACTACGTGTATATCCTGGACGAAGAGCTGCGCCTGCGAGGGGTGGTCAGCCTGCGAGACCTGGTGCTGGCCCCTCCTGACCAGCCGTTGGAAATATGGACCAGGGAATCTCCGCTCTCTGTTGATCCGTATACCCCTCAGGAGGAGGTTGCCTATATGATAGCCAAATACGACCTGCTGGCCGTTCCGGTGGTGGAGCAGGAGAGCAGCAGGATGTTAGGCATCGTCACCGTTGATGATGCCATTGACGCGGTCTTGCCCACCGCCTGGAAGAAGCGATTACCGCGCCTGTTCTGATACCAGGGAGGACACAAAGATGAATCTCAAACAGCGTGTGTCATACCTGCTGAGCAAGCTATGGTTTCTGATCGCTATCTTTGGCCCCGGTCTGATTACCGCCAGCGCTGACAACGATGCGCCAGGCATTGCCACCTACTCAATGGCCGGCTCAACTTATGGTTATCGCTTCCTCTGGCTGCTGGTAGCGGTGACCTTTGGCGAGGTGGTGGTGCAGGAGACCGCAGCACGTATGGGTGCCGTGACGGGCAAAGGCACGGCCGACCTGATCCGCGAGCGGTTCGGCGTGCGCGTTACCACTTTTGCCATGTTGTGTCTTCTGCTGGCCAATCTTGGCACTACCGTCGCTCAGTTTGCCGGCATCGCTGCAGCAGCTGAGTTGCTGGGACTCAGCCGCTATGTGGCGGTTCCGCTGGCGGCTGTGCTGATCGGCTTCATCGTGCTGCGTGGTAGCTATGCTTATGTGGAGAAGATATTGCTCGTGCTATGCCTTTCGGCATTCAGCTATGTGGCCTCTGCCTTTATTCTTCGGCCGCCCTGGGGAGAGATTATGCTTGGCGCCGTCAGGCCGTCTTTCCAGAGCGATCCCCGGTTTATCCTCGCCGCCCTGGCTACTGTCGGGACCACCATTACCCCCTGGGGCATCGTCTATATCCAGGCCTCGGTGGCCGATAAGGGAGTGGACATAGAGCAGTATCATTATACCCGTTGGGATGTCACATTGGGGGCTGTCTGGGGCAATATTGTCTCTGCTTTCATAATTATCTGTACCGCTGCGACATTGTATGTACACGGGATAAGCGTGGAGACCGCACAGCAGGCGGCTCTGGCCCTGGAACCACTGGCTGGTGAGTGGGCGCGCCAGCTATTTTCCATCGGGTTGTTGGGGGCCTCACTTCTGGCCGCCTCGGTGCTGCCACTCTCGACCACATACGCTGTCTGCGAGGCCTTCGGGTGGGAGCGCGGGCTGGACCGCAAGGCGCGCGAGGCACCGATTTACTATGGCCTGTACGTGGGAATGCTGGCAATCAGCAGCCTGTTTGTTTTGATACCTGGTGTCCCACTCTTTCCCATCATGTGGCTTTCTCAATCGGTCAATGCTATACTTCTGCCAGTGTTGTTGATACTGGTACTGAAACTGGCCGGGGATCGCCGCGTGATGGGAAAGTGGACAAACAACCGCCTCCAGACCATACTGACCTGGGCTATTACGATCCTGATCATGGCCGCGACTGTGACCCTATTCGCAGCAGCCGCTGGATAGGGTATGTAACGGGCCAAGCGGGTTGCAAAAAGCGTAACCATTCAGGCCGGTTGAAATCGCCCTCTTTGGGCACTTCGCGCCACGTGTCGGCCAGTAGGGGCGCAGCGGCGCTGCGCCCCCAGGGAGACCTCCAGTCACCGCCGAATAGTTAACGAAACTTCTTGAAATTTCAAGCCCTTCGGGCGCGACCACCAGACCGGGGGAGCGATGTCTCCGACGACCGGGGGAAGCTTCCGCACTGCTGGTGTCCGGGCCGAAGCTACCCCCTGGCGTCCGGCGAGTGGACTCTCTCATCGCGAGAGGCGACGTAGCTCTTCAAACAGCTCCCGTTGACGTTGGGTCAGTTGCGCAGGCAGCCGCACCTCCACTCTGGCATACAGGTCGCCATAACGGTTGGGGTCCTTAAGAAGCGGCATGCCCTTGCCGCGCAGGCGGAATGTCTGGCCATTCTGTGTCCCGGGTGGGATAGTGAGCGTTACGGGACCGCTCAACGTGGGCACCTGTACCTCCCCCCCGAGGACAGCCGAATACAGATCCACCGGTATCGTGGTGTACAAATCGTCGTCTTTGCGCTCGAACTGGGGGTCCGGCAGTACATGAACGCGCAGGTAAAGGTCGCCGGAGGGGCCGCCGGCGGTGCCGGCCCCCCCCTCGCCGGCCACACGGATGCGGGTACCGGTGCGGGCACCACGCGGAATCTTCACCTCCAGACGTCGGCCGTCCTTCTGAAGGACACGCGTGGTGCCGTGATAGGCCTCCTGGAGCGTGATTTCGACTTCCTGTTCCTGATCCTGCCCTCGCCTGGGACGCACGCTGTAGCCGAAACCACCGCCCATTCCGCCGAAAATACGGTTGAAGAAGTCGGAGAACGGACTGCTATCACCGAACAGGTCCTGCAGGTCTTCCGGAGTACCATAACGGATGTGGACGCGTTGTCCGGCCGGGCCAGTAGCGAACCATTGGCTCCAGTCGAAATCGTCTGGCCGGCCACCCATACGGCTCCAGTCCTGCCAGGCCGCTCCAAGCTGATCATATTTGCGCCGTTTCTCCGGATCGGAGAGCACCTCGTAGGCTTCGTTGATCTCCTTGAAGCGTTCCTCAGCCCTTTTGTCGCCCGGGTTGACATCGGGATGGCATTGACGGGCCAGCTTGCGGAAGGCACGTTTGATCTCCTTCTCGCTGGCATCCCTGGGAACACCGAGAATCTTATAGTAATCTTTGTATTCCATTACATCCTCACAGACGGTTAATCTCGTCTATAAGGCGACTATCACGCGGGCAGGGCGCAGCAGACGCTCTCCGATGCGATAACCTGTCTGGACAACCTCAACTACTGTGTCAGGTTCGACCTGTGCCTGTGTGTGAGGGATGGACGCCACCGCCTCATGCCAGGCCGGGTCAAATGGCTCCCCCACGGGCCTGATTGGCTCTGCGCCCTCTCTGGCGATGAGATGCTGCATGGCCTGGTATGTAAGCTTTACACCTTCGCGAATGGCCTGGATGTCCGCCCCATCGGTGTTCAATGCCCGCTCCAGGTCATCGGCGATCTCCAGGAAGGCACGCAGCAGTTTCTCGCGCTCGGAAGCGATGCGCTCGTCGGCCAGGCGCTGTTGTCGCTTGCGGAAGTTCTCCATCTCGGCCTGGAGGCGTATGGCGCGCTCACGCCACACCTCCAGTGTCTCCTGAGCTTCTGCTTCTGGCTGTGCAGTTGCTTCCTGCTCCGCCTCCGATTGCCCGATCGTCTGCCGGTCGCGAAGCTGAGCCCGTCTGGATGTACCAGGCACAGGGATCCCAGGCAGGACCTCGTCCTCGTCGGTTACCATAGGGACGGCCTCGGTAACCTCTGGCTTTGAAGTGTCCGTTGAGTAGCCCGCGGTACGGACAGGTATTTTCACCTTGTTGCCCATTGCCATCACTCGTTAATACGGGGGAACTGGAGCACAACGTCTCCAGCTCCCGTCGTTTTAGACTTCGCGGAATTCACCCTCGACCACATCCTCGCCTCCGCCACGGGGCGGCGGTGTTGATTCGGGCCTGTACCCGGACTGTGCACCGGCGCCTGCTGCCTGTTGCTGAGCGTACATCTGCTGGCCGATGGCATAGCTGGCCTGCTGCAGCTGCTCGATCAGTTGCCGGATACGTGCAGTGTCGTCACCTTCTTTGGCCCGCTTCAGGTCTTCGATGATGCGCTCGATGCGGCTCCGGTCCGAGGCGGAGACTTTGTCACCCAATTCGCGCAGCGTTTTTTCTATCTGGTAGATCATCATGTCGGCATTATTGCGTGCCTCTACCAGCTCCTTCCGCCGCCGGTCCTCGGCTTCGTGCCGTTTGGCCTCCTGGATCAGCCGTTCCACCTCTTCCTTGCTCAGGTTGGTGCTGGCGGTGATGGTGATCTTCTGCTCCTTGCCGGTGGCACGGTCTTTGGCCGAGACGTTCAGTATGCCATTGGCGTCAATGTCGAACGTCACCTCGATCTGCGGAATGCCACGCGGCGCCGGAGGAATGCCCTCCAGATTGAACATACCCAGGCTGATGTTGTCGGCTGCCATCGGACGTTCGCCTTGCAACACATGGATGGTAACAGCGGTCTGACCATCCTCGGCCGTGGAGAAGATCTGGCTTTTACGCACCGGGATGGTGGTATTACGCTCGATAAGTGGCGTCATAACACCACCCAGCGTCTCCACGCCCAGCGTCAGTGGCGTGACGTCCAGGAGCAGCACATCTTTAACCTCACCCGCCAGGACTCCGGCCTGAATGGCCGCACCGACAGCAACCACCTCATCAGGATTGACGCCTTTGTGCGGCTCCTTGCCACCGGTCAGCTCGCGCACCAGCCTCTGGATCATCGGCATACGCGTCGCACCGCCCACCAGCACGACTTCGTCCAGGTCACTGGGCTTCAGTTTGGCGTCACGCAGCGCCTGCTCGAAAGGCCCACGGCAGCGCTCGACCAGGTCCTCCGTCAGTTGTTCCAGTTTGGCCCGTGTCAGGCGCATCTGCAAATGTTTGGGGCCAGAAGCATCGGCGGTGATAAAGGGCAGATTGATCTCCGTCTCCAGCACAGTGGAAAGCTCGATCTTAGCCTTTTCCGCCGCTTCCTTGAGCCGCTGAAGCGCCTGACGATCCTGGCGCAGCTCTATGCCATACTCCTTCCTGAACTCATCGGCGATATAGTCCACGATGCGCTGATCCCAGTCATCACCGCCGAGGAAGGTATCGCCGCTGGTAGCCCGCACCTCGATCACGCCATCGCCTACCTCCAGGATGGAGACGTCAAAAGTGCCACCACCCAGGTCGAAGACCAGGATGGTTTCCGCCTCTTTTTTGTCCAGACCATAGGCCAGGCTGGCTGCGGTAGGCTCATTGATGATACGCAGCACTTCCAGGCCGGCTATCTGACCTGCGTCCTTGGTTGCCTGGCGCTGGCTGTCGTTGAAGTAAGCGGGAACAGTGATCACTGCTTGGGTTACCGGCTCGCCCAGGTATGCCTCGGCATCCTGCTTAAGTTTGCGCAGTATCCGGGCCGAAATTTCCTGAGGGGTGTATTCCCTGCCGGTCTGAGGAATGTAGACGCGTGCATCCCCGGCCGGTCCCTGGACGATTTTGTATGGCAGCACCTTACGGGCCTTTACCACCTCCGGGTCGTCATAACGGCGGCCCATCAGTCGTTTGACAGAGAAAATGGTGTTATCCGGGTTAACAATGGCCTGCCGCCGGGCGGTCTGTCCTACTACTTCCTCACCAGTCCTGGTAAAAGCAACGACGGACGGACATAGCCGGCTGCCCTCGGCAGTTGGGATCACTACCGGCTCTCCACCCTCCATCACTGCCACTACCGAGTTAGTGGTCCCCAGATCAATACCTATTACTTTGCTCATCCATACCTCCTGACACGAAATATTTGGTCCATAAGTAACTGCCTGCGATGTGCGAGGCAATCTGCTCGCATGGAATGGGTAACAGGCCGTGCAATGAGACCAATACCGGCAGTTACTTCATTACCCAAAAGTCGCGCATAATATACTCTGCATATATCAGAATTAGATAAGAGTAAAATCAACATTTTGTTAGAATTCAACCCGGCGTCCTGGAGAGAAGCTGTTCAGGCGGTAACTGCAGGGGAGAGGTATGTCTCGCCCATGCACCTTTTTGGGTCTGCAAGCCAGTCGGGCCATTCATGGCGGCATCGGGCGCGGCTGGGCACTCTGCGCCGGGCGTCGGCCTGCGCCGACGCGCACCGGTCAGCGCAGGCCGACCGAAGGCCTGCAGCCCAAAAGAGTGACTTTAGTCACGCCCTGGATAGTTACCACAAAAGATTGTAGGACAACTGCAAGCAGTTGTCCCACGGAACCCGACCACGGCTGTGTTGTTGACATTTATCCCTGCGTAGTGTACAATATGTGCCATCCCCGGTTTCCCTCAGGTGCAAAACATACACTCAAGGAGGTTAATGTGTACAAGAAACTCTTCATCCCGGGGCCGACCCACGTGCGCGAAGAGATTCTGCAGGCCCAGGCAGTCCCGATGATCGGCCACCGGGCTAAGGAATACTCTGACTTACAGCTTGAGGTCACCCCCAAACTTCAAAAGCTCCTGTACACTCAGCAAAGAGTCTACCTGTATGCCTGCTCTTCAACGGGCATGATGGAGGGGGCTGTTCGCCAGGCCTCGACCGGCAAGCCCATTTTAAACACCGTGTGTGGGGCGTTTTCCAATCGCTGGCATCAGATCACCCAGGAGAATGGAATCCCCTGCGACAAGGTTGAAGTGCCGATGGGGCAGGCCATCACTCCCCAACTGGTTGACGAGGCACTCAGCAAAGGCGACTACGATGCCATCACCATCGTGATGAATGAAACCTCCACCGGTGTGATGAACCCGGTGCAGGAGATCGCGGCCCTCGTCCGCGAAAAATACCCCGACGTGCTGATCCTGGTGGACGCCGTCAGTTGTATGGCCGGGGTCAAGATCGAGTTTGACGCCTGGGGACTGGATGTTTGCCTGGCCGGGGTACAGAAATGCTTTGCCCTCCCGCCCGGGTTGACCGTCTGCGCGGTGAGCGATCGGGCAAGGGAGCGGGCCAGACAGGTGAAATATCCCGGCCACTACTTCGCCTACGCCCAGATGGACAAACGTTACGACAAGGGACAGACCCCGGCCACGCCTGCGATCAGTCTGATCCAGGCCCTCAACAGACAGATGGATGACATCCTGGCAGAAGGGCTGGAAAATCGCTGGAAACGCCATCAAGAAATGGCCACTTACGTCCAGGATTGGGCACGTCGCTACTTCAAGCTCTTCTCTGACGAACGCTACCTTTCACCAACCGTCACCAATATCGAAAATACGCGCGGCATCAGCGTGGCCTGGCTGAATGAGGAGCTGGGCAAACGTGGGGCCATGATCTCCAATGGCTACGGCGACCTTAAAGAAAAGTGCTTCCGCATCGCCCACATGGGAGACCTGACGCTGAACGACCTCAAATGGCTGACAGCGCAGATCGAGGATATACTGGGGTTGGATTAGCCCGGTAGTATGCGGACCTGCCAGGTCTCCAGGACCTGGCAGGTCTTCAGTTACCGGCCTGGTGGAGTTTGAGCAGGAGGGTAAGGAAATGAAACTGCTGGTATGTGATCCGACCGATCCACAGGCCGTTGAAAAAATGCGTGAGGCCGGCATCGAGGTGGATGTGCGCGATGACATTACCCCAGAAGAACTGGAGCAAACCGTTGCCGATTACGACGCGCTCGTAGTCCGCAGCCGTACCAAAGTGCGCGCCCCTCTGATTGACAAAGCCTCCCGGTTGAAATTGATCATCCGGGGAGGGGTTGGACTGGATAACATTGACGTGGCCTACGCCGAGTCTAAGGGCATTGAGGTGCGCAACACGCCCGCTGCCTCGTCCAACTCGGCGGCAGAGCTGACCATCGGTTACCTCTTCGCGCTGGCACGGCGTATACCTCAGGCCGCTGCCTCAATGAAAGAGGGACGGTGGGAAAAGAAAGCCTTTAGCAAAGGGATAGAACTCGCGGGCAAAACCCTGGGAGTGATCGGCCTGGGGCGCATCGGCAGCCTGGTCGCACAGAAGGCCCATGCGTTGGGGATGGAGGTGCTCTTCTACCGCCGCACCCCCACCCGGGTAGAGTACGCCACCCAGGTCTCCCTGGACGAACTGCTGGCCCGCTCCGATTTCATCTCCCTCCATGTGCCACATACGCCTGAGACCCACCATCTGGTGGATGCGCAGGCCATCGCGAAGATGAAAGACGGCGTTTACATCATCAACTGTGGACGCGGCGGCACCATAGACGAACAGGCCCTCTACGAAGCCGTGCGGAGTGGCAAGGTCGCCGGGGCAGCACTGGACGTCTTCGAGGATGAAAAAGAGGAACAGGGCAGGCGTTTCAGGGACCTTCCTCAGGTGATCTGCTCCCCCCACATAGGCGCCGGCACAGTGGAGGCCACAGAACGTGTGGGGGCAGAGGTGGCTCAGATTGCCATCGAGGTGGCACACCGTTTAACCACTGCGTAGGTAAGCACAATGACCGACATCCGACCTTTTCGTGGTCTGCGCTACAACACCGGTAAAGTTGCTCTCTCCGATGTGATCACCCAACCCTACGATCGCATTCACGAAGCGGAACAGGAGCGCTACTACGCCCTCAGCCCCTACAGCCTGGTACGCATCATCCAGGGAAAGAAGACCACGTGGGACAACGACGCCGATAATGTCTACACCCGTGCCCGCTGTTATGCCCGCACCTGGCTCGCTGAGGAAATTCTGGTACGTGATCCCTGCCCCGCGCTCTATGTGCTTGAACAAACTTACGTCACGCCGGCAGGAGAAACGCGCACCAGACGCGGCGTCTGTGCTGCGCTACGACTGACCCACTTCGACGAAGGGGTAATCCTTCCCCACGAGCGCACTCTCTCTGGCCCCAAGCTGGACCGGCTTCTCCTCACCCGCGCTACCGAGACAGCCTGGGGGCACATTTTTATCCTCTACCCGGATGAGACAAACCGGGTCAACTCCATACTCCAGCCCTACCTGGAGAGCCGCGTACCGCAGGTGGCCCGCGAGCAGGTTGTCGAAAGCGCGGTCGAACAGCGGTTCTGGGTCGTAGATGACCCGGGCGTGATCGCCGCCGTCGTCGAGGAGATGGCCCCGAAGCGCAACCTGATCATTGCTGATGGCCATCATCGTTACGAAACCGCCCTGAACTTCCGGGAGGAAATGCGGCAGAAATACCCACACCATACCCAGGATGCGGCTTTCAACTACGCTATGGTGACGCTTGTAAGCATGAGCGATCCCGGCCTGGTGATCCTCCCGACCCATCGTCTCATCCATTCCTACGGAAGGATGAGCAGAGAGGAGGTCAGGTCAAGAGCAGCAGCATACTTTGATGTGACGCCCGTTGAGAACCGGGCTGCACTGGAAGCTTTACTGGGCCAGGCGGAACCCGGCCGTTCGCGCTTTGGGTTGTACGACGGGGCATACGCCATCCTCACACTACGGGACCCTGGTGTGTTGGAAAGGCTACTGCCCGAACGCGCTCCTGCCTGGCGCGCGCTCGACGTCACAGTATTGCACGAACTGTTCATCGAGCGGGTGCTCAGGATTGACAAAACCGCCGTCGAACGCAAAGAGAACATTGACTACCTGCGTGACCCCCAGCCCGGCTATGAAGCCGTGGCGAAAGGCAAGGCCCAATTTCTGCTATTGATGAACCCGACCCGCATCGAACAGGTGCGTGCCTGCACCGCCGCGGGCGAGAAAATGCCACAAAAGTCAACCGATTTCTACCCCAAGGTGGTCAGCGGTCTGGTGATGATGTCCGTCGCAGCAGATGAAACGCTGCCGCCTGTAACACCACCCTCAACCCGATAATTGAAGGAGCTATATGACCAGGAAAGCCCGTCGTACTCGTCTCTCGCCTTCTCAAATGGTGCTGCCCGGAGCCCGGGAAATGCCCAGGGCCGTGCCGGTTCAACCCGTACCGGATGTGTCCGATCTGGAGGAAGAGTACCGTTACGTCATCGCCGATCTGAAACGCATCGGTATCACTGCCGCCTTTATGCTCGTCTTCCTGATCGCGATGGCGCTCCTGCTCACCTGAAAGGGCGGGTGCGGTTATGAACTGGGCACGCGATCTGGCGCTCATCCTCCTCGCCGCTGAGGCCTTCGTGATGGCACTGCTGCCCCTGGCGTTTTTCGGCGGCCTGGTGTATGTAATGTGGCAACTATTGCGGCATGATCGTCTCCCATCCTGGCTTAATCTGATACAGGCGTACATGGCGCTGGGACGGGCGTATATTGAGCTGGCAATGGCTACCCTCGTCCGCCCGATCCTGGCCTTGAACGCCGCTCTGGCCATGGTTCGCGGCTGGTTTAACACCATTGCAAGGTTTGTTGGAGGTGACCGATGAATCTACGCTTGCGTATTATGATTACAGGCGGGGTACTGGGAGCTTTGTTCGGTGTCGGCGTTGCCTATCTCTACCTCAAATCCAGTGCCATCCAGGTAGATGAGGAGGGGCGTGAAAAGTTGCCCCCCATCCAGCCGGGCAAGGCTCTGACAGCCACGCTGGGCCTGTTGACCGCGGTCAAACAAATAATCGGTATGGGGCGTCCATAAAGGCACATATCGGAGAATGAGCGACGAACTTCTCCGTATGTATCGGCAGTGGGAAGCCGAGACCCTCAGGCAGGCACTGGCACGTAACCCGGAACGGTACGCGACGTTCATCACCACCTCCGGCGAGCCGGTGGAACGGCTCTACACTCCTCTGGATGTTGAGGGTGACTATCTGGAGAAATTGGGCTTTCCCGGTGAGTACCCCTTCACCAGAGGCATCCATCCGACAATGTATCGGGGGCGGCTCTGGACCATGCGCATGTTCGCCGGGTACGGGACCGCCGAGGAGACCAATGCCCGCTTCAAGTACCTGCTGGAGCAGGGACAGACCGGCCTGTCCGTAGCGTTTGATATGCCCACGCTGATGGGGTACGACACCGACGCCCCTGAGGCCGAGGGGGAGTTCGGGAAGTGTGGTGTGGCCGTCTCCTCCCTGCGCGATATGGAGATCCTCTTCGATGGTATCCCACTGGACAAAGTGACCACCTCAATGACTATCAACTCCCCGGCAGCCGTCCTGTGGGCCATGTACATCGCCACGGCCGAGAAGCAGGGAGTGCCGATGCACAGGCTGGGCGGCACCATTCAAAACGATATCCTCAAAGAGTATATCGCGCAGAAGGAGTACATTTTCCCGCCCGCTCCTTCTATGCGGCTTGTCACCGATACTATCGAGTTCGGCAGCAAATACCTGCCGCAGTGGAACACCATATCCATCTCCGGCTATCACATCCGCGAGGCTGGCGCCACCGCAGTGCAGGAGCTTGCCTTCACACTGGCCGACGGCATGGAGTACATCCGCTGGGCATTGAAACGTGGCCTGGATATAGACGCCTTCGCCCCCCGCCTCTCCTTCTTTTTCAACTGCCACAATGATTTTCTGGAGGAGATTGCCAAGTTCCGTGCCGCCCGACGCATCTGGGCACGTGAGATGCGTGAGACCTTCGGCGCCAAAAACCCACGCTCATGGTGGCTTCGGTTTCATACCCAGACAGCGGGATGTTCTCTGACCGCCCAGCAGCCCGAGATCAATATCGTGAGGGTGGCCATCCAGGCACTGGCAGCGGTGCTGGGAGGCACCCAGTCGCTGCATACCAACAGCCTGGATGAGGCGCTTGCACTGCCCAGTGAGCATGCCGTCACCATCGCGCTGCGCACCCAGCAAATCATCGCTCACGAGTCCGGCGTCACCAACACGGTTGACCCCCTGGGTGGCGCCTACGCCATCGAGGCACTCACCGACCGGATCGAAAGGCAGGTGTACGACTACTTCAGGAAGATCGAGGCGTTGGGAGGAGTCATCCCGGCCATAGAGCAAGGGTTCTTCCAACAAGAAATCGCCGATGCTGCCTATCGCTACCAGCGTGAGATTGATGAACGGCGACGCATCATCGTCGGGGTAAACGAATACATCGTGGACGAGCCGCTCCGCATCCCGCTGCTCAAAATGGACCCCCAGGGGTATGAGAGACAGCTTGCCAGGCTGCGCAAGGTCCGGGAAGAGCGGGACAATGGAGCGGTAGGCCAGGCCCTCGACCGATTGCGTATCGCGGCGCAGGGGAGCGAGAACGTGATGCCCCACATACTGAACGCGGTGCGCGTATATGCAACACTCCAGGAGATCATGGATGTTTTACGTGGTGTCTTCGGAGTATACCGCGAGCCGGTGATCGTATAGACTCGCCTGGCCGTCCCTGTCCTGGTGCCTCCCCCCTTAGTGCCTATCCGAAAAACGTAACCGACGCATCCCCATGCGTCGGTATAAGCGGCATAGGGATGCCGCTTGTACGGTTTTTCGGATAGGCTCTTAGCGCCTCGGCGTGTGGGGCAGGCTTTCCAGCCTGCCGACAGCCTGGAAAGGCTGTCCCACAAGCCTGT
>Ga0209101_1000574_pt1 | contig 29881 bp, 23 predicted proteins | sample ConPoolayeCmetaG_FD_185481 | JGI IMG/M metagenome (GOLD analysis project Ga0209101, IMG submission 185481) | Hot spring microbial mat communities from California, USA to study Microbial Dark Matter (Phase II) - Cone Pool mat layer C metaG... ...
TACGTTGGCGTCGGCATCCCTATGCCGACGCCAACGTATAGGGATGCGTCGGCTACCAGGTCGTGGGTCGGCATCCCTATGCCGGCCTGCCCTTGTCTACTTTTCCCTTGTCTACTCCTTTAGGAGATTGTCTATGCCTGCCGTACTTTGTATGGGCGAACTGCTCGCCGAATTTGTCGCTACACAAGCCAATGTATCGTTAATTGACGCACCGGGCTTTATCAAAGCGCCGGGTGGCGCCCCTGCCAACGTCGCCGTGGCCTTGCACCGGCTGGGCATGCCGGCCGGCTTTGTCGGCAAGGTCGGCGACGACCCCTTTGGCCGCTATTTGCGCCGCAGCCTGGAGGAGGTCGGCGTGGACACCCGCTATTTGCTGGTCGACCGGCAGGCGCGGACAACGGCGGTTTTTGTCGCCGTTTGGGACGACGGACGCAAAGACCTTTGCTTTTATCGCAACCCCGGCGCAGATATGATGCTCACCGAAGCCGAGATCGACGCGGCTATGTTCGACGGCGTGCGCGCCTTTCACTTTGGTTCGATCTCGTTGATCGACGAACCGGCCGCGTCGGCACAGCGCAAGGCGATTCAAATCGCGCGCGAACGTGGCCTGATGCTCAGCTATGACCCCAACTACCGCCCCACCTTGTGGCCCAATGTCTCGACGGCCAGACAGGTGATCCAGGACACATTCCAAGACTGCCATCTGGCCAAGATCAGCGAGGAAGAATGGGAGGTAGCCACCGGCCATGCCGACCTCGACGCGGGCATCCGCGCCGTGCTGGACAAAGGGGTCGAATTGCTGGTTGTCAGCCGGGGCAGCAAAGGCGCACTGGCAACCAACGGCCAATATCGCATCGAATTGCCGGGCCGCAAGGTGAACGTAGTCGAGACAACCGGCGCCGGTGACGGCTTTATGGCCGCGATGATCGCCCGCCTGTTGCCGGAACGGGAAAGGGTCGGTTCGTTGGCCCAAATCGATCGTGAGACCGTGCGGGAAGCCCTGAACTTGGCCAACGCCGTCGGTGCATTAACATGCACCAAGATGGGTGCCATCCCCGCCCTGCCTACACGGGCCGAGGTCGAGGCATTTATGGAACTGGACTCTGGTGAACCTATCCTCTAGTGGTGGCGTCCAGGCTCTAGCCGGACCGGCTAAAGCCTCAACTCCACAAAACGTCCAGGTCGGGTATGGAAATCGAGAATGCTTGTTGATCATTTGCCCATCACACTCGCCCCGCTGCGCATCGGCACGTTGACCGTCGACTTTCCGTTCATGCTGGCGCCGATGGCCGGCTATACCGAGTTGCCTTTCCGACTGCTTTGCAAACGCTACGGCGCAGGCCTGGTCTTTACCGAAGTAGCGACGGTCGAGGGGATCATCCGCTCGACGCCACGCACCCTGCATTACCTGCAAACCGTAGCCGCCGAACGCCCGGTCGGCGCACAAATATACGGCACCAACCCCGCCTCGATGGCCGAGGCCGCGCGGGTCATCGAGGCGATGGGCACGTTCGACCTGATCGACATCAACTGTGGCTGCCCGGTGCGCAAAATCGTCCGGCATGGTGCCGGCGTGGCCCTGATGAACAACCCGTCACAGATCGAACGCATTGTCCGCGCCGTGCGCACAGCCACCTCACTCCCGGTGACGGTCAAGACCCGCCTGGGTCTCGTGCCGCAGCGCCCCGACATCGGTCAGGTCGCACGCGCCGCCGAAAGCGGTGGCGCCAACGCGCTGACCGTCCACGCCCGTTTTGCCTCCGAGCGACACAACGGACCGGCCCGCTGGGATATATTGGCGCAGGTCAAGCAGATCTGTTCAATCCCGGTGATCGGCAACGGGGGAGTGCGTTGTGCCCAAGACGCGCTGGATATGCTGACCCAAACCGGCGTCGACGGGGTGATGATCGGACGGGGCGCGATCGGCAATCCATGGATATTTGACGAAATCCACCACATTTTAGAGAACAAACCGTACACCCCCCCGACACCCGATGAGCGCCGCGCGGTGATCATTGAGCATATGGAAATGTTGTATGCTCGCAGTGAAGAGGAAGGACGCTGGCGCAAGCGCCAGCGTAGTTCTGCCGAACAGGTAGCCTGCCAAAAATTTCGCGCCCACCTGCTCTACTACCTGGCCGGATGGCCCGGTGTCGGGATGGTACGACGGCAATTGTCTGAACTGAACACCCGCGCGGCGATCATCGACCTTGTCGATCATATCCTGGCAGCGCGGACGCAAAATACGGAGTAAACATGCAAGTGCAACGCTGGAGAATCGGCTTTCAACGTGTATGGGATTGGCTCACACATCCCCACTCGACCGAAGTGGATCGGGCACGCCAAGAGTACATGACCAACGTCGTTCTAGTACTGTTGTGTGCCGTATCGGCGCCGCTGACGATTTTGTTCGCGGTCGGTGGTATGATGAGCTTTTTTCCCCTTGACTCTTTTGGCGTCACTTTGATTATGACCATCATGTTTGGGCTGGGCTGGTGGCTGTCGCGGCGCGGACACTGGCGAATTGCCGGGCACATCCCCCCCTGGCTGGTCTTTTTGACAGCAGTGTACGGCAACCTGATCGGCGGAGCAAGTGCACCGGCCACGATTCTCTACATGCTGGCGATTGTCCTGACGGCAACCTTGAAAGGCAAAGGCGTCCAATGGCTGACCCTGGTGCTCGGCGTGCTCAGCTATGCCGGAATCGGCTGGGCCCACTTGAGTGGCCTGCTCCCGCCACCGCGCACCGCCGAAGAAATGTTCGGCAACCGGTTGGTGATCATCATCGGCGTTTATGCCAGCACGGCTTTTCTGCTATGGCTGTTGATCAACCGCTTTCAAAGCAGCATTGTCGAACTATACCAGGTCAACAAACAGCTTGCTCAAGAAATTGCCGAACGGCAGCGCGCCCAAGAGGTTGAGCGCGAACAGCGCGTCCTGGCCGAAGCTTTGCGTGGCACGCTAACCGCACTCAACAGCACACTCGATCTGCAACAAATTTTGGAGGCAATCCTGGTCAACATCCGACAGGTGGTGCCGCATGATGCAGTCAACGTGATGTTGATCGATCCGACCAGCGGCCTGGCCGAAGTAGTACGCTGTAGAGGATACAACCAGATTTCATCCGAGCTGGAACAATTGGTGTTGGCCCTCCGTTTTCCGGTGTCCGAGGTGATCACCCTGCGCGAAATGGCGCAGACCGGCGTCCCCTTTGCCATTGCCGACACACGCGGCTACCCCGGCTGGATCGACGGCCCGGCAACGCATTGGGTACGTTCGTATGCCGGAGCACCGATCCGCGTTGACAACGAGACGGTCGGCTTTATCAATCTGGACAGTGCAACACCGGGCTTTTTCACCCCTCTGCACGCCGAACGACTGCGCATCTTTGCCGATCAGGCCGCGATCGCAATCCGCAATGCCCGCTTGTACGAGCAGGCCCAGCACGAAATTGCCGAACGGCGGCTGGTAGAACGCGCACTCAAACAAGAACAAACCCTGTTTGTGCTGGGGCCGGTGGTGGTGTTCAAGTGGGGAGCCAGGGCCGGCTGGCCGGTTGAATATGTGTCGCCCAACATCGAACAATTCGGCTACCATCCGCAAGACTTTTTGAGCGGACGCATCACCTACCGCGACTTTATTCACCCCGAAGACCGCGAGCGGATCATTCCCAACGATACAGGGCGGATCACGCTGCAACACCAGTTAACCGGCCTGGTCTTTTCGACGCAGGAGTATCGCGTGTTGTGCGCCGACGGCAGCGAACGTTGGGTTTACGACTATACACGGGCCGTTTACGACGAACAGAAAAACCTGCTCTACTATCACGGCTACATCCTGGACATCACCGAACGCAAACAGGCTCAAGAGGCCCAGGAACGACTACAAACCCAGTTATTCCAGGCGCAAAAAATGGAAGCGATAGGCCGCCTGGCCGGCGGAATTGCTCACGACTTCAACAACAACCTCACCACCATCCTCGGCTACGCCGAATTGTTGATCGCAGAACTGCAAGACACCCCCTACCTGAAAGACCTGCAAGAAATTGCCGGTGCAGCAACACGCTCGGCGGCACTGACCCGACAACTTTTGTCGTTCAGTCGCAAACAGGCCATCCAACCGGTTGCGATCAACCTCGGCGATCTGGTTTCCGGCATGCAAGACATGCTACGTCGGTTGATCGGTGAAAACATCACCCTGAATGTGCTTGCCGGGCCATCACCCGCACCGGTCCGCGTCGATCCGGGGCAGATCGAACAGGTAATCATCAACCTGGCCCTGAACGCGCGCGATGCCATCGCCCAAAAAACAGCCAACGCAACCGAGCCTTTTGAAGGCATACTGACGATCGAAACGGCCAACGTCACCCTGGAAGAATCCGATGCCGGGCGGCATTTTGAAATTGTGCCGGGCGAATATGTTCTGCTCTCGGTCAGCGACAACGGCATCGGCATGGATCAGGAAACCCGACAACACCTGTTTGAGCCTTTTTTCACCACCAAAGCGCCGGGCAAAGGCACCGGCCTGGGGTTGGCCAGCGTTTACGGAAGCATCCGGCAAAACGGCGGCCTGATCTGGGTCTACAGCGAACCGGGGGTTGGCACAACATTCAAAATCTACCTGCCCAGGTTGCTGCAATCGACGGACGACATCCATACCGAGACACCGGGTTCGCTGCGGGGTGGCGCAGAAACTATTTTGCTGGTCGAAGATGAGCCGGCAGTGCGTAACTTTGCGCGGCGAGCTTTGGAGCAATACGGCTACCGGGTTCTGGAAGCACAAAACGCCGTCGAAGCTTTGTCTCTTTTCCAAAGCAACCCTGCAGCGATCGACTTGTTGATCACCGACCTCATCTTGCCCGGCGCATTGAACGGGCACAGCCTGGTTGGGCAATTGATGCGTTTGCGCCCCGACCTGGGTGTCATTTACACGTCGGGTTATACCGACAACACCATCGTACATCATGGAGTGCTCGAACCGGGCATCCACTTTTTGCAAAAGCCCTTTCGCGCCGAAGACCTGGTACGGATGGTACGCCGGGTGCTCGATTTGCCTGCCGACCCAAACGCTCATGGAGGTTAAGACTGAATGGCACACGGGTACACGCGGATTCAACAGATAAACACGGATAATAAAATAAAAAATCCGTGCCAATCCGTCACATCCGTGAAAATCTGTGTCCCATTTGTATCCACACCAATGTGGGCTGAATGGAATGAATAAAAAAAATCGTATTTCTGACATCCGACTTGCTCCTCTCCATCAACAAATTCTGAAGGGGATCGTATTTTCGCTGCCCTTCCTTTTCTTGTTGCTCTTTTTGTTCTATCCGCTCACCGCAATCTTGATCCACAGTTTCGACCACCCACCGATGATCCCATCGTGGCACTCGATACTACGCATTGTGAGCTTTACGCTGGGACAGGCCATGCTTTCCACCATCCTCACCTTGCTGCTTGGCCTGCCCGGTGCGCACGTGATGGCCCGCTACCGTTTTTGGGGACAATCCTGGCTTCACGCACTGACCACCATCCCATTTGTCATGCCTACGTTGGTCGTCGCAGCCGCTTTTCTGACCCTGATCGGCCCCAACGGAGCGTTGAACAACCTCTTGCCGCGGATAGGACTTTCTCCCCTTCCACTTCAACATACCTTGAGCATCATTCTTATTGCTCATGTATTCTACAATTACAGCGTGGTCTTGCGTGTGGTCGGCAGCGTATGGGCCAACCTCGATCCGCGTCAGGAAGAGGCCGCGCGAACGCTGGGCGCCGACCGTTGGCGGGCATGGTGGGAAATTACGTTGCCCCAATTGACGCCGGCCATTGCCGCTGCCGCCTTGTTGATCTTGATGTTTTGCTTCACCAGCCTGGGAGTGGTGATGATCCTGGGCGGGCCGCGCTTTGCCACCATCGAAGTGGAAATCTACCGCCAGGCCGCCCATCTGCTCAATCTGCCCGTTGCCGCTGCGCTCTCGCTGGGACAGATGGTATTAACCTTTGGGCTGATGAGCGCATACACCGCCCTGCAACGCCGCGCAGCCCGTCCACTCGAGCTGCGTTCACGTCAGAGCATCCAACAAAAGCCTCGCACATGGAAGGCACGGGCATGGATCGGCCTCAACGTCGCCGTCATGGTCGTTCTACTGATCACGCCGCTGAGCGCGCTGATCTGGCGCTCGTTGACCCTTGACCCGACCCAACCTTTTCGTTATTATGTAGCCCTTACCCGTGACCCCGGCCGCTCGTACTTTTTCACCCCACCGTTGATTGCCATCCGAAATTCACTTACCTTTGCCATATCAACCGTTGGCATGTCGCTGCTGCTGGGCACGCTGGGAGCATATCTCCTGGCAAGCCGTGATAAGCCGTTCAAACAACTTGCCATCTGGCTCGATCCCTTGCTCATGCTTCCGTTAGGCACATCGGCCATAACATTGGGCCTCGGCTACATACTCGCCTTTAACCGCCCCCCGCTCAACCTGATCCGCTCCCCGCTGCTAATTCCGGCTGCACACACGCTGATCGCTTTTCCCTTTGTATTGCGCAGCATGCTGCCGGCCCTACGCAGCCTCCGTCCAACGCTGCGCGAAGCCGCGGCAACACTCGGTGCGTCGCCATGGCGGGTCTGGCTGGCCGTCGATCTCCCCTTGCTCACCCGGCCACTCCTGGTCGGTGCAACCTATGCCATGACCATTTCATTGGGCGAATTCGGCGCCACCCTGTTGCTGGCCCGTCGTGAATACGCCACCATACCGGTGGCAATCTATCGCTATCTCTCCAACCCCGGCCCGGCCAATCTGGGGCAAGCCCTGGCCATGAGCGTGCTGCTGATGGCCGTTTGCGCAGCAAGCTTTTTGGTGATCGAACGCTTTCAGACCGAAGCAGGTGAATTTTGATCAACGATATTTCGTAACTGCCTACCCAAGTCGCCCTTTTTGGGCCTTCGGCCTGCGTCGGCGCAGGCCGACGCCTGGCGCCGCATGCGCCCACAAAGGCCGATTTCTAATCGGCGCAAGGCAGCGAGCAGCCGGGTAGGTAATTACGATATTTCCAAATCTGCGTTAAACATCAGGAAAATTCTATGTCTCTTCTGAGCGTCATCAACATCCACAAGAGATTTCCAGATGGCCCAGACATACTGTGCGGGATCGATTTCGAGGTCGATGAAGGAGAAATCACCTGCCTGTTGGGGCCATCGGGTGGCGGCAAAACCACCCTCTTGCGCATCATCGCCGGGTTGGAAAGGCCCGATCAAGGCCAGATCATCTTTGACGGTCAGAATATGCAAGATGTGCCCGTACATCGGCGTGACTTTGGGCTGATGTTTCAGGATTTTGCCCTTTTTCCGCATAAAAATGTGTGGGCCAATGTCGCCTTTGGATTGCGCATGCAAGGCCAGCCTCGCTCACAAATTAAAGCGCGTGTCGACGAAGCGCTCAAGCTGGTCAACTTGAGCGATCTGGCCCAACGCGATGTCTACCAGCTTTCCGGCGGTGAACGTCAGCGGGTGGCGCTGGCCCGCTCATTGGCCCCTCACCCGCGTTTGCTGATGCTCGACGAACCCCTCGGTTCACTCGACCGCACGCTGCGCGATCGCCTGCTGGAAGAATTGAAACGCATCTTGAAACAAGTCAACGTGACAACCCTCTATGTCACACACGATCAGACCGAAGCGTTTGCCATTGCCGATCGGGTGATCTTGATGAACGAAGGCCGGGTGGTGCAAAGTGGCACCCCCATCCAGGTCTACCGGCATCCGGCCAATCTCTGGGCAGCACGATTTCTGGGCATGCACAACCTGCTTGCCGGACGATGGATCGCGCCCGGCATGATCGAAACGGCCGTAGGAACTTGGAACGTAGCCGGCTGCGGCGAAGGCACACTGACCGTGTTGATCCGCCCTGAAGCAGCCCGCCTGGCCGCCCCTGACCAGGCCGATCTCGAAGGGACGGTTGTCACCCAAACCTTTCTCGGCACACTGACCCGCATCGTCATACGCTGTGCCGGAGACATCACCCTCACCTTCGACCTTCCCGCCCACAACATTTTACAACCCGGCGACTCGATTGCTCTGAGCCTGGATCGGGAAGGAATCGTCTGCCTGTGATGAAACCCTACACACAGCCCTGCGTATTGTATAGCGAGAACAGGCAAGGATGAGACATGGAAGAACAAGAACAATTGTGGGTCCAGCAGGCGCGTGCCGGCGATCAAACGGCATTTGCCCGGCTGGTCGAAGCCTACCAAAGACCCGTGTACAACCTGGCCTATCGCATACTGGGCAACGATGCCGAAGCCGACGATGCCACTCAGGAGACATTTATCCGAATGTACACACACCTGCACACCTACGATCCGGAGCGCAAGTTTTCCTCCTGGTTGTTGGCCATTGCGTCGCACTATTGCATCGACATGCTGCGCCGACGGCACGGCAATTTGGCCTCAATTGACGACCTGCCACCAATGCTCGAGCTGTCGACGCCACACGCCGAACAACCAGAGCAGGTTTTGCTTCAAACACAAAGCTCGGACCAGATCCAAGCTTTGCTCAATTCGCTCGAACCGGCCTACCGCGTGCCGGTGATCCTGCGCTACTGGTATGACATGTCTTATAAGGAAATTGCCGACGCTATGAATGTAACCGAAAGCACCATCAAAACTCGCCTGCATCGCGCCAGAAACAAGCTTGCCGAGGAGATTCAAAAAAATTGCTATGCCATGCCTCAACATGCCGCTGCATAGAGGTGAAAAAATATGACAAACACGATCGATTGCCAAACAATTCATGAATGGATGTCGCTGGCCCAAGACGGTCAGCTCGGCAGCCTGGAATCGCGCCGAATGCACGAACACATCATCACATGCGCCGAGTGCCAGGCCTACTGGAACGCGCTGATAACCCTTGCGCAGATGTTCCACGCTGCCCCGATGATCGGCCCACAACCCGGCTTGATGCTCCGCCTGCAAGCCCGGATGGCTTATCGTGAGGAGCAGCGCCGTCGGGCGCTGGTTATCTTGCTGTTGGCCATAGGAGTCATTGCCTTGCTGATCCTGGCCCTCCCCTCCATTTTAAGCCTGATCGGTCTGACCGGTGAGCTGTTGCTCCCACGCTGGATGATAATCTATGTAGAAAACGTTTTGAGCTGGTTATGCATCATGCTTGGCTCGCTTGCCGACGCCGCATGGTTGATCTTGCGCAACTTGGCCTCGTCTTCGTCTGCCAACACCGTATGTCTGATCTCGACGGTTGCCGCCGGCACATTCATCATCTTGTGGGTACCGCTGATGATGCGACGAATGGTCACGCGCACAACCAGGTAAGAGCCGGCCAGCAGAGCAAGACACGGAGTGAATGGAATGAAAAAAATCATATGGAGCCTTGTCTCGATCGTCGTTGTGTTGAACCTGACCGGCTGCTGCTGTTGCTGTTGCACGACAAATGAGCGCACCTATCAGGTCGTGCGCCAGATCAACGCCGGCCCGGTACGCCGCGAAAGCATCGATCTGGAACGACAACAAGCCGAGCGAGTCGAACTGACGATGCAATTTGCCGGGGGCAAACTCGAACTCGGAAGCGATGACAAGGTGGCATTGATGAGCGGCGAGTTCACGTACAACGTCGATGAACTGGCGCCGTTGATCGAATATACGGTGGTGAATGGGGTAGGCAAGTTGAACATGCGTCATCAAGGCGATCAAGCCGAGGTGAAACGCCTGCGCGAAGAGGTGCGCAACGAATGGGACGTCCGTTTGACCGGCAAAATACCGTTTGATCTGAACGTCGATGTCGGTGCCAGTACAGGTCAACTGGAACTGGGCGGCCTGCGCCTCACCAATCTCAAGCTCGATGCCGGTGCAGCCGACCTGAAAATCAGCTTTGATCGGCCTAATCCGGTCGAACTTGAGACGATGATCGTCCGCAGCGGCGCGGCCCGGCTGGAATTCACCGGCCTGAGCAACGCCAATTTGAGCCAACTGCGCTTTGACGGCGGCGTAGGGACTTACGAGTTCGACCTGTCCGGCAACTGGCAGCGTTCGGCAACGGTACAAATTAAATCCGGCGTCAGCCGTATCGTTTTACACCTTCCGCGCAAAATCGGCGTGCGGATATGCCCCGGCGATCTCAAAAATGGTGACTATGGCAACTTGAGCCAACAAAATGGCTGTTACGTAAACGATTTGTATCAACAGGCAAACTTGAAACTGGATATCGAACTCGATGTTGGAATGTCCGGCGTAAAGGTAAAATAAGGTAATTACCTACCCGACTGCCCGCCGCCTTGCGCCGATTAGAAATCGGCCTTTGTGGGCGCATGCAGCGCCAAGCATCGGCCTGCGCCGACGCAGAAAGGCGAAGGCCCCAAAAGGGCGACTTGTCGGCATGGGTAGGTAGTCACAAAATAAGGAGGTTTAGATGAAAATCTGGCATAAATTTGGCACCATACTACTGAGCATCATGCTGTTGGTCGCCATCTTGGACATCCCCGTGCTGGCCGATGGCCCTGATGATGTGGTCATTTTCGGCAACAACTATACCCTTGAACAAGATCAGGTGATCAAAGGCGACTTGCTCGTCTATGGCGGCAATGTAACACTGGAAAAAGACAGCCAGGTGAAAGGCAATGTTCAAGTCTTTGGTGGCAACCTGTTAGTCGACGGCGAAATCGCTGGCGATGTGACAGTCTGGGGAGGCAACGTCACCCTCGATTCGGAAGCCATCGTGCGCGGTGACCTTCAAGTCATTGGCGGCACCGTCACCCGCGACCAAGACGCCGACGTCCGCGGCAGTGTGATCGAAGGTGTACCCTTTGTGCCCCCCAGTGTCCCTGTGCCGCCGCGCATCAGGCCGCGCATCATAGGCAAATACCGCGACAACCCCTTTTGGTCTGGGCTGAGCAACATGTTTCGCAACCTGATGAGCATCCTGGTGATCACCGTGTTGGGCATCCTGGTCGTCGTCTTTATTCCCCATCACACCGACACGGTTGCCGAAACGATGATCAAGGCGCCGGTGCAAAGTTTGGGCAGCGGCATCCTGACCGTCATTGTCATCCCCATTGTCGCCATCGCGATGGCCATAACGCTCATTCTGATTCCGGCGTCGCTCGCGCTGGTCCTGGTTGCCGGCATCGGATCGCTCTTTGGCTGGATCGCTGCCGGGCTGCTCTTCGGCACCAAATTGTTGCGCGCCCTGATCAAACGAGAACCCAACCCGGTTTCGGCCGTAGCACTTGGTATGCCGATGCTATCGGTGTTGGGAATGGTGCCATGCATCGGCTGGGCGATCAGCCTGATCACATGGCTGTGGGGATTGGGCGCGGTGGTCTATTCGCTTTTTGGCACCCGCGCCTACAATGAGCCCATGCCCCAGTTCAACATCGGCAAAAAGCCGATCGACTATGATCCACGAATCGATCGGCTGTAATTCCGCCTGGTCAGGACACTAAAGACATTCTACCAATCCTCACCTCATCCCCCTTTTCTGTCAAGGAAAAGGGGGATTTTTGTCGTTTTGCCCCTTGACACGCAGGGAGAGATCAAATTACAATATTCTTGTCAAGATTGCTATAGCCTTCGCAGGGTTAAATTTTCTTGTAAAAACTTGTATTCTGACAAAGGAGCAGAAAAATGCAACTCGAACATTCTCAGTACACCATCCGGCGCAAAGTGCTCCAACTGGTCGGAGCATCCTTTCACGTGTACGACCCCAACGGACAGGTGGTGATGTTTTCCAAACTGAAAGCTTTCAAGCTCAAAGAAGACATCCGTGTCTACGAGAGCGAGGCTATGCAAACCGAGCTGCTCAGCATCCAGGCCCGACAAATCCTCGATGTCGCGGCCACCTATGACGTGACCGATGCGCAGAGCGGTCAAAAGGTCGGCGCGCTCAAGCGACAAGGCCTCAAGTCGATCCTCCGCGACGAATGGCTGATTTTAGATGTCAACGACCAGGAAATCGGCAAAATTCAAGAAGAAAGCGCTGCCCTGGCCCTGGTTCGCCGTTTTTTGGTCAACCTGATCCCGCAAACCTACAACATGACCATCCGCGGCACGCCGGTCGGCACAATGAAGCAAAATTTCAACCCCTTTGTGAACAAAATCACCATCGATTTCGGGCCGGACACACAAGGTTTGCTCGACAAACGGCTGGGCATCGCTGCCGCCATTCTGATGTGCGCCATCGAGGGCAAACAAGGCTGATAATGTGCACAAAAAAAGCCGCTCTCTTACCAGAGCGGCTTTTTTCGTCTCGGTCGATCAACGTCGGCGTCGTCGGCCACCGAGCAAATAGACATAATACATCACTTGCGCAACGGCCTGTGCCAGCGCGGCAACATAGGTCAATGCGGCGGCGGTGAGCACGTTACGCACATAGCCCATTTGTCGCTGCGACACCAAACCGGAATCGGTGAGCAACTGCAGGGCACGACGACTGGCATTCAACTCTACCGGCAGGGTGACCAAAGCAAAGAGAGCGGCCAGACAAAAACCGAAAACCCCCACCCAAGAGATCATCCGTCCGACCGGAGCCAATTCATACGACAAATAGCTCAGAAAAAAACCGATCAGGAACAAAATCGAGCCCAACTGCGTGCCGATGTTCACCGGTGCGACCAACGCACTGCGCACGCGCAACGGGGCATAGTCCTCTTCATCTTGCATAGCGTGGCCTAATTCATGGGCCACAATGGCCAGCGCCCCCACCGAAGGACTGGAAGCCACAGCGGGTGAAAGCATCAACATATTGCTGCGCGGATCGTACCGGTCGGTCAATTCCCCCTCGATAGTGGTCACGTTCAAGTTCAGTCCGGCCCAACGGGCCAGTTGCCATGCTGCCTGTATGCCGGTCATCCCTTCGTCATTGCGTATCCGCAGTCCTTTGCGGTAAGCTGAGCTAACCCACGCATTGGCGATCAGCCCCAACAAAAGGGGAGGTAACGCAAAGACCAGATACATTGGGTCAAACCAAAACATATCGACTCCTCTTTACACAAGGGTTCTCTAAAATTTGCGTCGAAAAACAAACCATCCCAACAGGGCCAACATCATCCCTACCGCACTTGCACATATCGGCCAGGCGGTATCCGGCCCGGCCGAGGGTGACGCCACGTCTACCCTCGTTGGGGCAGGTGATGACGTGGCTACAAGGGTATATGTTGCAGTGAGCGCAGGCGTTACGCTCGCCGTCCACGTCGGTGAAGGGGTGGGTTCGGGAATCAAGGTTGCCGTCGGCGGCAGCGGCGTGAACGTCGACGTACGAGTTGCCGTCGGTGTCATTGTCGGCGTTGCCGTCGGTGTCATTGTCGGTGTCGCTGTCGGTGTCATTGTCGGTGTCGCTGTCGGTGTTGTTGCCGGCGTTGCTGTCGGCACGGGCATCACGGTTGATGTGGTCGTCGGCAAAGGAGTAGAGGTCGATGCAGAAACGTGGCCCTTGTACACTGCGGCCAGCTCGCCCGTCAGATCAAGGTAGATGCGTCCGTAGGTTACGCTCGGCTCGATCATGGTGCCTTCGCGCCACTCGTTAAAGCTGGTTATCACGATCATTTCGGGAGTGCTGGCCATTGCGGCTTCCCAGGTTTGACGGTAATATGCCGAACTGCGTGGGTAAACAAAGGCATTTGCCCGCCCGGCAATGTGTGTGTCATCGTAACCCGGCATCGTCGTCGCCACCCAATAGCGGTGTGTGTTGTTGGCCGTGTTGTAGGCGTCAACCCGCTGGCGCATCTTGCTTGCCGTGTATTGCGGGTTGGTGTTCACCACCCAAGTAATCGTATATAGATGTAAACCATCGAAAACATCCAACCAACGGGGATCGTCCCCCTCGGCAATCCAGATTGTCTGCCGTTGCGGATCGACCTCGGCGCGGATTGCCTGCCACGTATCGCGTGCAAGCTGCCGGTTTTGCCAAAAGAAAATCACCGGCCGGCCGTCATAACGGAAAAAGGCCGGGTGTGCGGCATGGACGGTGATCACATGGCGCAGTGCTTTTTTAAGGTCATCCACGTTGTGGATAAAAGGAGATCCGACTTCCAGATCGACCGTTGCCTTGAATCCGGTTGTTTGGGCCACCTCGAGCAGGGTTTTGAAATTGCGTTCGGTGGGGTTGTCGACCGGCCCATACCATGACTGGACAAAGGCATCGATCCCGGCCGATTGGGCCTCGTGCACATGCCGTTCGATCGTCGCCCGATCGGCCGAGCGGTAAGGAGAAAGCGGCATGTCCGGCACCTGATCGGCAGTCCAACTCTTTTCATCGTACCATGCATAATAAAAGGCCAATACCGGCCGCTCATCCTGAGCCTTTCCCGTCGACGGACAGGCCAGAAACAAGACCGATATCAGCCCACAAATCAACCAGCAATGAAAACGTGTGCGCATGATCATACGGGGCATTATACCATCGTCAGGATGAAAATTCAAACGAGCGCGCAGGTAGGCGACGGCAGAATGCCGCCTGCATTCTGCCGTCGTCCACCCAGGCCGCAATGCTTGAGGTTGGCGATGCGTCAAGAGCACGACTTGCGCATCTCGACATTTAGTGTACAATAAAATTTGTGGGAGGGGAAAATATCTACGCTGAGGAGAAGCCTATGACTCAAACACCCGGCGCGCCCAACACCCCCGAAACGGTCGAGCAACAAATTGCCGGCCTTCAGCGCCAGATTGCGCGCTTTCGCACCTTGCTCCAATTAAGCCAACAAATTGCATGGGAACTAGACACCGATCGCCTGTTGCGCAGCGTTTTGAATTGCGCCGTACACGTGATGGAAGCTCAGGCCGGGTCGCTCCTCCTTCTCGATCCGGATACCGATGAGCTGGTTTTCCAGGTGGTTGAAGGGGGTGGCGGAGAAAAGCTGTTACACAAGCGGATGCCCCGCAACCAGGGGATCGCCGGTTGGGTGCTCGAACATCGTGAAACGATCATCGTCAACGATGCACAGCATGACAAACGGTTTAACGCCGAAATCGGTTACAGCGTCAACTTTGCAACCACTTCGCTGATCACGGCGCCGATGTTTGTCTTTGGCAAGGCCATCGGCGTCATTCAGGTGATCAACAAGGCCGCCGGTGGCGTTTTTGACGAAGCGGATAAAGAATTGCTGGACGCTTTTGCCGCCCAATCGGCCTTTGCCATTCGCAACGCACAGTTATATCGTGCTTTGCGCGAAGAGCGCGACCGACTGGTGGCCGTCGAAGAAGATGTACGCCGCCGGATGGCGCGCGATTTGCACGACGGTCCCACCCAACTTGTTGCTGCAATCGCGATGAATCTACAGTTCATTCAGCAGCTACTTCATCGAGACCCCCAAATGGCCGAAGCTGAACTGGCCCGGGCCAAAGAAACCGCCGATCAAGCGATGCACCAATTGCGCACCATGATGTTTAATTTGCGTCCGGTGATGTTGGAAACCAAGGGCCTTTTGCCTGCATTGGAGATTTATTGTGGACGACTGAACGAGACCGAGCATTTTACCGTTTATTTAGCCACCCACGAGAACATCCCCCGTCTCAGCAAACAGGCCGAGTCGTCGATCTTTGCCGTGATTCAGGAAGCGATCGGCAACACGAAAAAGCATGCCAACGCCGACAACATTTGGATCACGCTGCGACGCGCCGGTGACAAGATCGAAGTCTCGATACGTGACGATGGCGCAGGTTTTGACCTGACCAAGGTGCAACGGAATTACGATTCTCTGGGCAGCCTGGGGCTGGTCAATATGCGCGAGCGGGTGGAAATGATGCAAGGCACTTTGTACATCAACACCAAACCGGGGCAAGGCACGACGGTTCAATTCATCATTCCCATTGAACCGAACCTGCCACCGGTACACGAACGTCTAGATGAACGCGTGGACAAGAAAGCAGGTCGTTCAATACCACACATTCCAACCGATCTCGATTAGGTTACCCCATCCCCCCGTATAGTGCTGCCATTCGCGCCGCCTCTTCGGCAATAAACTGCCGTAAAAAAGGCGGCGCGATCACTTCGACTTCGGCGCCCCAACTGCGAATCCATGGCTGCATTTCCTTTGGCTCAGAGACATGGACGGTAAACAGGCAGCCGCCGTCCTGCAAATCATCGATCTCTTGCGAAGGATGCCACACCGATTCTTTGACCCGTGAGGCCACAGCCGGCGAAAATTGCAGCACCACCTCGACCTGCTCTTCACCGTGCATAATGCCCCAACTCGTCTCCAAATAACGGTTAGGGTCAAAGTCATTGGGAATTTCATAGGTTTGATCGAGCATCTGCGCACGCTCGAGCCGCTCCAGCTTAAAAGTGCGCATTTCGCCGCTCCAGTCGTCAAAGCCGATGGCATAGCAAGCATAGCCGATCCCCGATGGTTCGATGAAATAGGTTGAGAAATCGCGCGGATGCACCTGTCCGCTGCGCGGCGAACGATACCACAGCCGCACTTTGCGCCGCAGTGACCAGGCCAGGGTGATCGCCTCCAGCACCTGGATATAGCGGTCGTTGACCGGTCGGCTGCGCACACAAGCTGCCGTGCGGGCGATATGGGTACTGATCGGATCCGGCAGGGCAGTGGCCAGCTTGTCCAGCGCAGTCACCACGTGCGGGTTGTGCTCGTCTGAATGGCGGGCCAGCAGGCGGGCAGCCATATACAGGGCCACCGCTTCATTGAAATTGAGGCGCACGGTAGTCAAATACCGTTCGCGTTCAATGCCAAAGCGTCCTTCTTCCTGCCAAAGGGGCACACCACTGACGCTGAGCAGATCAAGATCGCGGTAAATGGTACGGCGGTCGACGCCACACCGTTCGGCGATTTCTTGGGCGCGCATCCCCTCCGCCGAGACAAACAGCATCCGCTCAATGGCGCGCAACCGCTCCGATCGATTCAGCATTCGGGTCATCTGGCCTCCTTTGTTACCGACATGCCTGCAATGACAGGTCATCTACATACATCACCGCCCACGTGCCATCCGCAGAGCCATCGTTGCGCATACCCAGACGCAGAGTAAAAGCTTGTCCCGCGTAATGGCTCACATCGAGTTCGATCGGCACCCAGCCGTCGGTACGTTCACTCACAATCCGAATGATCCGCCATGAACCGCCGTCGGGCCGGAGCAAGAAATAACCGTAATCGCCACTGCCACCGCTTTGGGGCAAGGTATACCACCAACGCAGCATGGCCTTGGCGCCGGCCGGCAACACAAACCGCTGTTCGACCGAGGAATAGCTGAATTGATTCTGGGCCGGATCGTCGATCCCCAACTGCATCGACTGCCGCCCACCGTAAACAACGGTTTGCGTGTATCGCGCTTTGTACGGCGTGTTGGCAATTTCCCAGCCCTCGTTCCCTTCAAAGTTGCCGTTCACGGCTATTTCAACGCACGGAGAAAGGGTAGGAGTAGGCGCTGTTGTTGCGGTCGGGGTGGGCGTCTCGGTTGGCGTGGCGGTAGGAGTGAACGTTGCCGTCGCAGTTGGAGTGGGCATCTCGGTCGGCGTCGCGGTCGGAGTGGGCGTTGGGGTTGCCGTTGCAGTAGGAACAGGCGTTGCCGTCGGCGTGGATGTAGGCGTGGGGGTTGGGGTATCGGTTGCCGTTGGTGTAGGTGTCGCCGTTGCCGTTGCAGTCGGCGCGATCGCCGTTGGGGTTGGCAGTGCCGGCCCGGCCTGGCAGGCCAGGATCGACAGGTCGTCAAAGTATGTCCATGAGCGATTGTCGCGTCCGTTGTTAAAGGTGCCGACGCGCAAGGTGATTGTCTGTCCGGCATAGGGAGCAAGATCGTAAATACCCGGTGTCCACGCTGTGGTGCTCTGACGGATGACATGCAACAGATTCCACCCGGCATTTTGAGGGCGCATAAAGACATAGCCGTAATCGCCGTCATCGATTTGGGAGGCAAGGTACCAATAACTCAAAGTGATGTCTGATGCATCGGCAGGCAGGGTCAATGTCTGCTCAACCGACGAATAGGTATACACATTCAGGGTAGGGTTGTCGATGCCGGTGCGCAGTGCGCGCGCGCCGCTCCTGACCGGCGCACTGACCCACCCTGCCGGATAAGCGGTGTTGAACACAAACCAGTCACTTTCCGTTTCAAAACCCCCATTGGGCAACAGTTCAACACATGGTCGGACGGCCGGTGTGTTTGTCGGTGTCGGTCGATCTGGAGGTACAGGCGTGCTTGTCCATGTTGGCGTCGGGGTTGGGATGGTCGTCGGCGTGGGGGATGGCGTCGGCGTTGCGGTGGGGATGGGGGTCGCCGTTGGCGTAGGCAGGCGAATGGTTGTCCAGGTTTGAGGTTGGTCGGGATAGCTGCCGGTGTTGCCGGCCTGATCGCGCGCGCGGACACGGAAATAATAGGTATGTCCATCCAGGCCGCTGAACGTCGCCGAGGTAAGCGAGGTCCAGCTCAGCCAATCGCTCCACGCACCGGTCGGGCCATCGCGCACCTGCACATCATAACTGAGGATGCCGCTGGCATCGTCGGCGCCGCTCCAGCGCAGCACAAATGCGGTCTGGGCAATCTGGGCAGGCAGCGGATCAAAGCGCACTTGGGGAGCCACCGTGTCCGGCTCGACGATGATCAGCGGATCGCCACCAACAATGTAGGTATTGCGATTGCTCGGCAGGCTGGCCGTTGCGCCGGGTAGAGTAAGGAGGTACTGGCCGTTTTGGGCTATGATCGTCTGTGCACGGCCGGTTTTGTCGAGGCGCAAGGCCGTGCCCATGATCGCCGGCAGCGCATAACTGCCCGCCGTAGGCTGCTCGTTCCACAACACGGTGACCTTGCCTTTGGGCGTGCCGTACAGGGTGACCACTACCACGCCCCCACTCCGTCGTCGTGTTGTCCAGGCTGGATCGCGCAGGTAGGTGTTGATCAGTTTGAACGTCTCAAAGGCCGGTCGGCGCGACAGATCGTCCCGAACCAGACCATATGCCTCCCCCATGCCCGCATCATGCAGGCGAAAAACGAAAAAATTTTCTACCCCGGCGGCCAGGGCATTGGCATAGGCCTGCACCAGGTAGGCAGCCTGCTCATCGGCGGTGACACTCCATTCATACTGGTAGCCGGGGCCAACCCCATCGTTCCAGACCGGCGCGCCGGTTTCGTTGATCCAGATCGGCTTGTAGATTCCTTTGAGGCCCATCCGCCAGCGCAGCCAGGCCACATTGTCGTAGGGCTGTGCCGAGTTGCTGTACAAATGCACCGGCATGGCATCGAAATAATAATTGTGGGCCGGCGCAGTGGGGTCTTGGCGGGCCAGTTCAAGCACTTGTTGAAAGAAATCGGGGTTGGAAAAGAGAAACAGACCGCCAAAAATCACCGTCGATTCGGGATCGGCCGCCTTGGCCGCCTGATAGCCGACCTTGAGCAACTGGTAATAATCGGCAGCACTGCCGGTCCAGAAAAAATTCCAGTCCGGCTCATTCCAAATCTCCCAAATTTTGATCCGCCCTTTGAAATAGGAAACGGTACGATAGACAAAACGTCCCCAATAGTTGTTGGGATGATCCCAAGGCAGATACAGGTTAACCGGCGGCGATGCGCTGGTGCTGGCCTGCCCCATCTGTTTGATCGTCCAGGGTTCTTCTTTGACCTCAGCCCGGATCAACGGGGCCAGTTTGGTCCCTTGGGTAGCCGCCCAGTCTGGCGTACCCATCAAAATGGCGCTCACCGCCAGCCCCGATGCATTGTCTTCGGCCACCCGTGAATCGAATTTGGCCCAATCGAACTGCCCCTTGACACGCTCGACCTCGTACCAGCTCAATTGCCAGCGGTTGAGCTGAGCGCCGCTCTCCTGGGCCAGTTGATGCCAGACCGGTCGGTCATGATAGACAAAGCAAAAGCCCAGATGGCTGGTTGCCACATCGGGCGCAAGCTGAGTCGCACCTCCCGGCAGCGTGGCCAACAAGACAGAACAAATCGCCCCAAGGGCCACCCACAGCCCCTTACGCATAGCTACCTCCCGGAGCATATCGATCTATCTCTACCCATAGTGTATCATATTTCGAGTGGGTTCACAAACCATCAGGGCGCGGTCTGAAGACCGGCCACAGCGGGAGAGCACGGCCTGGAGACCGGCCACAGCGGGGGGCCACAGCGGGGCACGGTCTGGAGAACAGGGACTCGCGTTGACAATCGCCGTTCAATGTGGTATTCTGTTAGGCACAGAAAGGATGCACACCATGGACGAGCTGGTCAAATTGTGGGAGATTCCCTCTGCAAAAGAAAGGGCAATGATCGCCGGCTGGCATCAATGGGCCGATGCCGGGGCAATTTCATCGGGCCTGCCCGAATACCTGATCGAAAAACTCAAGGCGCGCAAGATCGGCGAGATCGACGGAGATGGATTTTATATGTTCCAGATGCCCTTCGGTCACCACCTCTTTCGCCCGCATGTCAAATTCGAGCAAGGATACCGGCAATCGATGCAAGAGGAAAGCAACGAATTCTTTTGGAGCGGTGATCATCGTCAAGGATTGGTCATCTTTATCGGCCACGAGCCACACCTGAACATCCGACGCTACGCCGAAGCCTTTCTCGATGCCGTCCAGGCGCTGCAAGTCAACCGTGTAGTCATCCTGGGAGGGGTCTATGGCGCACTCCCCTATGACAAAGACCGTCAGGTCTCTTGCATTTATAGCCTGCCGGGCATGAAAGCAGAACTGGAACGCTATGCCGTCAACTTTTCCAACTATGAGGGCGGCGCAACAATCGGCTCATACATCGTTGACCGGGCCGAACTGCGCAGCATCGAAGTGGTCGGCTTTTACGGCTTTGTACCTGCTTACGACTTTGCCGAACTTTCCTCCGTCATTCCGGGCATCCGTATCGAAAATGACTTTAAGGCATGGTACGACCTGATGAGCCGAATCAACTATATGTTCCATCTCAACCTGGACCTGACCGAACTGGAACAGTACAGCCAGGAACTGCAAGCCTCAATGGAAGCGCAACTAAACGAGTTGGAAGAACAGGCCCCTCAGGCCGGTGTCCGTGAATATCTCCGCGAACTGACGCGAGACTTTGAAGAAAAGCCTTTTATTCCCTTTGACGATGTGTGGCGTGAAGGGCTTGAAGATATCTTTCGCGATCTGGACGACTGGAAATGAGCCAGGAACAATCACCGGATCTCCGCGAATTACTTGCTCGGGGAATCGACGCGGCCCGCGTCAATCAGCGCGACCGCGCGCGCGAACTGCTCATGCAGGTCGTCGATCAAGATGAACATAACGTCACCGCATGGCTGTGGCTCAGCGGCGTTGTTGATGACCTGGAAGACCGTGAGACTTGCCTGGAAAACGTACTGGCTCTCGATCCGGAAAACGACGCCGCACGTCGCGGCCTGGCGTGGATCCGTGCCGAACAGGCCCAACAAAGGCCACCAGAAATTCCAGATCAGGACCTCATTCCGGAAACATCGCCCCTCTATGCCGAACCGCAGCCGACAGAGGAAAACCCATTCCAGAAAGCGAACACCGCTTTTACACCGCCGGAAACGACCTCGCCGGCCACTCCGTGGGAATCACCAGACCCCTATTCGTGTCCCTATTGCGCTGCGCCGACCCGTGAAGAAGACACCCGTTGTCCGACATGCAACAATCCCTTGTGGCTCACCTTTCGGCGACGCGAAGAGCCTTCATGGTGGCTGATCAACGTGATGCTCTATCAAGTCGGCACAACCCTTCTCTTTGCCGTCATTCCGCTGGTCATGCTCACTTATGTCGCCTACAAGGTGCTTGGCCGTTTCGAGCCACTTTTACTGCTGCCGACCTACCTGGGTCTGCCCGGCAATTTGCCGCCCGAAACCGCCCATGCTGCATTGGAAATCTTGCCTCGTTTATATGTGTGGCCCTTTTTCGTCCTCGCGCTCTATTCGTTGGGCATGCTGATCGGCACATGGCTTCGCTGCCAGGTGGTCTTTTACCTGCTCTTTTGGGGTGCCGCAGTCAAGATCGCCCTTTCGATCACCGCCATCGCCTTGATGCGCACCACAAGCCTCATTTGGGGTGGAGCCGGTCTTTTGTTTTCACTGGTTACCATTCTGATCATTTTCCAGCTCGAAGATGACTTTTTGAAACGCCACGAACGCCTTTATTTTGCATTGAGCCGACAGATCAAAGGCCCCATCAACCAGATCAGATATGGTGAGATGCTGGCCCAACGCAAGATGTGGGCCCTGGCCATTTTGTACTTGCAAGCCGGCCTGGCCCAAATGCCGAGCCAAATCGCCGGACGGGCCACGTTAATCTGGGCCTACATGCAACTCGGCCGCTACGAAATGGCCCGATGCGCACTGCGTGAGGCACAGCGGCTTGCCCCCAACGCCTCACGCCTGAGCGAATTGGCCAGATTGCTTAACGAATCACCAACTGTTGGGAAAACCACATCGACATAGCTGCTTGTACAAGCTTTGGGGAGTTGAACAATGTCCGAAGCCGGCTGGCTGTGGATCGAATATACCGACAACAGCTCGGGTGACGCCACCCGTGACCTCTGTCACGCCTACATGCTCGCTGCCAGTCGCTTGCTCTATGAAGGCAAAATCGAACGCGCCATCGAGTACGCTACCGAGGCCCTTCGCCTGGCACGCAGCATCGCCGATCAAATGAGCGAGTGGGCGGCGCTGGGCAGTTTGGGCAACATCGACTATGAAACCGGGCACTGGGCTTCGGCGCACGATTACTATACGCAGGCCCTGTCAATCGTTCAAACACTCGGACATCGACGCGGTGAAGGCTACCTCAGTTACAACCTGAGCCTGGTCTACCATCGCCTCGGCGAGCATCAACAAGCCATCCGTATGGCCCAAAGAGCTTTTGACTTGTTGAGCGCGCTGAACGACGAGCATGTTCAAGAAATTCACGCCCAATTACACCACTGGATGGCTACCTACCAAGCCAATCCATAGCCCTCTTGCCACAGTGCTGAATAGCACACCGATGCACACAGCTTGGACGGATCAACACGGATCAATAAAAAAATCCGTGCCCATCCGCCGCATCCGTGTGCATCTACGTCCTATCTCAAAATTTATGCCAATCCGTGTCTCATCTGTATTCACGCCATATGGGGTAGATACACAACATGTCAACACATTCCCATCCCCCATTGGGACAAACCCTGGTCACCACATTCGGCTGGACACGTTCTAGCACGGCATTGCTCGGCGTTTTTTTGCTCACCCTGGCCTTGATCGTGATCGTCTGGTGGCCGCTGGCCGAGCAAGAGCTGGCCATGCTCGACCCCACCCGGCCGATTTGGGAGCAACTCGACTGGCCGTTATTGGGCAATTTCGCCGTGATGTCGATGCCGATCGTCGCCGGCGCCGATCTGAAAACCGATCTGTGGATTGTCCTGATCGCCCTGGGGGGCGGTCTGGCCATCGAGAGCTGGGGCACGCAAATCGGATAAGCTCTAAACGTAAATTCGCCAGAACCCCAAAGGTGTTGATGAGCTTTATGGCCTTGTCAGGTGCAATGCTGCCCCACGCGCAGCCAGCGCCGCCTCGGCGATCGCCTCGCCCAGCGTTGGGTGCGCGTGGATCGTCGCCTCGATCTCGTCCAGCGTGGCCTCCATCCCCAGGGCCAGCGCACCCTCCAAAATCAGGTCACTGGCGTGCGCGCCAACAATGTGCAGGCCCAAAATTTCGCCATACCTGGCCTCGGCCACCACCTTGACCCAGCCATCACGTTCGCCATAGGTCAACGCCTTGCCGTTGGCCATCATCGGAAAGCGCCCCACCTGCACCTGATAGCCTCGTTCGGCAGCCTGCGCCTCGGTCAGCCCCACGCTGGCTACTTCTGGATGGGTGAACACGCACGCGGGCACCGTCTTGTAATCGATCCGCGTTGGACGTCCGCAGGCATTTTCGGCTGCCACCACCCCTTCTTTCATCGAAACATGGGCCAGCCACCACGCGCCGGTCACATCGCCGACCGCATAAAGGCCCGGCACATTCGTCTCCATGTGCTCGTTCACTTCGATCCCGTTGCGTTTGAGCCGCACCCCCAGCGCTTCCAACCCCAAGTTTTCCGTGTTGGCCCGCCGTCCCACCGACACCAGCACTTTGTCGACCGCAAATTCCTGGTTACCCTCCGGTGTTTCGACGGTGACCCGTAACACATCGTCTTGTTGCATAATGTTCGTTGCCTTGCTGTTAAAATACATCTTGACCTTGCGTCGCTTGAGTGAACGTTCGATCTCTTGCCCGATTTCGGCGTCCATCATCGGCAGCATGCGATCGAGCATTTCAATCACCGTCACCTGGACGCCGAGCGTAGCAAAGAGGGTGGCAAACTCGGCACCGATCACGCCGCCGCCGACAATGAGCATGCGCGCGGGCAGCACATCGAGTTCCAACGCGCCGGTCGAATCGAGCACGCCGGGCAGATCAAAGCCGGGCAAGGGCAGCTGCACCGGACGTGACCCCGTCGCCAGAATGACCTTGTTCGCCTGAACCTGCTGCACACGGCCATCGCTCCCCGTCACCTCGACGGTGTGCGCATCCAACAACCGACCGCGCCCATCAAATAGGATGACATCGGCCCGCTTGAGCAAACTGCCCACCCCTTTGGTTAGTCGGCCGGCAATCTGCTCCTTGCGTTTTTGCATCGCCGACCAATCGGGCAGCACGTCGCCGCTTATTTTAACGCCAAAATCCTTTGCGTTCTGTATTGTTTCATAGACCTCTGCGCTGCGCAACAGCGCCTTGGTGGGAATACAGCCCACATTCAGACACACACCACCGAGATATTTTTCCTCTGCCAACGCTACACGCGCGCCCAGTTGGGCCGCGCGCAACGCTGCCACATAGCCCCCCGGCCCACCGCCGATCACAAACAGGTCAAACGTATCCATGCCCGATTTCCTCCGGAGAATATTATAATAATATCAATCAAGACCCTAAAGGTCTTGAAGACCTTTAGGGTCTTGAAGACCTTTAGGGTCTTGATTTTACACCCAAAAGGCTTGAACGTAAAATGAAAAGCTGGCAGCCCAGCTGCAGCTGCCAGGCAATTGACAGAATCATCGTTCCCCTGTAGAATATCCTCGCACTACACAATTTTATCGGGCGTTCCGCTCCGCGCCCCTGGAAAGGCAATATGCCGATCACCTGCCCCAAATGTGGAACCAGCAACCCAACCGATCGCCACACCTGCCGCCTGTGCGGCACCGAACTCGTGCTGACGGCAAGCGTCCTGCGCCGCCCGGCCCTCAACCTGGACGATAACCTCTTTGGCCCACCGGCCGAACTCAAAGGTCGCTACCAGGTCGGTCAGGCCATCAGCCAGGGGACGCAGGTCAGCCTCTACCGCGCCACCGACCGCCGCACCGGACAACCATGCCTGGTTCACCAAACCACACTAACCACCCCCGATATGGACTTGCGCGAGGTGTTGGAAGAACGCTTTTTGCAGGAAGCAGCGCGCTGGGCCGGTCGCCGCCACCCCAACATCTTGCCCATTCTCGACGCCGACGTGCAAAATCATCGCCTGTATCTGATCACGGCGCCGATACGCGGGCAGTCATTACACGCCATCATCCAGGATCGCGATTACACCGTGCCCGACACACCCTGCTCAGTTGGGCCGAACAACTCGCCGACGCGCTCGACTATCTGCATCGTCAGACTCCGCCGGTTGTCCTCGGCTGCCTGTCTCCGGCGACCATTTACATTGACGAGGTCGGCCACGTGCAGATTGTGGAGGTTGGGCTGATCCGCTACGACCGTTCGGGGTTGTTTGGTGCAGCGAAAGGGGTGCCCGGTTACGCCGCACCGGAACAGCGTCAGGGTATGGTGAGCGAACGCTCAGACATTTACACGTTGGGCATCATTTTGTATCAAATCATTACCCGTTTTGACCCCAAAGAACGACCGCTTCCTGCATTGAGCAAATATGGGGCAGGCTACACGCCGGCACTGCTCGAAGCGATTGCCGTCGCCTATCGCCGCGAGCCGGAAAAACGCTATGCTACGGTCGCCGAATTGCGCGAGGCGCTGCGAACGGCTTCACCGGCGCGCGAGGTGCGTTTGCCCCCCTTGGAGCTGTTCGAAGGGCAAACGGTGCACAGCCTTCCCGAATTGGCCCAAACCTGCGCCGCGCATTGGAAGGAAGGGCTGTTGGCCATGCTCGGCGGACGCATCCTGGAATGGCTCACCCGAGCAGAAGCCGAACTGCGTCAAAGCGGCCATGAAGCCGCCGAACAGTTGCATCAGGCCGTCGAGCGCACCCAACGTGCCTATGCCGAAATGACCGCCGGCCGGCGGACACACGAGATTGCCCTCCATGCCGCCTTTCAAAGCTGGTTACAAGACATGGGCGCAACCGGCATCCAACCCAAATTGGAAGTCAAACCGACGCGCTTTGATTTTGGAATCATCGCCCCGACGGTGCGCGCCCGCTCGGCAATTCAAATCCGCAACGCCGGGCGGGGTTACCTGAGCGGCCGTGTGGAAAGCCACGTGCCCTGGATTACGGTGTCTCAACCGGTTTGGGGCTGCGCAGCTCAGGAAAGCGTCGAGGTCAAGATCGAGGTGAGCGGGCGCAACCTGCCCCCCGGCGATGTCCGCGCGCAACAAGCGCTGGGCGTGTGGAGCAACGGCGGCGAAGCCTGGATTGCCGCTCAGGCCAGCTCATCGCCGCCGGTGCTCGACGTTCAACCGCACATCCTCGACTATGGGCCGATCACCCGTGGGGCCTCGCGCGTGATCGCGCTGGACATCGCCAACAAGGGCGGCGGGCAGCTTTCCGGCCGGGTCAGCAGCAAAGCCCCCTGGCTACGCATCCGCCATGCCGAGTTTTCGTGCACCACCGGCGCCTCGGTACGCATTCCGATCGAACTGCTGAGCGGCCAATTGCCCGAAAGGGCCGTGCGCATCCGCCGGGCCTTGATCGTCGACAGCGACAGCGGTCAGGTGACGGTAGATGTGGCCTGGCAGTGGGCCAGGCCGGCCCTCGAACTCGATACCCTCGGCCTGGATATGGGTTCGGCGCGACGCGGTGAGCAAATTCGGCGCACGGTCACCCTTACCAACAGCGGCAGCGCCGACCTGATCGGCAAGGTGCAAAGCCGGGTGGCCTGGCTGCACGTATGGCCTGCCGAATTCAAGTGCGCGCCGGGAACAACACAAAAAATCGATGTTTTATGCAACACAACACATCTTCCAGGCGGCAGCACGGTTGAAAGTGAAGCATTGGTCATCGAGGCCAACGCCGGCACACAAATTCTCTCGGCCTCGGTCGAAGTGCTGGCCCCGCACCTGTATGTCGAACCGGAACGGATCGATCTGGGCGAAATCGTCGACGGCGAACAGGCCGAAATCGGCCTGATCGTTGGCAACCGTGGTGCAACCCCCTGGGAAGGAAAGGTCTGGTCGGCCGTCGATTGGCTGCATGTCATCCCCGAACAGGTTTCTTGCCCGCCCGGCCATGCCATCCCGCTGACGGTGATCGCCGTAACCGACGCGCTGCCCAACGGCGGCGAATGGCAGGACGCGCACGCCCTGCACATCGAAGGGATGGGCGAACGGCGGACGGTGGGAGTGCGCCTCTTTTTGGCCCGTCCGCTTGTACAGGTTGAACGGCGCAGCATCGACTTTGGGCTGATCGGCCAGACCGATATTTCTTCATTGCCGCTGGAAATCGTCAATGCCGGCACCGGCGAGTTGCACTGGCAGATCGAAACGCAAGGCACCTGGCTCGAAGTCATCCCGGCCCAGGGCGTGTGCGGCACAGGAGAGGCCGTCACCGTGCAGATCAACGCCTATGCTCTGGCGGTGAGCGGCACCAGTGGTCAGGCATGGATCACCGTGCGCAGCAACGGCGGTCGTGTTGACTTGCCTGCACGAGTGGGGCTGTCTGCGCCCGAACTGGCGGTCGAACCGCTGACCATCGAATTAGACAGCGAAAACTATGCGCCGACCACCCAAACGCTGTTCATCTCTAACCGGGGTGTAGGACGCCTCCACGGCACCGTTGCCTCCCAGGTCGGCTGGCTGAGCGTGGAAAAGGCCGAATTCGAGTGCGCGGCCGGCATGTCGGTGCCCATTCAGGTCCAGGCCGACCCGCACGGCCTGCGCGAGGGCATTCATCAGTCAGACAGGGCCGTCGTGGTGGAAAGCAACGCCGGTCGTCAAGAGATCGGCGCGCGGCTAACCCTCAAGTTGATCCCCCGACTGCACGTTGAAACGACGGAACTGGTTTTCACCGAACCAGGGACCACCCAAACGCTGGTGCTGGCAAACCAGGGTTACGGTTCGCTGCGCGTGCGGGTGACCCCACTGGAGGACTGGATTGCCGTCGAGCGCCAGGAATGGACGATCAAAGCGCAGAAAAAAGCGCATATCGGCGTCAGCGTGCAAGAGGGGCAAACCGCTCAAGGGCACATCGAGATCCAAGCAGCCGATCAAGTCATCCGATTGTCGGTGAGCCGTGCATGAGGCAATCTGGACTCTGGCAATTTCGAGCGTTGAGGCTTCAGCCGGTCTACCTGATGATAAAATAAAATCCGACTCAAGCCTCCGCGCTCCGTTACCAGATTCGCCCAAAGGCCAAGGGAAAAAAATATGAATCAACCGATCCGTTCTTTTCGCGTCGATCACATGTCCGTCCACGTTTTTGAGTCTAACGCGGCCCTGGGGCAACGGGCGGCCGACGATCTGGCCGACATCCTCAGACAAACCGTCGCCGAAAAGGGCCAGGCGGCGGTGATTTTGGCGACCGGCAACTCGCAGCTCTCTTTTATGCAAGCCTTGCGGGTCAAAACCGATCTGCCATGGGACAAAATCATCCTCTTTCACATGGATGAATATCTGGGCATGAGCGAGCAACATCCGGCCAGTTTTGCCCGTTACATCCGCGAAAAATTGGTCGATCACGTCCGACCGAAGGCTTTTTACCCCATCCGTGGCGACGCGCCCGACGTGCCGGCCGAACTGGCCCGCTACCGCGCCCTGCTCGCCGCCCACCCCGCCGATGTGTGCGTGCTGGGCATCGGCGAAAACGGGCATCTGGCTTTTAACGACCCGCCGGCCGATTTCGAGACCGACGCCGTGATCCACATCGTCAACCTGGACGAACGATGCCGCCAACAGCAGGTTGGGGAAGGGCATTTTCCTACCCTTGCCGACGTGCCTACCCAGGCCATCTCGCTGACCATCCCCGCGTTGCTGTCGGCCTCAAGGTTGCTTTGTGTTGTGCCCGAGGCGCGCAAGGCGCCGGCCGTCAAAGCTGCGTTGGAAGGCCCGGTTTCGCCCGACTGCCCGGCCTCGATTTTGCGCACACAGAGCCATGTGACCATGTACCTGGACGTGGATTCGGCGGCATTGTTGGGTTAAGGCGTGTTGCGTACTCGGTGCTCGCGTAGCACGGAATACGCAACATAAAATTTTTCAATTTTTCTTGTTATATCTTAACTGCTCAGCCTGGCTTTTTCAGGACACGGGTTGCCACAGATGCTTCTGTGTCCCCGCAGAGACCCTAAAGGTTTTAGAAACCTTTAGGGTCTTTGCTCAGCCAGAACACGGGCTGCCACAGATGCTTCTGTGTCCCCGCAGAGACCCTAAAGGTTTTAGAAACCTTTAGGGTCTTTGCTCAGCCAGAACACGGGCTGCCACAGATGCTTCTGTGTCCCCGCAGAGACCCTAAAGGTTTTAGAAACCTTTAGGGTCTTTGCTCAGCCAGGACACGGGCTGCCACAGATGCTTCTGTGTCCCCGCAGAGACCCTAAAGGTTTTAGAAACCTTTAGGGTCTTTGCTCAGCCAGGACACGGGTTGCTACAGATGCTTCTGTGTCCCCGCAGAGACCCTAAAGGTTTTAGAAACCTTTAGGGTCTTTGCTCAGCCAGGACACGGGCTGCCACAGATGCTTCTGTGTCCCCGCAGAGACCCTAAAGGTTTTAGAAA
>Ga0209101_1000575_pt1 | contig 29862 bp, 20 predicted proteins | sample ConPoolayeCmetaG_FD_185481 | JGI IMG/M metagenome (GOLD analysis project Ga0209101, IMG submission 185481) | Hot spring microbial mat communities from California, USA to study Microbial Dark Matter (Phase II) - Cone Pool mat layer C metaG... ...
TTTTGCAATATTTCGAGACTGGCCAGAACCGCCGCTACCGCGGCCGGCGGAGGCGAGGCCGAAAAGATCAAGGCTCTCGAAAAATGTTTGATATAGTGAATCACTTCCTCTTTCCCGGCTATGAATCCCCCTATCGAAGCGAACGATTTGGAAAAGGTTCCCATCACCAGGTCAACCTTGTCCTCGAGCCCGAAATGCTCGGCGGTGCCTCGTCCGTTTTCGCCCAACACCCCTATGGCGTGGGCGTCATCCACAAGTATATTGGCTTTGTATTCGGCGGCCAGTTCGACTAGCCGCGGCAAATTCACGATGTCGCCCTCCATCGAGAAAACGCCGTCCGTCACGATCAGTTTTCCCGAATCGGGCGATACCCGACCGAGAACCCGCTTCAGATCATCCATGTCGTTATGGCGATATTTGATCGTTTCGGCGAACGACAGGCGGCAGCCGTCGACTATGGAGGCATGATCGCTGCGGTCGGTGAAAATATAATCGTCCTTGCCGGCGATAGTGGCAATGGTTCCGAGGTTGGTTTGGAAACCGGTGGAAAACACCAAGGCCGCTTCCGCTTTCATGAATCCGGCCAGTTTTTCTTCCAGTTCGACGTGGATGTCGAGCGTCCCGTTGAGAAACCGCGATCCGGTGCATCCCGAACCATACTTGTCGACGGCCCAGTGGATTTTTTCGATCACCTTCGGATGGTTCGTTAGACCGAGATAATTGTTGGAACCGATCATTATCACTTTTCGGCCGTGGATAGTCACTTCGCAATCGGAGCCCGAAGAAATTTCGCGGAAATATGGATAATAGCCGGCTTTTATAGCCTCGCGGGCTGCGGTGAAATTACGGCATTTTTCAAACAGTCCCATCATCAACTCCAAAATTGTCCCGGCTTTTATTGCACACCTGATAATATAGTTAAAACATCGCAATATGTCTCCATTGCCTAATCTTGTCAAGCTAATTAAGCCGATTACCAATAGCCAGTCGGTGCGCGCATATCATTCTTTTCCAAAACACCACCTTGCGGAATTATTCCGGAACAAAAGCATATGGCTTGACTTTTTGCCGATATACATTAAAATATCGAACATTCAAACTGGAGACCGTCCGAGATGATTATCGATGAGGGGATTTTCAAAGCCTACGATATACGGGGTATCTACCCAGAACAGGTAAATGAACCGGTGTTTTTGGCCGTCGGGCAGGCGGCGACCCAGCTTTTGGGGGTGAAAAAAGCCGTCGTCGGCCGGGACATGAGGATCTCGTCGGAAAAACTCGCTGCGGCTTTTGTCGAGGGAATTCGCCGCGGCGGGGCCGATGTCACCGACGTGGGATTGGTCTCGACCGACGCTTTGTATTATGCGGTCGGAAAGTACGGTTTCGATTTCGGCGGCATGATCACCGCCTCGCACAATCCTCCTCAGTATAACGGGCTGAAAATGTGCAGGTCGGAAGCGGTACCGCTGTCGGCGGAAAAAGAGATGGCAAAAATCAAGGATCTCATAAAATCTGGCGATTTACCGCAAGCCGCAAAAAGAGGCGGCTACGTCACCCGCGATATCACCGACGACTTTATAAATCATGTTCTGTCGTTTGTGGACTTATCCGTGATCAAGCCGTTTAAGGTCGTTATCGATGCCGGCAATGGCATGGCCGGTGTGTTGGTCACCCGGCTTTTCGAACATCTGCCGTGCCGCCTTATCCCGATGTATTTTGAGCTTGACGGTACTTTTCCCAATCATCCCGCCAGCCCTATCGAGCCTGAAAATATCGCCGACCTGCGCAACCGGGTGCTCGCCGAAAAGGCCGATTTCGGGGCGGCGTTCGACGGTGACGCCGACCGGATGTTTTTAGTCGATGAAAACGCCCGCCCCTTGGGGGGAGATATGGTCACGGCCATGGTCGCCAGATCCCTTTTGGAAAAACATCCGAATGCCACGGTCATCTACAATCTTATCTGCTCCAAAGCCGTCCCGACCGTTATCGAAAAAGCGGGGGGAAAGGCGATCCGCACGCGTGTCGGGCACGCCGTAATAAAACCGATAATGAAAGAGCATAATGCGATTTTCGGCGGCGAGCATTCAGGCCATTTCTATTTCCGCGATAACTGGTACGCCGATTCGGGCCTGATTGCGTTCGTCGTCTGCCTTGAGCTGTTGAGCAAGTCGGGTCGTCGGCTGTCCGAACTGGTCGCCTCATTCGATACCTATTATCGTTCAGGTGAGATCAATTCCAAGGTGAACGATATCCCCGCCAAACTCAAACAACTGGTGGCCGCCTTTCCTCAGGCGCGCGTCGATTATCTCGACGGGGTGACGATCGATGCCGGCAGTTTCTGGTTCAACGTCCGGCCATCCAACACCGAACCCTTGCTGCGGCTGAATCTCGAGGCCGAGACGGCCGAAATAATGCGGAATGCAACCGACAAGGTCCTGGCCCTGATCAGGAGTTGACCGTGGCCGATTACCGGTCTATAAAGGTGCTGGTGGTCGATGATGAACGGACGATCCGTGAGCTTTTGAGCGATACGCTTGCGGCTGTCGGCTACGCCTGTCTTACCGCCGAGGATTTTCGGCAGGCTGTCGACATTCTCGATCGCGAAAATATCGACGTCGTGATAACGGATATCCTGTTGCCGGGCCGTTCCGGTATAGAACTGCTTAAGCATGTAAAAAAATCGAAGCCGCAGGTACCGGTCTTGGCGATTTCCGGAAAAAACATATCAGGAGACGAGATTCTCGCGGCAGGGGCCGATGGATTTCTTGCCAAGCCGTTTCGGATCGGCAAAATAGAGGATTTGATCGAGTCGACGCTGGCCAAATATGACTCATCGAAGGCTCGGCATCGGCCAACGCCGAAAAAAATCCTCGTCGTCGATGATGAAGAGAGCATCAGGCGCACACTTATCGATTCGCTTGCGGCGTTGGGTTATCAGGCGGTGGGGGTCGCCGACGGTTCCATGGCCTTGAAGGAAATCGAAAACGGATCATTCGATCTGGTGATTTCCGATATCAGGATGCCGGAGCTGAGTGGTATCGAGCTGCTGAATGCCATCCGCCGAAAATTTCCGAATTTGCCGGTGGTTATAATCACCGCCTATCCGCTGGCCTATCCGGAGGAGCGGGCGATGCTGGAAGGGGCCGCCGGATACATTTCAAAGCCTTTCCGGATCAATCAAATAGATAAATTGCTGAGCCGGATATTCTATAATTTTGAGGCGCCTGACTGAGAAACAATGCCCCCTATTTTGCCGACAGGGCGAATCGCGGTCGGGTCAAGACGCGACTTGAATTTGAAAGCGAACGAAGTTGCCGGATGATGGAATTCAGTCTGGAGGAATGATGATTTTTTTTCGCCTGTCCTTGACAATGCTGTGTTTGTGGATGTCGGTGTCCCGCGCCGGTTCACAGCAAATCGAATCTATCCTAAAAGAGGCGGATACCTGGATTATTACCGATACCGCCCGCATTCATGCCTATATAGACAGTTGCAATAAGGTCACCGATTCGAAATTGAAAAGTTCCCCCTTTTGGAACGAAACCTACCGAGATCTGTCGTTTCTGATGGGTATCGATGACCTCGGCCAACCCCAGATCGACAATACCGGCAGGATATATTTCACGATGCGGATCACCGGTCAGATCGAACACCTTTTTTATGTGGATGAGCCGCTGGGCTGGCCGCGTCAACTTACCCCGAACAACTGGGCGGAAGAGGGGCTTAATATTTATTATTACGAAGTTCATCCATCGGGAGACTACGTTCTGGTCGGGGTAATGAAGCACGGTTCCGAAAAACACAATATCTGGCTGTTCAATCGGGATGGCGGTTTCCGGCCGCTGCTTATCGATCCGAATACTGGCTACAGCAACGTGGTTTTCAAAAATAAAGACGAATTCTATTTGATGGTCTCGACCGATACCAGCCGCCAGCTTTGTCTTTATTCCATTTCATCGGGGAATTTGCAGCCGGTCTATCGCGACAAGGAATGGATCGATATTTCGGATTACGAAAACGGGCGTCTTCTTTGCACGAGGTGGTTTTCGTTTTCGGAAAGCCAGTTGTTCATATTTGACGAGCGGTCGCGCAAGATAAGGAATATAACCGGAAAAGGGTACTTCGCCGCCGCGGCGTTTTCAGGCGACGGAAGGGTTATCTGTATATCCGATGCGTTGTCCAAACCGGAAGAAATGACCAAGCTCGTTTTCGTCGATCTTGCAGGCAAAAACCGGATTTCGCAGTTTTTCGATCCCCGGCTCGAAATCGATAATTTTATAGCCGTGCCGCGCGCCCGAGCCTGTCTGGCTTTGCTGAACCGCGATGGCTATTCGGAAATCGCCGCGGTGGATCTGTCCGGAACATCGCTGATTTGCCCGGTAAATGAACCCGGCGTCATAAGCGAAATTTCGGCCAACGATTTCGGGGAATTCACCTACTCTTATAATGCTCCAAACAAGCCGAACACGATCTATTACGGCAGGCTTAGTTTGGCCGCGAAATCAACTGTCGCCGAAGTGGCCGATTTCGGTTTCGATTTCTCCGAGGTGAACATTGAAACGGTGAGATATCGTTCCCGGGACAATACCCTGATTCCGGCCCTGCTTTATCTGCAGAAAAATATCCGGAAGACCGCCGATAACCCGGCCTTGGTGATTTATCACGGAGGACCGCCGGATCAAAGCAGGCCGCAATTTCAACGGAACGTAGCATTTGCTTTAGCCAAAGGGTTCATTCTCATGTTTCCGAATGTCCGCGGTTCCACCGGCTATGGCGCCGCCTTTGAGCGCGCCGACAATCTCGAAGGGCGTTTCAGGGCGCTTGAGGATGCCGTTGCGGCACTGGATTTTCTGGTCAGCGAAGGTTATTCCAATCCGGCTAAAATCGGTATCTGGGGAGGGTCTTACGGCGGCTACACCGTCAATTATATTTCGGTTACGGCGCCGGAGAAATTCGCCTGTGCCGTAAGCGAGGTGGGGGTGGCCGATGTCGATTACGGCAATACCCACGGTGATATCACCTTTCAACGAGGCTGGGAGCTCGAATTCGGTCCGATCGGAAGCAAATTGACTTATAATCTTTCGCCGATTTTCAAGGCCGATGCTATCCAGCGTCCGATTTTTCTTACCGCTGGATTCAACGACCCACGGGTGTTCGCCGGAGATCCTCGTCGGTTCGGTTTCTTATTATCCAAATTGGGCAAAGATGTGCTCTATTTTGAATCTCGGACAAGCGGCCATTGGGGCACGACCAAACAGCAAGTCATCGAGGAGTTCACCCGGGCTTACGTGTTTTTCCAGGATCACCTTATGGGCAGATAGGCTGAACCAGCCATTAACGGCGGCCGAGCCGGTTCAATCCATTTCAAATCTTCCCGCTGAAAGAATTCTTGATTGGGTTAGTCGCCCACAGTTGCAATCGGAAAAATCGTTCTGAACGCAGGCGACTGCGGTTATCTATATTCCTTAAAAAACTCTTTGTTTTTGGGGGTGGTTTTGTATACTATTCATAGAGTAATTTGGCTTCATAATGGAGTAATTTAAGCCGCATTGAGGCTTGGGGACGAAGCAAACATAGATAAAACCTGCAAGTTACAATCGTGGCTATTGAAATAAATACGGCTTAGGAGGTTGTTTTGAGCTATCGACATTGGTTTTTCGGGGCCGTCGTCGTCATCGTCGGCCTATTGCTTAACGCGGTCGTCATGGCCGGCCAAAATATCAAACTGGCCGAACTGCCGAACGATATCGTCCTGATGCGGCAGGACAGGTCAGGCGTAGAAATCGAAGTGACGACAGGCGCGATCGATTTTTACGAAGTAAAAACAAAAGAGGGGATATATGAACTTCTAACCGCCGACCACCTCGTGCGTTCGCAGCGCGAGGGGGAACCGAATCTGCCGACGGCCAACCGGTTGCTGGCGGTTCCTTTCGGAGCCGAGCTGCAGGCGACTGTCACCTCATTTGAGACGATGGAAATTGATCTGGCCGACTATGGGATCACTTTACCTCTGATGCCCGTTCAACCTTCGCTCTCCAAATCTGACGATCCCGAACTTGTCCCATTCGTCATCGACCGAAATCTTTACGGCAGAGATGAATATTATCAGCCGGGACTGGTGCGCACGGAGGATATGGGGATAATGCGCTCGATGCGTTTGGGGTTGGTCGTGGTAGCGCCTTTCGCCTACAATCCGGTGTCCAACAAACTGAAAATTTACACCCGTATATCGGTCAAGGTCGATTTTATCGGTGCCGATTGGGAACAGACGCGCCTGATGCAGGAGAAGTTTTATTCGCCTGCTTTCGAGCCGGCGTTCAGCCACCTTGAAAACTACGAAAGTTTCAAAGAACAGTCTCTTATTCTCGATGATATCACAAGATATCCATTGAAGATGGTCATAGTTTCGCACCGCATGTTCCAGTCGCAATTGCAGCCTTTTATCGCCTGGAAAATCAAACGCGGTTTCAAGGTTGTGGTTGGTTATACTGACAGCATAGGAACCACCAACACCGCCATCAAGAGCTTTATCCAGAACATTTACAATCAGGGAACGCCCCAGGATCCGGCGCCGTCGTTCGTGCTGCTGGTGGGTGACGCCCAGCAGATACCGCCTTTCCAGTTCAGCGGCCATATTTCGGATCTGAGTTTCTGCGAATATACCGGCGATAATGTTCCGGAAATCTATTACGGCCGTTTTTCGGCGCAGAATACAACCGAGCTGCAGCCGCAGATCGATAAAACGCTCGAATATGAACGTTATCAGATGGCCGATCCGAGCTTTTTGGGCAACGTTACCATGATCGCCGGGGTCGATGCCACCTATGCGCCGACTTACGGCAACGGTCAGATAAATTACGGCACCAATTATTATTTCAACGCCGCCCATGGCATATATTCCAACACCTGGCTTTATCCGGCTTCTGGGCAACCGGGTGCGGCGGAGGCGATCAGGCAAACGGTCAACAGCGGTGTGGGGGTGATCAACTATACCGCTCACGGAAGCCATTCCGAATGGTCGAACCCACAATTTAGCAGTTCTCAGGTTCAGGCGTTGACCAATGCCGGCAAATATCCGTTGGCCATAGGTAATTGCTGTTTGACCAACACCTTCGGCACGGATTATTCCACTCCCTGTGTCGGCGAGGTCTGGCTTCAGTCCGCCAATAAGGGGGCTATAGGATATATCGGTGGCTCCAACAGCACGTATTGGGATGAGGACTATTGGTGGGGAGTCGGTGCGGAACCGGTAAGCTCCAATCCTATCTATCAGGCGAATAAGCCGGGCGCCTATGACGGGCTTTTTCACGATCGGGGCGAGCCGCTGCGCTGGAATTATATCTACAACGATGCCATTATTTTCTGCGGCAATCTGGCGGTGATGCAGGCGGGCAGTACGCGCATTGCCTATTACTGGCAGATATATCACTTGATGGGCGATCCGTCCGTCATGACCTACCTGCGGGTGCCGTCGACCAACCCCGTCTCTCACGCCTCAACCGTGCTTATAAATGCGACGACTTTCACGGTCAGCGCGGCCCCCTATTCATATGTGGGATTGTCTTTCAACGGTGTCTTGCATGGGGCCGCCTTCGTCGATTCAACCGGCACGGTGAATGTTCCCATCACGCCTTTCGGCGTCCCCGGAACGGTCGATATAGTGGTGACTGCCCAGAACAGAATCCCCTACATTTCCACCATTCAATCGATTTCTCCTTCCGGTCCGTATGTTGTGCTCGATAGTTATTTTATCAACGATTCGCTGGGCAACAACAACGGCTTGATCGATATCGGCGAAAATATCAGGCTGGGTGTTCAATTGAAAAATGTCGGCCCGGATAATGCCTATAACGTGACGGCGACGCTTCTGGAGACCGACCCATTCGTTACGGTAACCGACAACAGCGAGACCTACGGCACGATAAACGGCAACAACGGCGTGGTCAACAGAACGAACGCTTTTGCTTTCAGCGCCGCCGGCAACACCCCCGATGGGCACGTGATACCTTTTCAGATAAGCGTCAGCGGCAACGCTCTTGATATTTGGAACAGCAATTTGAATTTGACCGTGCATGCGCCGACACTCGGTTTTGTCGGGGTGCAGGTGGCCGATCAAAGCGTTACCCCGAACGGCATACTCGATCCGGGCGAATCGGCCTATCTGACCGTGACTCTCTCCAACAGTGGGTCAGCCGCCGCCGGCAACGTTGCTGCCATCCTCAGCGTGGCTGATCCTTACATTACTGTGAGCGACAACTCGGGAACATTCGGCAATATTGCCTCAGGTGGAAGTGCCAACAATACCGCCGATCGTTTTTTGGTCAGCGCCAGCCCGAACTGTCCTCAGGGATATTCGGTGACATGCAATCTGGCTGTCACTGGAAACGGTGGCTATTCTGCCAATTTGAACTTCAATTTGGTTGTCGGCGACCGGGTCGTATTTTTCTCAGATGATTTTTCCACCAACCTCGGCTGGACCGGTCTTGGTGGCGCGGGCGAGTGGACAATCGGGCCGGCAACCGGCGGTTCGGGTAGCGATTCCTTCGGCGGACCCGATCCGGCTCAGGATCATAGCCCGTCTTCGGACAACAGGCTTCTGGGCAACGACCTGACATCCGGCACCGGCGGCGACTACAACCCGAACATTTCATCGCCGGCTTATGTGACTTCGCCGATAATCGATTGTTCGAATTACCGCAGCGTGCAACTCAAATTCTACCGTTGGTTGGGAGTTGAAAGAAACACCTTCGACCATGCTCGCTTGGAGGCCTATAATGGAACGAACTGGATTCAGCTTTTCGAAAACGGCAGCAATCATATCGATGAAACGGCCTGGAGCGAGCAGAATTACGATCTTTCGGCCATCGCCGACAACAATCCGAATTTCAGAATACGCTTCAGTATCGGCCCCACTGATGGTTCATGGCAGTACTGCGGCTGGAATATCGACGATATCACGCTTAAAGGATATCAACAGGGCCAAGCGACTTATCCTAATATGGTCTATTTGCCGGGCAGTTTCGCCGACAGCATGGTTCAGGGCGAGACGGCCACTTGGTATCTGTTGGTGATCAACAACGGCAATGCGGCTTTGCGGGCGACTTTCAGTTCATCGGTTGCTTGGGTCAACGTGAGCGAGTCACTGCAGACCATTCAGGCCGGCGATTCTCTCGTTTTTCCGATAAATGTGAATTCCTCTTCTCTCGGAACCCCCGGTTTGCATAGCGGCAATTTGAGCTTCTCCTGCAACGACCCAGATATGCCGAGCGGGAATATTCCGGTATCGCTCTATATCTATGCGCCCAGCATCAGTATCGCCCCGCTGGCGATAACCGACACACTGCTTTCCGGCGAACAATCGCAAAAGGCGATGATAATCTCGAACGGCGGACCGGGGCGTCTGAATTTCAGCGCCGAGGCATTGACCAACGACAGGTTGCGCCGCGTTATCAGGTCGTCGGCCGCCGCGATGGAAACGGGAGTGGTCGAGACAGCCGCCCGACCTGATGATTTCAGCATACTTGATCAAGATAAAGGCGGGACTCTCGAACCGGTTTACCCGCCGGTCATCGCCAGCCAGGGCGGTCCGGATCAATTCGGCCATCGCTGGATAGATTCGGACGAACCCGGCGGCCCCGTGTTCAATTGGGTTGACATATCGGGATCCGGCACCCGTGTCGTACTGACCGATGATTCCTATGCCGGGCCGTTCAATATCGGATTCTCGTTCCCGTTTTTCGAGAACAGTTATGCGCAGCTTTATATCGGCTCCAACGGCATCATTACTTTCGGCAGCGGTTCTTCCTCTTTAAGCAATACCGGTATCCCCAACAGCAGTGCTCCGAACAATATGATTGCCATGTGGTGGGACGATTTGAATCCGGGGGCATACGGAAACGTATATTACTATTTCGATTCGCCCAACAGCCGGTTCATCGTGAGTTTCGACAGTATCCCGAACTACATAAGCGGAGGCGGCACTGGGGCTTTATCGTTCCAGGCGGTTCTTTACAGCAACGGCCGGATCATCCTCAATTACGCCCGTATGAATCCGGGAACCGATACGGACAGCCTGCGCGGGGCCACCATCGGGATCGAGAACTCGGCCGGCAACGACGGCCTGCAGATTTGCTACAATGCCAATTATATGCATAATCAGTTGGCCATAAAAATAAGCGCCGGGACATGGCTGGCGATCGATCCCGTTTCGGGAAGCTTGGCGCCGTCGACATCCGATACGCTGATCGTTTCTATCGACGCCGGCGATCTGGATGATGGGGAATATACCGGCCAGATTATGGTTACCTGCAACGATCCGTTGCATGGTTCTATAAATATACCCGTTGGGTTGTGGGTCGGCGATTTCGGACCGGCCGGCTGTCGGTATATTCCGGGTGATATCAACGGCGACGGCAACGTTCAGGGCAGCGATGTGACATTCGGAGTCCGCTATTTCAAGGGTCTTTCTTCTATGCCGCCGCCCGACTCATGCTTTGACGATTCGATGGGTGTGTGGATTTATGCGGCCGGCGACGTCAACGGAAGCTGCGAATTCCGCGGTTCGGATATAACCATGCTGGTTTCGTTCTTCAAGAACTACGTTTCTCAATTGACTTACTGCCATCGCACACCGCCCTTGCCTCCGCTTCGCCTGCCCGCCGGCTGGATTTGGGATAAGGAAGGCGGTGCGATCCGAATCGAAAAAGGGGTTGAATCGGAATCGGCGATTTATCGCAAGTCCGAATAGGCGGCCGTCCGAAAGACGGATTTCCCGAGGCAAGTTTCAAAGGGCACGGCGAGACGTGCCCTTTATATTTTTTGGAGCCGACCGATTAGAGCGTCAAGAGTGTTCAGCCGGCACCGATTTGAACTTCCTGCAACAGCGCGATCGGTTATCTCTATAGTTGACGGAATGATCCTAAATATTTCGCTTATACATCCACTCGAGAAGTTTTGTATAGCCGAGCTTTTCCCAGAATTTTATGGTCTCGATATTTTTGGTGGCGACCAGCAATTCCACTTGCTTGACGTTCAGGCGGCGGAAAAACTCATGGGCGTCTTCGGCTAGCATCCTGCCGATACCCCTTTTCCTGAATTGTTCGAGTACGAAAACATCGCCGATAAAGCCGAACTTGCCGAGCCGGAAAAAGTATGGTTTGCGTGAGACATACGAAAAGGAGTAGCCTACTATTTCGCCGTCCACCTCGGCCACGGCGATTCGGTAATTGGGATCGCTAAGTCTGTCGAGTATTTCCCGGGCGAACCGTGATTGTATCCGCGGCTTCACCATGAACGAGTCATCGAATTTTGCGTTGTATTCCATGAATTTCAGCCACAGCCTCGAGATCGAAGTTATATCTTCCGGCAGGGCGACACGGATTATGGCTTCGCTTTCGATTTTCCCGCCGGTTTTCCCATCAGGCGTCATAATATAACCTGAACTCCCAAGGATGGGGCCTGATCCTGATTTGATCGACCTCGTTTTCTTTCATTTTGATCCAGGTTTCGATAAGACTCTTGGAAAACACCCCGTCTTCGGTCAAAAATGAGTTGTCTGCCGCCAAGGCTTCAATCGCCCTTAACAATGACGACGGCAACAGCGGATATTTTTCCAAATGTTCCTTATCGGCTGCGCCGACATCGATATCAAGCGGTTCGCCGGGATCGATTTTGTTGCGGATACCGTCAAGCCCGGCGGCCAACATGGCGGCAAAAGCAAGATATATATTGGCGGTGCCGTCGGGCGGTCTGAATTCAATGCGCATCACCGAGGGGTCTTTTATGTAGCCCGGGATTCGCACGGCCGTCGTCCGGTTTCCGACCGAATAGCTTATCCGGACGGGCGCTTCGAATCCCGCCACGAGCCGTTTGAATGAATTCGTCGACGGGTTGGTGAAAGCCAGCACCGCCGGCGCATGCTTCAGCAGACCGCCCAGATACCACCTGCCGATCTGTGATAGTTTGCAGGCCATATTTTCATCGTAAAACAAAGATCTTCCATCCTTGGCGACATACTGATGCACGTGCAAACCTGATCCGGGCTCCATGAACAACGGTTTGGGCATGAAACTGGCCGACTTGCCGAAAGCGGCGGCGCTGTTCTTGATAAGATACTTGGCCAGCTGCGATTTATCGGCCATCGTCGAAATCGAGCCGAGGGCGACCTCGATTTCCTGCTGCGATGCCCCACCGACCTCGTGGTGATGATACTTTACATCGAGTCCGGTTTCCTTGAACAGCCTGCAAATATGTGATCGGATGGCGAACGTCTTATCGCGGGGCGGTGTGGCGTGGTAGCCGTCCTTATATCTGATTTGGTGACCGAGGTTGGCCTCGTTATCAAGGCCGGAGTTCCACTCGGCTTCTTCGGAATCGAGATAATAGAAGCCGTGGCTGGGCGATTGGTCGTAACGCACCTGGTCGAACAGATAGAATTCGAATTCCGGTCCGACGATCATTTCGGCTCCGGGGATAAGTTTTTGCAGCTGTTCGATTGCCTTGCGCAATGTATGGCGGGGGTCCCGCGGATGCGGCTCAAGCGGATTCACCTCGCAGATATCGGCCAAAAGCGACAGCGTGGGTTCCTTGTAAAAAGGGTCGACAAAGTAAAAGGACGGATCGGGTTTGGCGATCATATCGCCGGCTTTGACCGAAAGGAACCCGAGCGAGGAGCCGTCGATTCCGATACCGTCCTCGAATGTTTTTTCGCCGAACTTTTCCGCCGGCAGCGTTATGTGCCGCCAGTAACCTTTCAGATCGGTGAATTTGATGTCGATAAATTCGAATTTCCCGTCTTTGATTTTTCTTAACACTTTGTCAACCATCCTGCACCTTCCTCGCTATCAACAAATTGCGAAGACAAGATATGCTTCGGCGGGGCGGTGGTCAACGGCAAAGGCTGAATGCGGGGGAATGGGATGGTCTTTTCAAAATCCGCCGACTTCCCAAAGCGAAATTCCTGTTTTCTTTGTCGAAGCTATGACGGCTTTGACCAATTTAAGTAGAAGTTCATCTCCCGTTTTCTTTCGGTTTTTTTACGGTCGATATGAAATTCGTTGTTGGTTTCCCCCGAAATCGTATTCGTAACTATGCAAAATCATATAATAGCCCCAGAGTCAAAGCAGAATGCTTATTTTTTTCCCTCCGGCTCGGGCACCGATTCGTCGATTCCCGCCAAGCGCCGGGCGATTTCCACTTTTTCCTCGAGGTTCGCCGACATTCTAATCATCAGTTTGGCTCCGTCAGGAGAGCCGCCGCCGTGCAGACAACCCGGAACCCCGGCGCCGATCGTCGTCCATTCCACCAGACGGGCTGCTCTCACCCGCGTTTCCGCCGATGCTTTCGCTTTCAGATATTTTCGCACCAGATGGCCATATTGCGGCGACACGAAATCGCGGTAGCCGGGCATACAGCCGGTTTCCCCGATCCCGCCGGCGATATCCTGCGCCAGCCGGGAGGTTTCATAGGGAAGATCTGCCACGTGAACCTTGTTGACGTTGGCCAACAACATATCGCATTGCCAAGCCCCCGATGGGTGCTTTTTGCCCAGCGCCGCCGCCGCTATTCCCAGACCGTAAGTCGTTTCATTATTGATATGCATCCTGATTATCTTGTCGTTGAATGTTTTCGACTGCAGGCCGTTGGCTCTGGCGGTGAGCACCGCCGCGCCGATTTTGATATCTCCCTGACCGGCCACGCAAGCGCCTATCGCCGCCCGGTAAGCGGCGATGAAATACAACACGACGTTCAATGAAAATTGATATTCGCCGGCCATGAAAACCCTTTCATTCGGAACGAATACGTCCTCGAAAAACAAGTATGCCTGCGTTATTCCACCCTCCTTGACCGGAATATCGAATCCCTCTTCAAGCTCGCGGGTATCGCTGGGTCGGCGTGTCTCGACGATCGTCAGGCCGGCGATGTCGCGCGGAATCACGAAAGCAACAGCGTAGTCCTTATCCTGCTCCTTGTATCCGGAGCCGGGAAGGACGAATATTTCGTTGGCCGCCGCCACCCCGCAGATCATCACCTTGGCTCCGCGCACGACGATGCCATCGGGGCGCCGCTCGACAATCCGTAAAGACATATCGGGGTCCTCCTGCTGCGAGGGCGATTTTGTCCGGTCTCCTTTGGGGTCGGTGAGCGCTCCGGCGATCGTTATGTCGTCGGCCTGAGCCTGCTTCAGCCAATCGTGAAAGCGGCGATGATAATCGGTGCCGAGCTTTTCGTCCATATCGAAAGTGGCGGCGAACATCGCGTTCAACGCCGTCCAGCCGACACAGCGGCCGCCCGTGCAGGTTCCGGTGAGTTGAAACATCCGCCGCTTCATTCGGCTGTTGGCGTACATATCCTCGGGGCTCCGAATGATCGAAAGGTAGCGGCTTATCGGCTCGCCGGTCAAATGGGAGGTCGTGGTGAGTATATCCTTTTCCCGAGGGTCGTTGTAAAGTTTGAACGACTTGCCGTGTCCCTCCACGGTCAGCCGCGTGGCCGGATGCGTCGTGACATCCTCGATGAGTTCCTCGAACTTGTAGATGTTGGGTCGCATTTTCTTCAAAGAATCGATATATTGTTGGTAGCTTCTTAAAGACATGGCCGGCTCCTCTTGTTAAAATAGATATTTTTAACCAAATTTAATTTATTATTCGGCCTTGTTACAAGCAATATCTCCTTCGGCACGTCTTGGGCAAGCGGGGAACATCGATTTGCGGCGATTGGTTATCGTTTTTATATTCATAAAGTGAAAAGGCAGTGAACAGGATTAATAGATATCATATGATTTTGGCGATTCTGCTGCCGCTTTTGAGCGGCTGCTACGCTACGGGAGGCAGGATGTTAAAGACCGGAATGAAAGCGCCGGATTTTGCATTGAAAGATGACCGGGGAAACGTCCACCGTTTGTCCGATTACCGGGGACGGAAAGTGGCGCTTTATTTTTACCCCAAAGATGATACTCCCGGATGCACCAAGGAGGCTTGCTCGTTCAGGGATGAATTTTCCGAGTTTGAAAAGCGCAATGTGGCGGTGCTCGGCGTATCCGTCGATGACGAATCGTCCCATGCGGCATTTCGCGAAAAGTATGCTTTGCCGTTTACTTTGCTTTCCGATACCGACAAGAAGGTCGTCAAACTTTACGGAGTGTGGATCGAAAAGAACGTGTATGGAAAGAAATCGATGGGCACCGATAGGAAAACTTTTTTGATAGATGAGGACGGGACGATAATTCATATTTTCGATAAGGTCAAACCCGAAGAGCATGCCGGCGAAGTTCTCCAGGCTTTTTTCCCCGAACGCTGAAAAATCCGCGGCAGCACTGACTTCTGATTTTGACGGCTTTTTGTGTAAATTCGAAAGAAGTTGAACACAAAAAGTTGATTCCCCGATTATCTTCGGCTATAATCCCGGCGTATAATGAAAAAGCGGCGAAGAAGATATGCTGGTTGATTTAATTGTTGTAACCATGCTGACGGCGACGGTTGTCGACTGCCCGAGAGCAGCCGTCGCTTATGTTCGAAATCCCGAACAGCAGGCCGCCGGGCAATATTCGCCGGCCGATTCGGTCCAAAGAGATTCCGCTTTTTCAACTTATGATTCGCGGCGAGAGATGCGCTCGCCCCTCACGATAAGCTCAACGACGAAATCGCTTAAATTGAGAATAAAGCCGCCGGCGGGGATGAAGTTCAATCGACGTTATCCTTTTTCCCTGAAAGTGCAGTCCAGCGACACATTGGCGGTGAAAATAGGCAAATTCGTTGCCGGAACCGCTGAAAAGACCATCAATATTCCGGTGACGGCGGCAGTCGGCCGGGCGGTGATCGATATCGATGCCGAAGCCGGCTATTGTGAAATCGGCGATGATTCGCGCTGTCTTGTCGGCAAAGCAGCGATCGCGATACCGGTCGATGTTGTCGAAAAGGGCGGCGCTCCTTTTGAAATGACACTTAAATTAGGTGAAAAATGATCGACAGAAAGGGACATATGGGAAATTCTGGAATCAGGACGGCCTTGTTTGGTCTGGCCGTCGCCCTATTATGTTCGCCGCTGTCCGGCCGGGCCGATTCGCTGTCTTCGGCCGGCTACTGGATGAATGGCGAAGTTCATCTGCGCAATATTCGGAAATTGACCTCCGGAGGTGAAAACGCCGAGGCCTATTTTTCGTTTGCCGAAAATAAACTGGTTTTTCAGGCGACCGTCGATAGTTTCGCCTGCGACCAGATTTTCGTGATGAATATCGACGGCGGCGACAAGCGGTTGATTTCCACCGGCAAAGGGAGAACCACCTGCGCTTATTTTCTGCCGGGAGATTCGTTGATCTTGTATTCATCGACGCACCATGCGGGTCCGGAATGCCCGCCACCTCCAGATAGAAGCAGGGGATATGTCTGGAAATTGCACGACGTATTCGACATATATCTGGCTGGTATCGACGGCAGAATCCGCCGCCGTTTGACCGCCGCCCCGGGTTACGACGCAGAAGCCACCGTCTCGCCGGTCGGCGACAAGATAGTGTTCACCTCGACGCGGGATCGCGATCCGGAGATTTACTCTATGAATCTCGATGGAACGGAGCAGAAGCGGCTTACCAATATCAGGGGGTATGACGGCGGGCCGTTCTATTCGTGGGACGGCAAAAAAATCGTGTTTCGCGCCAGCCGCCCGAAAACCGAATCGGAGCTGCGGGATTATGAAGAGCTGGTCAATGAAGGACTGGTTCGACCGACGACGCTCGAAATATATGTGATGGACGCCGACGGCAAAAATATCCGGCAGGTCACCAATCTGGGCAAGGCCAGTTTCGCCCCGTTTTTTCATCCCGATAACAGGCGGATCATATTCTGTTCGAATCTTAACGGCAAGAATCCAAGGGATTTCGATCTCTACATCATAAATATCGATGGCAGCGGTTTAGAGCAGGTGACTTTCAACGATACATTCGACGGATTCCCGATGTTCACCCGCGACGGCAAGAAACTGGCTTTCGCCTCGAATCGTTTCGGCGGCAAAGTCGGTGAAACGAACATCTTCGTGGCCGATTGGATAGATTGACGGCTGTTTGTCGGCGGGTCTGAAGCCCGTCTGACGAATTTATTTCAGGATTATTCTGGCGTCGATAGCAAGCGAATTCTCCGCTTGCGCGCCGGCGATGAACGGGTTTATATCGAGCGATTCGAATTCCGGAAAATCACCCACGAGTTGGGAGAGCCGCAAAAGCGTTTCCTCGAGTATTGCATGATCCACGGGGGCGGCCCCCCGGAAACCGGATAGAAGCGGATATCCTTTTATTTGGCGAATCATCTCCGCGGCATCCCGATCGGTCAGCGGATGCATCATAAAGGCGACGTCTTTCATCACTTCAACCGAAATTCCGCCGAGGCCGAACATCAGCAGGGGGCCGAATGAGGGATCGCAATTCATGCCGATAATTGTTTCAATCCCGCCCCTGATCATCTTCTGGATTACCACGCCGGCGAAGCTTCCATTCCGGGTAAAGGCCGCTTCCAGTCTGCCGAAAGCCTTCTTCGCCTCGGCCAGCGATCCAATATCCAGCACCACGCCGCCGACGTCGGTTTTATGAATGACCTCGGGATCGTCAAGTTTCACCGCCTGAGGATAACCTATCTGCGGAGAAATTTTCACCAGCTCGGCCAGCGTCTTTGCTGTGGCGGTGGGGGCTACGTTGATACCATAGGCGCGCAAAATCGCAATCGCATTGCCGCCCATTATCGCTTTCCGCCCTTCGGCCGCGGCGGTTTTGACCACTTCGGCGGCGGCTTTTCTGTCCACTTCGAATGTCCTGATTGCTCCATCGGAACGATTTCTGTATTGGGCGCACTTGACCAGACCGGCAAGCGCCCGCGCCGCCGCTTCAGGAAACGTATAAATCGGGATATGGCGATTGGCCAGTTCTTCGTGACCGGCGATGATTTCCGGCATGTTCATGAAACAAGCCAGGAAGGTCTTGCAGTTGTTGAACCTGTCAACCGTCTCCGCAATTGCATTTATGACCGCCCGATGATCAACTACTATTGGCGGCACGAATATGCAGATGATCGAATCTATATTGGGATCGCGGAAAACGGCGTTTAAGGCGGCGCCGTAAGCATTCGGGCCGCCGCTGGCTATCACGTCGATCGGATTGCCGACCGCGGCCATATCGGGCAGATTGGCGCGCAGATAGGCGGTCGATTCCGCCGTCAGCGGGGCTACCTCCAGGCCTGCCCCCACGGCGGCGTCGGTGGCCATGATACCGGGACCCCCGGCGTTGGTAATAATCGCCACGCGATTTGATTTCGGCAAAGGCTGACTGACGAATGCAAGCGTATAATCGAACAGCTCATCGACGGTATCTACCCTGATTACGCCGCATTGACGAAACATGGCATCGACACCGACGTCAGGTGTCGCCAGCACACCGGTATGCGAACTTATCGCTTTCGCTCCGGCGGTGGTGCGTCCGGCCTTGATAGCGATGATCGGTTTTTTGTGAGCAACCCTTCTGGCGATTTCGGCGAAGCGGCGGGGGTTCTTGAAATTCTCCAGATAAAGCAAAATCAATTCGGTGCGGGAGTCGTTTTCGAGGTACTCAAGCATATCGGCACCCGACACATTGGCCTTGTTGCCGATAGAAACGAATATTGAAAAACCGAGTTTCAATTGATAGGCGTAGTCGAGAATGGCCTCACCGAGGGCGCCGGATTGCGAGATAAAAGCAACTTTGCCCTGCCTCGGCCGGGTTTTGGAGAATGTCGCGTTAATCGAGATCTGCGGATCGGTGTTGATTATGCCGAAGCAGTTCGGGCCGACCATCCGCATGCCATATCTATCGACAATTTCTATCAGGCGCTCTTCTTCTTCGATTCCCTTGCCGCCTATTTCTCGGAAGCCGCTGGTGATTACCACCGCCCCTTTGATATTCTTCCGTCCGCATTGCTCAAGCGTTTCCGCAACCAATTCCTTTTTTACCATAATGACCGCAAGGTCGATCGGATCGGGTATCGATTCGACGTTGGGGTAACATTTCAGGCATTGAATAACATCGGCGTTGGGATTGACGGGAAATATCTTGCCCCTGAATTCGTTTATGATCATGTTGTGCAGAATCGCTCGGCCGATAGTATATTCTTTGGCGGTGGCTCCGATAACCGCTATCGATTTCGGCTTGAATATATAATCGAGGTCCGATTTAGTTGGCATCTCCGACATGAAAACTCCCCCAATCCTTTCCCAAATATCCCTAATATATTCAATATAATTGGCTATGGCAAAGAATAGCAAGTCCAAACGGGGGCCGGCATTGCTGCCATAAAGATCATCGTCTTTTTCTATATGAAGTAATCGAGATCAGCCTGAAAATTTCGCTTGTAAAACGCCCGCCGGAGAATTTATTTTATTTATGGAGTTATGCTGATCACAGCGCTGAAATCGAAAATCCATCGAGCGACCGTAACCGCTACGGAACTCGATTATGAAGGCTCGATAGCCATCGATAGGAAACTGATGCAAGCCGCCCAAATCCTGGTCAACGAACAGGTCCAGGTGCTGAACCTCAATACAGGCGGCAGATTCGTTACCTATGCCATAGAGGCCGAGGAAAATTCCGGTCAGATTTGCCTGAACGGCCCAGCCGCCCGACTGGGACGCAAAGGAGATCTAATTATCATCATCACTTATTGTCATCTCACGCTCGATGAAATGAAATCTCATAAACCTATCGTCATTAGGGTCGATGAAGGCAATAGGCCCCTTTGACGGGAACGCCGAACATTTCCAATATGTTGGATTCATTTAATTCCTGAAGCAAACGGCAGGCAATTTGGCAACGACGTTATGACAATCCAAAATGACCAGACCGCAGCCGTAATTCTGGCCGCCGGACTCGGCAAAAGAATGAAATCGGATCTCCCCAAGGTCTTGCACAAGCTTAACGGGCGGGCGCTGGTGGAGTATGTGGTTGAAAACGTGAAAGCAGCCGGAGTTACCCGTATTCTGGTGGTGGTCGGGCATAAGCACGAACTCGTCAGAAAGCAGTTGGAAACCGAGGCTGTGGAATTCGTGCTTCAGGTGCCCCAGAAAGGGACCGGCCATGCCGTCCAGATGGCTATGCCTGCTCTCGGCGATTTCGATGGCGACCTGCTCGTTTTGTATGGCGATATGCCGCTGATATCATCGCAGACTATAATAGGATTGTTGCGGAAACGGCGTCAGTCTGAGGCGGCGGCGGTCGTTCTGACGGTTACTCTGAACGATCCCAAAGAATACGGCCGGATCGTGCGCGATCAAGACGGACTGCTGACGGCCATCGTCGAATATAAAGACGCCGATGACTCGGTCAGACGGATAAAGGAAATAAATACGGGAACTTACTGTTTCGATGCCGGAAAACTGCGAAATGTTATCGGCCGCCTGACCGACAACAACGCCCAGAGGGAGTTTTATCTGACTGACGTGATTTCCCTGCTTAAAAAAGACGGTCTCAAGGTGGCCGCCTACTTGGCCGATAATCCGAACGAGGGGCTTGGCGTGAATTCCCTTGAGGAGCTGCACGAAATGGAACGCATTCTAATGGAACAGCACCGGGGGAAATCGGTATAATAAATCGATTGACAGGGACTTATATCTTCGGTATTATAATGTCCCGATCGATAAGGCAAGTGAGGGCACCAATGAAACAACAAATATTGACGGTGATGATATTGGTTATATTTGCATTCGGCACCGCTGTCGGCCAATTGAACGGCATTTCGGGCGATTTCGCCAACGGCGCTAGGGCCGGTTTTTCCCTGTTCAACCCGGAAAAACTCAAGATGCGCCAGAGTTACTCGATGTGGTTTTCTTCGTCGTCGCGCGGCAGCCGAAGTCTTGCTTTGTATTTGAATTCAATCGAATACCAGATTTCCGATCCGCTTAAGGTTCAGGTCGATATCGGCTATCTACACCGGCCGGGGGCGTTCGCCCAAAGCGGCGTCGCTGCTCTCGAGAACGGAAAGTTGTTGCCCGGAATATCCCTTTCCTGGAAACCGAGCCCGAACTTTTTCCTGCACCTGAATTACCGGCAGATGTCGGGTTATTATAACGGCCTCTATTATTATGATGATACTGTTAACGATCGATGAAAGGCGATCCTGATCGTTTCCCCATTTTTTCGGGATGCCGCGAAAAAACCGATCGAAAAATAAAACCAAACAACATAAACGTGGCCCGGGCTTAATAAGTTGGGGCATAATCTTTATCGCTGTCTTTATCGCCGCATTTGCGATATCGATCGCCCTAAGGCCGGCCAAAGTTGTCGAAATTCATAAGGCACCCGAGCGGATCCGCCTCCAGATTTTGAACGGCTGCGGCACCAACGGTGCAACCGAGGAAATGGAAAGGGCTATGGTGGCGGCTGCCCCGCAGGAGACCATTTTCGATGTAATCGATAGGGGGAATGCCGAGATGTTCGTTTTCGACCGGACGCTGGTGCTCGACAGAAAAGGCGATTCCCAATCCGGAGGCTATTCCCGTCCGGCTGCCGCCGTCAAAGATTTTCTGGGGATCGATGCCGATAATTTTCTGATTCAAAAGTTTTCCGAAAACCTGTTGAATATCGACGTGACTATAATAGTGGGGGCCGATTATCCGGCTCTGATCGGAAATTTGAAGAAAGGCAAAAAACCGGTTGACTCCTAAACGATTGGCGCTGGCTGCCGCCAAACTGGCGCTGGAAAAAAGCGGTCAGGATATCGTAATTCTCGATCTGCGCAAGCTAACCGATGTGGCCAGTTATTTCGTTGTCTGCACGGGGTCGGTGGATGTTCATGTAAAGGCGATTGCCGATCATATAGTCGATACCCTGAAAACGAAAAACACGAAAGCCTGGCATGTCGAGGGGTACAAAGGGCTGAGCTGGGTGTTGCTTGATTATGTCCATGTTGTGGTTCACATATTTCAACCGGAATCGCGGAACTATTATGCGTTGGAAAAACTATGGGGAGATGCGCCTAAAGAAATTATAAGTTGACCGCAATTTTATCCCGCTTTTTCGAAAATCATGTGACGGGTTGTTTACCCGTGACCCTAACGCCGATATCGGAAAAATTTTCAAGGAGTCGCTTATGGATATTGTCGAATTGAAATCCAAAACGATCAACGAACTCAGTGACCTCGCCGAACAGCTTCAAATCCCCGGAATCTCGGGCCTGAAAAAGTCAGAATTGATTTTCAAAATTCTGGAGGCGCAGACCGAGCAGGACGGATTGATTTTCGCCGAAGGTGTTCTCGAGGTGTTGTCGGAGGGGTATGGCTTTTTGCGCAGCCCTGATTACAACTACCTTCCGGGACCGGACGACATCTATGTCAGCCCATCGCAGATAAAAAAATTCGACCTTCGCACCGGCGATACCGTTTCGGGTCAGGTCCGCCCGCCCAAAGAGACCGAAAGATACTTTGCCCTGCTGAAAATCGAGGCTGTCAATCATGAGAATCCCGAAGTCGCCAAGCATAAAATTCTTTTCGATAATCTCACCCCGCTGTATCCCCAGCAGAAGCTGAAACTGGAACTCGATCCCAAAGACGCCACCACGAGGATCATGGACCTGTTGACCCCGGTGGGCAAAGGTCAACGCGGCCTGATAACATCACCGCCCAAAGCCGGCAAGACGATCATCCTCCAGAAAATCGCCAATTCCATCACCGCCAATCACCCGGAGGTGAAATTGATCGTCTTGCTAATAGACGAACGTCCCGAGGAGGTTACCGATATGGAGCGCACCGTGAAGGCCGAAGTCATATCCTCCACTTTCGATGAACCGGCTGATCGGCACGTGGCAGTGGCGGAAATGGTGATCGAAAAGGCCAAGCGACTCGTTGAACACAAAAAGGATGTCTGTATCCTGCTCGATTCCATTACGCGACTGGCGCGGGCCTATAATTCGGTCGTTCCGCATTCCGGCAAAATCCTGTCGGGGGGCGTCGATTCCAACGCCCTGCAAAAGCCCAAGCGCTTTTTCGGAGCCGCCCGCAATATCGAGGAGGGAGGCTCGCTGACCATTATCGCCACCGCCCTGATCGAAACCGGCTCTCGTATGGATGATGTGATATTCGAGGAATTCAAGGGGACCGGCAATATGGAGATAGTCCTCGACCGCAGATTGTCGGATCGCCGGATCTTCCCGGCAATCGACATCAATCGATCCGGCACGCGCAAGGAAGAATTGCTGCTGTCGGCCGAGGAATTGAATCGCGTCTGGATTTTGCGCAAATTCCTCAACGAGATGAGTCCGGTCGACGCCATGGAATTTCTGCTCGATAGAATCCTGAAAACGAAAACGAACGCCAAATTCCTCGAGTCGATGAGCTCCTGAAATGCAATCCTTTATGTTCCGCAACGATCGCTCTTGACGGCATGAGAACAGTATTCGTTTCGAACCGATTTTCGGATTCAAGTCTATAAGACAATTCGCCGCTTTCAAGCCGACCGCATGATAGGGTCTGCCCGTCAATGTTCAATCGAGCGAAGCTGAACAGGTCTTATTGAAGTAAGGCGATTTCGGCATTAAGCCTTGTGGGGGCAGATATTTTTATAAGAACAGCGGCCGCATTCGAATGAATTGGGTTTCGGCGGAAACTCGCCTGCGGCGATCTTGTCGGCCGTCTCCAGCACTTTACCCCTGACTCGATCGATCCGCTTCGTCGATACAGCGTGACTGACTTCACGGTTTTCCGCCAGAAAATAAAGGCTTGCCGATTTCGGGCTTTTGCCGCCGTAAAGCTCGGCGCAGGCGATAGCGTAGATCGTCAATTGATCGTCGTCTTGGTCAAATGATCCTTCAACCGCGCCGATTTTACCCGTCTTGTAATCGATCAGATGCAATTCACCCCCTTCGTCGGTATCGATCCGGTCGATTTGCCCGGTGAGCTGGCAGTTTTCCAATTCCAATACGAATCTTTTCTCGAGGTCGAGCGGGACCGTTTTTCTCGATTTTTCCATATCGATAAAATTCCTCAGCATCAGCAGGCCGGCGTTTTTCAGGCTTTCCATCCAGGCGATATCGGAGCTGCGATATTTCCGCCATTTCAGCAAAAACGACTCTTCGAGATCCTCCAGCCTTATGGCCCTGCTGTCTTTTGTGACAGACATCGCCTCGAAAATGGTTTGATGAATGGCTGAGCCGAGGTGAAGATACGGCAGAATTTTCTCCGGCATTTTGTAAATTTTTTTGAATTTATATTGCAGCGGGCATCTTTCATAAGTTTTCAGGTCGGTATATGATAATCTCGGCCGCCGCTCGGTCTCCCATTTTCGAATAGGAGGCGGCGGTTCGAAATGGCACCTGGAGATCGATTGCATCACCATTTGGCGAAACTCGTCGGGATCATCGGCCAACCCCTCAACCGTTCTCGCGTGCCACAATTTTTCCAAAAGCAACACAAGACCATCTTCCAGCAATCTGGTATCCGCTTTCTCCAAAAGGGCGATTGTCTCAGCCAGATTGTCGGTCGGGCTCGGCCTTTTCAGTTCCGCCGAGGTTTCATTTGCAGAGTCGGCGATTTCCGGCTGTCGTTTATCCATTCGCAATCCATAGATATGAGAACCGGCGTTCTCAACGATTTCATTTAAAAAGCGTGAAAGGCCCAAGCGTGGCTGTTTTATCCCGGAAAGATAAAGCCGTCGGGAGGCCCTGGTTGCGGCCACATAGAGCAGCCGCCGTTCCTCCTGAAAGTGGGCGTCCTCCGGCGGTTCGATTTCTTTCGATAATTCCTGAGGAAACTCGAACCTGACCGACCGTGGTCTCTGGGGGAATCTGGTTTCCGAAAGGCCGATGACTATCACCAGCGGAAACTCTAGTCCTTTTGCCGCATGGGCGGTTATCAGGTGGACCCCGTTCGATTGAGCCGATTCGACCTGGATGGAATTGTTGGCTTCAGCCCAGTCGAGATAGTTCGAGAGTCCCCGCAAATCTCCGCCTCTTTCTTCGAATTCGGCGATCGCGGTCCAAAGCGAGGTTAAAGCCATGACCGCCGTTTCCCCGTTCGGGCCGGCCATAACTGCACCTTTCATGATCCCCGAGTTTTCGATTATCGCCGCCGCCAATGATTCCGGGCTCAAGCCGGCGGTTTGGCTTGTTTGTTCGATAATTGAGTAAACCATCTTGATCGAGGAACGGTCGGCCTCCGCAAGAAAGCTCGATTCGGAGATGATCTTAAGCGCTTCAAACGGTGGATATTTCTGGAGAATCATGCCGATTTCCGCGTAGTCGGTGGGGCTTAAATCGGGGCAATATCTGGCCAGGATCGGAAAGATCAAATCGGGACGATCGTCCTTCAGAACGGCTCTAATCAGAGAAACCACCAGATGAGCTTCGGGAACGGTGAAAACGGACAGAGGGCGTTTGTCCGAAAATGGAATACCGGCATTCGCGAGAGCGCGGCGGATCGCTTGGCGATGCTCGTGGGCGCGCGATATAACGGCGATTTCGCTTGGGTGGTGCGCTTCTTTTTCCGCCAGCAGCGACAGAATCAGATCCTTCACCGCTTGGGCTTCGGCCAGTTGATTGGCCGAAATCATCACGCCCACCTTGTCGCCCTGCTCTTTGTTTGAAACGATTTTCTTTTCCGGGTCGAATCTTTGCTGTGTTTTGTAGGAAATCAGCGCCTGCGATAATCCGACGATATGGGGCGTGCTTCGGAAATTTATGCTCAGCCTGTGGATGACCGTCTTCGGAAATTTTTTCTTGAAATTCACGAAACTGCCGTAACTTGCTCCGCGGAATCGATATATCGATTGGTCATCGTCGCCCACCACGCATACTTTGCCGGTTTTTTCCCCAAGCAATGCCACCATCTCGACCTGCCCCGAATTGGCATCCTGAAATTCATCGAATAGAATGTATCTGTATCTGTTGCGGAGTATCGCCAAAATATCGGGAAATGATTTAAGTAGTCCATATGAACCGGCCAGCATGTCGCCGTAATCGATCAGATTGTCTTTCTTTTTGAGCGCTTGGTATATCTCGTAGAACTTTCCGGCGAATTGCCAGTCGTTCAGCCGACGAATCATATCAGTCCGGAGGTCATCATCGGCAATCGATTCAACCTCCAACCGCTTTTCCCGCACGAATCCGATGACATCGCCGGGATCCACCAGCTCGTCCTGTGCTCTCGAGATGAATCTATCAAGGTCAGCAATAACGCTATCGGGATTGGTCAGTCCTGGAGGTATCGAGGCGGCTTCGAAATATGCTTGCCTCATCAGCCGATACCGCCGATAATCGTCTGCCACTTCAGGCGGCTCAGGAAGTCCGAATTCGCGGAAATAACGTTGGATTATTTTCTGGCCGAAGGCATGGAAAGTCATCGCCTCGGGCAGTGGATATTTAATCTGGCGGGCCTGCATTCTTTGATTGAGCTCTTCGGCGGTATTGTCTGAGTAGGTCAAGACCAGCAGTTCCGCGGGGGAATAACCTTTTTGTTCGACAAGGTAGGCCGCTTTTTCGACGATCACTCTCGTCTTGCCGGAGCCGGGCCCGGCCAGAATTATCTGCGGGCCGTCCGTGTATTCGATTGCTATCGTCTGTTCGGGGGAATTCCCTTTGTTGTCATATACCGGCATGGTCGGAGCGCGCCAGAATTCAACCGATAATCTAACAGGTCGGGTTTGGATTGTTCCGGATTTCCCTATCCGGAAACAACTTTCCCGGATTGAGAATCCCCTTGGGGTCGAAAACCGATTTGATGCCCCTCATCAATTCGATTTCGACCTCGGAGAGAGCCAAGGGTAAATACCGCTTTTGCACCCACCCTATTCCATGTTCGCCGGAAATCGAACCTCCCAGTTTGACCACCTCCGTGAAAAGCTCTGCCACCGCCCGGGGAACTTCATTATTCCAGCGATCTTCGCTGATATCCTTTTTGATTATGTTGCAATGTATGTTGCCGTCGCCCGCATGACCGTAGCTGATGGTCGTCAGATCGTATTTTCGACTTATCTCCTTGATCCTGGCGATCAACTGAGGCAGTCTGGCTCGGGGAACCACGGTATCCTCTTCTTTGTAGGGTGCGATCGATTTGACCGCCTCGCCGATTTTGCGGCGCATATCCCATAGAAAAGCCTGCTTTTCCTGATTTTCGGCGATATAGACATCGGCGGCCCCTCCCTGAATGCATATTTCCCCGATCTTTTCGGCTTGTTCGGCCAAAAGATCTTGCTTATTGCCGTCGATTTCGATCAGCAACAGCGCCTCCGCATCGGAATAAGGAAACTTTTTCTCGAATTTCGCCTCGGCCGCTTTGATTGCGGCTCTTTCCACGAATTCCGCCGCGGAGGGGATTATCTTATTGGTAAATATTCTGGTAAGGCTGGAGGCGGCCGAATCGAGCGAATCGAAAGGCGCCAGCATCGTTTGTTTGAATGCCGGTTTCGGGATTATTTTCAAAATTATTTCGGTTATCACCGCCAGCGTGCCTTCCGAACCGACAAGAAGTCCGGTCAGATTGAATCCGGTTACGTTTTTCAGCAATTTGCCGCCGGTGGCGAAAACCCGTCCGTCGGCCAAGACGCCCTTGAGACCGTATACATAATCTTTAGTGACGCCATACTTGACCGCCCGCGGCCCGCCGGAATTTTCGGCCACGTTGCCGCCGATAAACGACGAATCGCGCGATGCCGGATCCACCGGATAAAACAGGTCGATTCTTTCCAATTCATCCTGCAACGTTTTGGTGATCACCCCCGATTCGACCGTCGCCATCATATTGTCGATATCGATTTCTATTATCCTGTTCATTCGTTCAAGCGATAGCACCACCCCCCCGCAGACCGGCAGAGCCCCGCCGGAAAGGCCGGTCCCCGCCCCCCGAGGTGTTACCGGAATGTTATTATCATAGCAGAGACGCATCACCTGCGAAACCTGCCCGGCATCCGCCGGTTTCACCGCTGCCTCGGGGTAGAATTTCAAATCCTCCGTTTCATCGTGAGCGTAATTTTCGAGATCGAATCGTTCTGTTATGACATTCCGATCGCCGACGATACTTCTCAGGCGGTTTATAAGCGACTCGTTCAGCTTGTTGTAAGCCATTGGTTTCATCCAAATCCGCTCTTCGGTCAAGGCCAATTAACGAACATCGAGACGGGCGGTCAAATGATTTCTTGATCGCCTGATTGGCGAACTTTTTTCGAGGTTTCGTGGTTTTGCATTGCATCGGTTGAACAATATGCATGACATAAAATGAAAGGTGACATCGATGGGAAACAATCAGCAAATAGCGCTTCAGGGATTGGCACCGGAAAGACTGCAATTAACTGATCGAAAAGCCCTCAATTCGAATCTCTGGCAGGTCGCCGGTATCCCGCTCGGCAACGGCCGGTTTTGGCGATATGAGGACAAAAACGCCGTCCTCGATATCGGAGACGACGGGGTAACGATTGATATCCCCCGATTTTCATTGTCGCACGATCAGGTCCAGATTTTCGACAACCCCAAATATCTGGTCCTCACCAAATCCGCGTTTCCGCCCAACGAGCGGGGCGTCGTGGCCTTCTCCTGCCGGATGAAAGCAGAGATCAAAGGCGGCGACCCGCAAGACTACCGCGATGGTTTTGCCGCCTTCAATGTGCTCGATTTCAATTCGGCAATGGTGTTCGATATAATCAGCAACGGCCACCGGCGGTGGGTGATTTATGAGCGGCTGCTCGTTCCGGGGATGACCACGCCGGAACAGGCTTTTACCGAGGTGATCCCGATCGAGCAGCCGTTGGGGCCTAATGACGAGTTTGAATGTACGATAGTATACGACCGACTGCGAAATTCCGCGAAATACTACATAGACGAGACCCTTGTTCATACGGCGAACGATGTTCCAGTAGCTATCGAGACGCTGCAAACCGGCTTCGGTCTGATCACCCTCCATCCGATTGCCAATGGAAAAAGCACCTCCTGCCGAGGTCAGGGGGCAACGGGGCATTGGCGTGAATTCAAAGTCTGGCGATGACGCCGCAAATAATCTTCTTGCCAGCCCATGATTATTGTTCTATGATTGGGCAACGGAGGATGATTTATGAAAGGCTTGTTTTTTTGTGCGTGCCTAATTGCGGCATTGCCGACGACGCTTCGAGCCGATATAACACTGAAACGGGAAACTACTATCGATAATCTGATGGGGATCGGCTCGACCAAATCGATTGAAACGCAGTATATCAAAGGTGATCGAAGCTGCGATGAGACGGAAACCGCATTTACCAGCGGGCTGATGAAAATGACGACTGGCGGCAAGGCCATGCACCGTAGCAATATAGTCCGGCTCGACAAACAGCTTATCTGGGATATCGAGCCTGACGAGAAAAAATACAGCGAATTGACATTCGCCAAGTTCAAGCAAATGATGGAGCTATCGCTTGGTCAAAGCAGCGATTCCCAACTGGGTGAAGAGACGGATTACAATTGGAAAGTGGAGGTCAAGACCGGCAGGGGCAGCGAAAAAGTCAACGGTTTCGATTGTCGACTGGTCGAGGGAATCGCCATCGGTGTCAACAAGAAAACGCCCACCGATACGATAACAATCAGGGTCAAGAACTGGAACGGACAGGGTATAGCCGGAATCGATGAATTCAACCGTTTTCAGAAAAATTATATGGACGCGATAGGACTTGACGAAACTGCGATGCAAAAGGGGCTCCAGATTTTCGCCGGGTCGTTTCGCAGTCAATTCAACGAACTCATGAATAAATTAAAAAGCGAAGACGGCTTTCCGGTCCGTTCGACTATCCTGATTGAACGTTCGGGCACCGAGGGCGGAAACGAATCGGATTCCGCCGAGGATTCCGAGGATCTTGAGCAGAAGACTCCGGCCCAGATATTGGGAAAGCTTGGCAAACTCGCCGGCAAA
>Ga0209101_1000576_pt1 | contig 29853 bp, 27 predicted proteins | sample ConPoolayeCmetaG_FD_185481 | JGI IMG/M metagenome (GOLD analysis project Ga0209101, IMG submission 185481) | Hot spring microbial mat communities from California, USA to study Microbial Dark Matter (Phase II) - Cone Pool mat layer C metaG... ...
CTATGTGCCCATGCGGGGGGCGGCGTCGGACACCCCGCTGACCGGAGTGCGCCTGCTGCATCTGGAGGAACGGGGGTACGCCGCGCTCCCCCGCCGCGACGGCCTGCGGGTGCTGCCCATCGGGGGAGCGACCATGACCTGCCGCGCTCCCGCCGGGGCGGGGTGGGTGACCGCCCGGTTGCTGGGGCCGGACGGGGTCCAGAGGGTGCGGGGGGGCGACGGGGGTGTGGAGTTTCGGGGTTTGCTTCCCGGTCGTTACCGCCTGGCCTGGCGGGGGCAGGGGAGGATGGCCGGCGTGATGGACGTGTGGCTGCAGCACTCCCGCCGCGTGCTCGTGACCCTTGCGGCCGGCGAGGAAGGCTCATGAAGGCCATCCTCGGCCGCCTGGCCGATATCGCGCCGGTTAGCCTGTTCAAACTGCTGGAGTCGGCCGAGGTGACGGGCGCTTTAGAGCTGGACTGCGGCGGCAGCCGGGGCACGCTGTGGATCAAGGGTGGTGAGGTGGCGGGCCGCTTGGAGGCGGAGGTGCTGCGGGCGGCGGCCATGCGCACCGGCAGCTTCTGTTTCCGCCCCGGACCACTGCCGGCCACCGTCGGGCCCTGGGAGTCAAGCCGGGATTTCCTGGCCCGCCTGGACGCCGAGCGGGTGCGGCTGTCGCTGGAGGAGCTGGGCCAGGGGATCGAGCTGGCGGGGGATCCCCTCGCCGAGTTGCGCAGCAGCCTGGAGCAGGTGCACCTGGCTGTGGTGCACCCCTCGGTGGCGGTGATCACCGCCGACCCGCGCCCCTACCGCCACCTGGAGCCGTTGTGGGCGCAGCGGGGTTGGACGGTGAGGGTGGAAGGGGAGGTGGGGTTCCCGGTGGCCGCGGAACCCGACCTGCTGATTCTGCATCTGCCCTCCTCGGGTACCCTGGCCGGGCAGGCGGACGCCTGGCTCAGCGTGGTGCGCGCCGCCCGCGCCGCTGAACCACCGGTGCCCGTGCTGTGGGTGGGTGGTCTTTCGGATCCGGCGGTGCGCCACCAGGCGATCGTGCTGGGGGTGGAGTTTTTGCTTCCCGGTCCGCTCTCCGAGGCCGGCGAGGCGGGGCGGTGGTTCCGCGAGGAGCTGACGTTGCTGGCCGAGCGCATCCTGGCGCGGCGAGGCGTGCAAGGTCGGGAAGAGGCCGAGTCGCTGCGGGACTTCTTCCTGGCGCTGCACGTGGACGCCCCGGCGGCGGAGGTGCGCGCCTCGCTGCTGCGCCTGGCCGGCGACTTTTTTCACCGGGGCCTGTTGCTGGCGGTGCGCGAGCGCGCCTTCGAGTCTCTGGGCTCTTATGGGTTCGCCCACGTGCCGGCGGCGAAATCACCCCGAGGGTTGGATCTGCTGGAAGACGTGGTCGTCGGGCGGTGCGTGCTTCAGCTTGCCGGCACCCCAGCGGCCTCGCGACGCGCCCTCGCGCACGCTCTCGCCGCGGGCAGCGAGCTCGACGATGCCGTCGTCATGCCGGTGCTGCTGCACGGTGAATGCGTCGCTCTGTTCGTCGGCGATGGCCCGGTGCACCCCGGCGGGCGCCACGACGCGCTGGCGGCGCTGCTCGCCCGCGCCGGCGGCATGCTGGGACTGTGAGGGCTTTGCGGATCCCGTCCCAAGGCGCGCTGATCCCCATTCCGGGCAGCTGCTGCCGCTCTAGCCGCAGGTTGAAGCCCCAGCCTTCCATCCCCTGCCGGCGGGCCAACCACGCCCTGATCAAGTAGCCGTGGCCATCGAAAAGGTACTCCTGGGGCTGCCGGTGGACGGGGAGCGCCACTCCCAGCCCGGCCTTTTCCCTCGCTACCACGTTCTACGGGATGCACCCCCGCTGCGTTGCGACGTTCCTGCCCCGCCGCCACAGGCTGACGCTAGTGCAGGCACCCTTGCTCCGCCTCGAAGCGCCCAGAACGGGAGCGTTCGCTCCGCCCGAGGCCGCTTCACCGGTCGTTCCCACCGCTGGAAAGCTCGTTATCGGCGCCATTGTCCTGCACGGCTTCCACCCCACCGGCTCGCCCGGGCTTGTTCTGGCCTCGGAAGGCGAAGCGCTTCTCCCAGCCCCACCCGCCAAGCCCCTACGTTGGCGGGGAGCCGCGCCGTGGCCCCTTGTCAACCTCGCCCGTTCCCTTTACCCTCCCAGTCCATGGCAGGAGCACCGGTACCTCCTTTCTTGGCGACGTTGGAGGGGCTGCGGCAGCAGCTGCGCGAGGTGGAGCGCCAGGGTGACCGCCTCGAGGCGGCGCGGCTGAAAGAACAGATCGAGATGGAGGCACGCCGGGTAACGGCCAGCGTCACCCCCTGGCAGCGTTGTCTCCTCGCCCGCCACGCCGAGCGTCCCTACACCCTCGACTACGTGGGCGGACTCATGACCGACTGGGTCGAACTGCACGGCGACCGCGGGTTTGGCGACGACCCGGCGATCGTCGCTGGGCTGGCGAGCTTTGATGGCGAATCGGTGGCGGTCATTGGCCACCAAAAGGGACGCGATACCCGCGACCGGTTGTACCGCAACTTCGGGCAGCCGCGCCCCGAAGGATACCGCAAGGCGTTGCGGGTGATGCGCTTGGCGGAGAAGTTTGGACTGCCCGTAGTATCGTTCGTGGATACCCCGGGAGCCTATCCGGGGATCGACGCCGAAGAACGCGGACAGGCCGAGGCGATTGCGCGCAACCTGCGCGAGATGGCGGCGTTAGAGACCCCCATCGTGGTCATCGTCACCGGCGAGGGTGGCTCGGGAGGTGCTCTAGCCATCGGCGTGGGCGACCGCGTGCTCATGCTGGAACACGCCGTGTACTCGGTGATCTCGCCCGAGGGGTGTGCGGCGATCTTGTGGAAGGACCAGTCGGAAACGCAGCGCGCGGCGGAAGCTTTACGCTTGACCGCCAACGACTTGCTTGCGTTTGGGGTGATCGACGAGATTGTCCCCGAGCCCTTAGGGGGCGCCCACATGGACCCGCCCCTCGCGGTGCGCACGGTGGGGACCGCGCTTAAAAGCGCGCTCAGCGAGCTGCGGCGCATCCGCAGGACCGACCTGCCGCGCCGTCGATTCGCCAAGTTTCGCAAGATGGGTGTGTTTCTCGATCGGTGAGCCGCCGAGACCACGTCCTGCGGCGCCTGTCGCTCCTGCTGTTGGTGGTGTGGGTTACGGTGCTGGGGGCGAGTTTTGCGCACCGGCAGATGCGGCGGCGAGGCGCCGCCGTGGAGGCGGAACCGACTCCGGCGGCGCGCAGCGGCGAGGAGAGACCAGTGCGCCTGCACAGCGGTTTCGTCTATACCGACACCATCGGGATCGAGCCGAATTTTCGCGTGGCGGCGCGCGAGACGGCGGAATTCGCCTCCGGATGGTACGAGCTCAAGGACGTCGAGGTTTCCATCTACCACGCTGGGGAGGTGGCCTACGGCCTGGTGGCCAGCGACGCCAACTACAACCCACAGCTGCGCGAGGCGCACGTCCGGGGGAACGCGCAGCTCTCCCTGAGCAAGGGGGTGGCGCTGCGTGCCGACGGTTTCGACCTGCGCGGTTCGGACAGGTCGTTCTCGAGCCGTGGAGCCGTAACGTTCGCCGCGGCGGGGTGGGGTGGGGTCGCCGGTGCGTTGTCCGGGAGTGCCGCCGAAAACAGCATCGCATTGACCGACGACGTGACCGCCTCCTGGCGAGGAGAGGGAGAGGCGTCGCTGTTGGTCTTGGCTCCCCGAGTCACCTACCGCCGCCGGCGGGCGCTGATCCTGTTGGAGGACGGCTTGACCCTTCTGTATCGCCAGAATCAGCTGGTGGCGGGGTCGGCCCAGATGAGGCTGAAGGGGGCCGATGGGCCTCCCGAAGCGGTGACGTTGACGGGTGGTGTGGCCATCACGGCTCGCTTCGGTGACGGCTCGGTGTTGGACGTGGGTGGCGAGGAGGTGGAGGTTCGACTGGGCGAGGCGGGGGCGGTCGACGTGACCGTCCACCCGCAGGGGAGCACCGGCTGGGTAACGGCCAGTTGGGCCGGCAGGGAGGCGGCACTGCGCACCTTGCGCGCCTGGCGGGTGGTCGGTGGGGGCAGCGAGGGTTCTCGCCTGCAATGGTTTGAAGGTCAGGGCCTGGTATGCGTGACCGAAATCGAGCCCGGTGGCGGGGCCCCCCGCCACATGCGCGCCGACGGCGTGCGCGTCGAGATGAACGGTGACCGTCCCGAGACCGCCACGGCCTGGGGCAACGTCCGCATTGAGGCCGGAGCGCAGTGGAGCGAGGGAGAGCGGCTGGTCGCGACGCTGGCGACGCGGCGCTCAGTCCTGCTGCCGGCATCGCACGGCCAAGTCCGTTTCGGATCGGAGTCGCTGGACGGACGGGCGGACCGCATTGAGACGGACCCGGACCAGGGAGTGATCGCGGATGGGGCGGTGAGTGGCGCGGTGGTGCGCGGCAACCTCCTCGGCAGGTCCGAGGGACCGGTGCAGTTCGCGGCGGCTCGGGCAGTCTGGGCGCGCGACGGAGATCTTCTGACCTTGGAAGGGGATGCGCGCCTGTGGCAGGGAGAACGGCTGATCCGCGCCGACCGTCTGGAGCACCGAATTGCCGGCGAAGTGGTCGTGGCCCGGGGCAACGTGGTGACCGTCGGCCCGGCTCCGCGTCGGGATGCCAGCGCCGGGGAGGGGCCGGTGAGAATCGCCGCCCGCACCCTAACCTACGATGCGCGGACGATGATTGCTGTCTTCGAAGGGGATGTGCGCCTGGCTGACGAACAGGCGGACGTGGGGGCGCAGCGGGTCAGCGCTACCTTCGCACCCGGAGGGGGGGTGCTGCTGGCGGTCTTCGAAGGTGGGATGTGGATGAGGGAACGGGCAAGCGGGCGGGCGGTGGCCGGGCAGCGCGCCCGGCTCGTCCCCGAGCAAGATCTGCTGGAAATCTGGGGGGACCCGGTGGTAGTGACGGAGCCCGGCGGCAACCAGATGAAGGCGGCACATCTGATCTGGAAGCGACGAGACGGGGTGCTGTCGGCTCTGGGCGGGGCGGACAGCCGTAGTGAGGCGCTGTACCATCCCGAAAGGCCGCTGGCGACCCCTTCCAGTTCTCGCCGGCCGCTTGGGAGGACGCCATCGACGCAGTGACGCTGAAGGCCCAGGGACTCATCAAGCGCTACGGCCGCCGAGCCGTCGTCGATGGCGTTTCGCTGGATCTGCACGGCGGCGAAGTGGTGGGTCTGCTCGGTCCCAACGGCGCCGGCAAGACGACCACTTTTTACATGCTGGTGGGCCTGGTGCGGCCCGATGCCGGGCGAGTGGAAGTGGGAGGGGTGGACGTGACGTCCCTGCCCATGTACCGCCGCGCCCGCCTCGGGCTCTCGTACCTGCCGCAAGAAGCCTCCGTGTTCCGGCGTTTGACCGTGGAAGAAAACCTCCTCGGGATCCTGGAGCTGCTCGGGGTGCCCTGGAGTGAGGCCACTGCCCGGACGTGTAAGCTATTAGAAGAATTTGGTTTGATGCGCCTTCGCGGGCAGCGGGGTGACACTCTGTCGGGCGGCGAGCGAAGGCGTCTGGAGATTGCGCGGGCGCTGGTGACCGACCCCAAGTTCCTCCTTTTGGATGAACCCTTCGCCGGTATCGATCCCATTACGGTTCTTGACGTCCAGCGGCTGATCCGCCACCTGCGCCAACAGGGGTACGGCATCTTGATCACCGATCACAACGTTCGCGATACCTTGAAAATCACCGATCGGGCGTCTATCATCAAGGACGGCAAGGTTCTTGCATGTGGCGATCCGGACACCCTGGCCCGGGATCCCACCGTGCGGCAAGTTTACTTGGGGGAGGAGTTCCAACTTTAGTGGCGCTGGAACAACGGCTGAACCTCAAGCTGGCGCAAAAGCTCGTCATGACGCCGACGCTGCAGCAGGCGATCAAGCTGCTGCAGCTGTCACGTCTCGAGCTGGAGCAGGCGATGAGCCAGGAGGTTCAGGTCAACCCATTGCTTGAACTCATTGAGGACGAGCCACATGGCGAGGATGCGTCGGCCCCGGAGGAAGTGGCCGACGAGAGCGGCGATGTGAACTCGACGCCTGCGGCAAAGGCCCCAGAGGGGGGTCTTGAGGACTCGTTCAGCGAAGTCAACGTCGAGGAGCTCTTCGGGAACTTTCTGCACGACGCGCCGTTTCAGAGCACGGGGGGGTGGGACGAGGACGAGCGTTCGCCGCTGGAGAACTCTCCCGCTCCGCCGGGCTCGCTCTTCGATTCGTTGGCCGAGCAGCTCCGCTTTTTAAACGCGCCCGAGTCCTCCCGCAAGCTGGCCGAGTTCATTGCCGGCAACCTCGATCCTGACGGCTATCTGCGGGTGGGGCTGGACGATCTCACGAAAACGCTCGGGGTGCCGGTAGCTGACGCGGAGCGGGCGCTCGAGCTGGTCCAAAGTCTGGAACCGGCTGGCATCGGTGCCCGGTCGTTGCAGGAGTGTTTCAAGTTGCAACTGGTCCGGCTGTTGGCGGGGGGACAGCAGCCGCAGCCGGCGATCGGTCGCGCCCTGGGGGTGGTCGAGCGCGCCTTCGACGACTTTTTACACCAGCGCTGGGAGCGGATCACCCGGCAGCTAGGGCTGTCCTTGGATGAAATCCGCGAAGTGATTGAGGTCCTCCGGCATCTGGATCCCCGCCCAGGTTTGCAGCTGGGGCCCGCCGACAACGTGGTCATCGAACCCGACGTGGTGGTCACCAAAGTCGAGGGAGAGTGGCGGGTGGCTCTGGCCGACGATGGCTTTCCGCGCCTGCGCCTGTCGTCCCGCTATGTGCGCATGCTACGCGCTCGCTCGGTGGATTCGGAGGTGGCCGGCTATTTGCGGGAGCGCATGCGCGCTGCCCTTTGGTTTCTCCGCTCGGTGGACCAGCGCCAGAACACCATCCTCCGGGTGGCTCGGGCCATCGTGCAACGCCAGGCGGGGTTCTTGGACCACGGACTGGCTCACTTGCGCCCGCTCGTTCTGCGCGACATCGCCGACGATATCGGCATGCACGAGTCCACCATAAGCCGCGTGGTGACCAACAAGCACATGGCCACCCCCCGCGGCGTCTTCCCGTTCAAGTTCTTCTTCCATTCCGCCATTTCCCACGCCGTGGAAGGGGATATCTCTTCTGTGGTGGTGCGCGACAGGATCAAGGAGCTGATCGCCGCCGAGGATCCCCGTCGGCCGCTTTCGGACGCCCGCGTGGCGCGGCAGCTCAACCGGCTGGGGATTCGCATTGCCCGGCGCACCGTGGCAAAATACCGGGAGGAGATGGGTATCCCATCCTCGGAACAACGGCGCCGGGCGTTGCGCTAGATCCACCGGTGTCGATCACAAGGAGTACACTAGAATGAGTCGGTAAGGGAGGTCGCATGGAGCTTGAGTTTTTGGCCCGGAACACGGAAATCACCGAAGCGCAGCGCGAAATGGCGCGCAAAAAGCTGAAGCGCCTGGCCAAGTACTTCAACGCCGTGCACGAGGCGCGGGTGGTGGTCACGCAGGAGAAGCACCGCCTTCTGGTGGAGGCGTTCATACGCGGAAAGGACTTCGAGGTGGCGGCCAAGGCCGAGACCGGTGACTGGGCCTCCTCGTTGCAGGAGGTGGTTTCCCGGCTCGAGCAGCAGGCGAGTCGCTCCAAGCAGAAACTCACTGGCCGCAAACGTCAACCCGCCTCGCGCGGGGCCGAGCCGCGCTGGCAAGTGGCGGTGGTCGGCGAGGAGTCGGTTCGCTCGGGGAAACCGGAAGTTGTGGAACTGCGCCACGTGCCGGTGGTGCCCATGACCGTCGACGAGGCGGCGCTGCAGCTGGAGAGCTCTCGTGACGACTTCATCGTCTTCCGGGAGGCCTCGACGGACCGCGTCAACGTGCTGTATCGGCGGCGCGACCACACCTACGGCCTGGTCACTCCTGAGTATTAGAGTGGGCTGACTTTGTGGGCGCCGTGAAGCTGACATCGCTGCTTAAGGAGGAGCACATCCTGCTGGACGTCCCGGCCGTGACGCGGGAGGAGATCCTCGGTGCGGTAAGCAGCCATCTCGAAGGCACGGGAACCCTGCGCAACGCCAAGGAAGTGATGGAGCTCCTCCTGGATCGAGAGCGGCTCGGGGCGACGGTGGTCGGCGAGCAGGCTGCCATACCCCACTGCAAGGTCCCGGGGCTGAAGAGCGTGGTGGTGGCCTTTGCGCGCACTGCGCAGGCCGTTCCCTTCGGCAACGGCGAGGCGGGGAGCGTGAGGCTCTTCTTCTTCGTCCTGTCACCCCGGGACCAACCGGCCGCCCATCTGCAAGTACTGGCGAGCATCGCTCGCCTGCTTCGCAGCCGGCGCGCCCTGGATGTCTTCCTGTCCGCCGCGACGCCGGCGCAGCTTCGCCAGGCGCTGCAAACCGTGGAGGGCGTGTGAGGCGCGAAAGCATGCCCGTCACCGTGGCCGATCTTTTGCGACACAAACGGGTGGCGGCGTTGGGTTTGCGGGTGCTCGCCGGGGCCGAGGCACTGAACTTGGAGATCTCAAGCCCGCGGGTTCAAAAACCCGGGCTCGCCCTGGCCGGCTACCTGCCCTACATGCGGCCAGGCCGGGTGCAGGTGATCGGCGCCAGCGAGGCTGAGTATCTGGCAACCCAGTCCCCGAGCGAGGTGGAAGAGCGGGTGCGACGCCTGGTGGAGTTGCGCCCGCCATTGTTCGTCATTGCCAAGGGGATGGACGACGCCGTGCGCATCTTCGCACCCCCCTGCCAGCGCTTTGGCGTGCCGCTGGCTTTGACTGCCGCTGGCACTTCAGAGGTCATCGAGCGTCTGTCGGCCTGTCTGGAGTTCCTACTCGCGCCGCGGGAAACGAAACACGGAGACCTACTGGATATCTTCGCCATCGGCGTGCTCCTGCTGGGCGACTCCGGCCTGGGAAAGAGTGAGTGTGCGCTGGAACTGGTGCACCGCGGCCACCGACTGGTGGCGGACGACGTGGTGGAGGTCTACCGCCTGCGCAACGAGGAGCTGATCGGCCAGGCGCCCGATGATCTGCGAGGCCTGATGGAGGTGCGGGGGCTCGGTCTCATCTCCATCGAGCAGCTCTTTGGCGTCGTGGCGGTGCGGGACAACAAGCCCATCGACCTGGTGATTCAGTTGGTACGGGAGTCGGCGGGCAACCCCGAGCGCCTCGGGCTGGACGGCTCCACCATCGACCTGGCTGGCGTCTCGCGACCCTTGCTGGAATTGCCGGTGGCCCCTGGCCGCAACCTGGCGTTGCTGGTGGAGTGCGCCGCGCGCAAGTACCTTTTGGGGCAGCGCGGGGTTGGAGATGCGGCGGTGGATTTCCTCATGCGCAGGGACCGCAAGTTGGGGGCGTTGTGACGCGCCCGGCCGCCAGCGCGGTGGTGGTAACTGGGCTGTCGGGAGCCGGCAAGAGCGTGGTCACCAGGTGCTTCGAGGATCTCGGGTACCGGTGCGTCGACAACCTTCCCCTCGACCTCATCGAGCCGCTCTTCCAGCACACCCAAGAGGGCGACGCGCAACCTTTGGTGGTGGTCGTCGATGTGCGCACCCTGCACTTCACCGAGCACTTCCCTGGCTTGCTGGCGCGCCTGCGGGTGAGGTTCCCCTCCCTGCGGGTGATCTTCGTCGAGGCCAAGACGGAAGCCATCGTCCGGCGCTTCTCCGAAACCCGAAGGCCCCATCCGTACCGCGATCTCCCCGTGGAGGAAGCGGCCCGCCTGGAACGGGAGCAGATGGCGGCGGTGCGCGAGCTGGCCGACGAGATCATCGATACCTCCGAGCTTACCCCCCATGAGTTGCGCGCCATCGTCGCGTCGCGCTTCGGCTCGACGGAGCACGCGTTGCCGATGCTGGTGCGTTGCGAAAGCTTTGGCTATCGCTTCGGGCTGCCCGCGGAGGCGAGCCTCATTTTTGATGTGCGACACTTGCCCAACCCACACTTTGAACCTCACTTGCGCCCGTTGGCTGGGGACGATCCCGAGGTGTTCAAGTGGCTGGAGGAGAAGGTCGACGTGGGCGAGTGTTTCGAGCGTATGGCCAGCCTGTGCGAGTACTTGCTGCCCGGCTACCGCCGCGAGCAGAAGAGCTACGTGGTCATTGCCTTCGGGTGTACCGGTGGGCGGCATCGCTCGGTGTTCATGGCCGTGCGACTGGCGGCGCGGCTTTCGGAGAGAGGGTGGCGAGTGACCGTGCATCACCGCGATCGGGATCGCGGGTGATCATCCGGCCCGGCCGTTTGGCCCCCGAGCACGGTGGTGGACAGCGGTGGTCACCCGCGCCGGGGCTCTCCTCGGCTTTTCCACTCCCCACGGTTCGGTGAACCTCCTCCTTGCAGCGGTTGCAGCGATTGAGGAATAATCCCTGCCATGATCGGAATCCTCGTCATCTCGCATGGGCGCCTGGCCAACGAATTGCTGGCCGCGGCGCGCACCATCGAACCGGCGCTGCTCGACCAGGCGAGATCGGTCACGCTGGAGTGGAACGTGGACCTGGAGACGGCCAGAGCCGAAATCGGCCGAGTCCTGCAGGAACTAGACACCGGGGAGGGGGTGATTGTACTCACCGACATGTTCGGCGGTACGCCCACCAACCTGTCGCTGGGTTTTCTGGACCCCGCCCGCTCAGAGGTGGTCACCGGGGTGAACCTGCCGATGCTCATCAAGCTGGCAACCCTGCGACGCCAGGAGGGGGAATCGCTCGCCGCGCTGGCCAGGGTGGTGGCCGAAAAGGGCCAGAAGAGCATCTATGTAGTTAGCGACATTCTCGCGCGGCGTCCGGGTGGCAAGGCCCATGGCTCAACGGAACGTTGAGCTCGTCAATCGGTTAGGCCTGCACGCCCGGGCCGCGGCCAAGTTCGTCAACGTGTCGTCGACGTTCAGCTCCGAGATCACGGTGCAGTTCAACGACGAGGAGGTCAACGGCAAGTCGATCCTGGGGCTTTTACTGTTGGCGGCGCCGTGCGGATCGGTGCTGACGGTACGGGCTGCGGGAGAGGACGCGGACGAGGCTCTTGCGGCCATTGAACGCCTCGTGGCGGGACGGTTTGGAGAGCCCGAGTAATGGCGCGAACGCTTTTGGGACTCGCCGTGTCACCCGGCATCGCCATCGGCAAGACGTTGGTGGTGGAGAACATCACTCAGCCGGTGCTGCGCACGCCGGTAGCTCCTGAGGAGGTGGACCACGAGGTAGAACGCATGCGAGGTGCCATTCGCCGGGCTGCCGAACGGGCCGGAACGCTGGCCCGTGAAGCCCACGAGCGGGTCGGCTCCGAGTTTGCGTCGATCTTCGAAGCGCACCGCTTGATGATGGAGGATCCCACCCTGTTGTCAGCGGTGGAGAGGGTGATTCGCGGTAAGCGGATCAACGCCGAGGCGGCCCTGGAAGAAGTGGTCAAGGACCTCTTGCGTCGCTTCGAGTCGTTGGGCGACGTCTACTTGCGGGAGAGGCGGGTGGACCTCCTCGACGTGGCCATGGAGTTGCAGCGCGCCCTGCAAGGCAGATCGACGCCCCACCTCGGGCGTGTTGGCGACGACACGGTACTCATCGCCGACGACGTGCCGCCGTCCCAGGCGATCCAGCTGTCGGCCTCGTCGGTGGCGGGGTTCGCCTCGGAGGCGGGCGGACTGACCTCGCATACCACGATCATCGCCAAGTCTTTAGGGATTCCGGCGGTGGTCGGGGTGGCGGGGCTGCTGGACGAGGCGCGCGGCGCGCCGTTGGTCATCATCGACGGCTTCGAAGGGCACGTGGTGGTGGATCCGGACGAGGCGCTGGTGCAGGTCTACCGCCTGCGCGCCGCGGAGTACCGGCGACGGCAGCAGGAACTGCTGCAGCTCGCCCATCTGCCAGCTCGCACGGTGGACGGCTTTGAAGTGGCCTTGCTGGCCAACATCGACCTCTCCTCCGAGCTGGAGGCGGCGCACGCCGGGGGGGCGAGCGGGATCGGGCTGTTTCGCAGCGAGTTTCTCTTCATGGCGTCCAGCCCGCGGCTGCCCGACGAGGACGAGCAGGCAGCCGCCTATGAGACCCTCCTCAAAGCGTTTCCAGATGGCACGGTGACCATCCGCACCTTCGATCTGGGCGGCCGTAAGCTGGCGCGGCAGGTGATCGGGTCGCCGGAGGCCAATCCCGTCCTGGGCTTACGTGGCGTCAGGCTATGCCTGCAGAAGCCGGAGTTCTTCCGCACCCAGCTGCGCGCTCTGCTGCGGGCGGCCGGCAGCCAACCCGCTGCCCGGATGCGCATCATGGTCCCGCTGGTAGCGCACCTGGAGGAGATCCGCACCGTGCGGGTCATCCTGGCGCGTCTGGGCGCCGAGCTGCGGGCCGAGGGCATGCCCGTGCCTGAGCGAGTGCCGGTGGGGGCGATGGTCGAGGTTCCGGCGGCCGCCCTCATCGCCGAGCACCTGTGCCGGGAAGTGGACTTTCTGTCCATCGGCACCAACGACCTCACCCAGTACACCCTCGCCGTGGACCGTGCCAACGAGGCGGTTTCCGAGCTCTTCCGGTCGTTCCACCCGGCTGTGCTGCGGCTCATCGACCGCGTTGTCACCTGCGGGAAGCGCTGCGCTATCCCCGTGGGGATGTGTGGCGAGATGGCCGCCGACCCCCTGGCGGTTCCGCTGCTGCTGGGGCTTGGCGTGCGCGAGTTGTCGATGCACCCACCGGCGCTGCCGGTGGTGCGCAGCCTGGTGCGGGAGATATCGCAGCGGGAAGCCCGGCGTATTGCCCAGCGCGCGCTGGCGCTGGCCACCGCCAAGGAGGTGGAGGAGCTCTTGCTGGAGAACCTCTCGGCGTTGCTGGCCCGCTTGAAGGTACGCATTCGTCTGTCATAACACCGAGTTGGAGCTGAACTCGCGCTATCATGAAACGTGGTGCGCGGGCGGCGGGCCCAGGACGTGAACCGGGACCCCCCCGTGCGCCCAGAGGAGGAAGTCGTGTTGACCGTGTTGGGGTTGATCGTATTGGCATCGCCGCCGCCGCCGCCCACGCCGGCGCCCACCGCGAGACCAGCGCCTCTCAGGCGGGCGACCGGTTCTCCGAGCAACTCGTTGGCGGAGGTGGCGGCCAAGACACGGCTGCGTGCCGGCCAGGGGGGGATCGTCATCACCAACGAGAACCTCCGGGCACTGGCCGGGGACGCAGAGCTGACCTCGGCGTCGGGGGGGGCTGCGCCGCCCGCCGTCACGCCCCAGACAGGGGGCGGCGCCCGGGGTGGCCCCGACGCCAGCGAGGCCGCCTTGCAGCGGTTGTGGCAGCAGCGATACCAGCGGGCCCGCGGCTATCTGCGCTTCCTCGAGGACGAGGAGAGGCGGCTCAACGCCGAGGTGGAGCGGCTCAAGACCCAGTTCTACGCCACCGACGACGGTTTTTACCGCGACCGAGAGATCAAACCCGCGTGGGACGAAGCGCTGGCGAAGCTCAACGAGACGAGGCGGCTTCTCACTGAGGCCCGTTCTCTGCCCGACGAGGTAGTGCAAGCCGCACGGCGCGACGGGGCCTTACCGGGGTGGTTTCGAGGGCTTCCCGAGCCGGCGCCGGTGTCATCCCCGCCTGATCTGGAGCCGCGGGGAGCGGCAACGCCGGCGCCCAGACGCCGGGAGGGCTTCTAGCGGCCAGTGGGGGAGCCTCCGCGACGAGGTTGCGTCCCTGGCCAGTGGCACCGGCGGAGCAGCCCCGATCTCGGTCAGGGGCGCAAGTAGGAGCATGGACAGTCACGGACACGGTCGCGGCCCCGGTCACGCTCACGGACGCGGGAGCCAACGGAGAAAAACGGGAGAAAGCCGTGCTGCAGAGGGTGCTGGTTGCTCGGGGGGTAAGGGGTGTGGTCAGTGCAGCTCGATGCGCCACAGGTCGTGGAGGTGGAGCACGCCCTCGACGGTGCCCATATGGCCAACAACCACCAGCGAGGTGATGCGGCGCTCCTCCAGGAGGCGCAAGGCTTCGCTGGCGAGAGCCTCGGGGGCAATGGTGACACCACCGGGGTGCATCACCTCTCCCGCAGTGAGGGCGAGGGGGTTGTCGTGGCTTTCCATGAGACGCCGCAAGTCGCCGTCGGTGATGACCCCCAGCAGCCGTCGGTGTTCGTCCTGGACGGTGGTGATGCCCAGGCCCTTGCGGGACATTTCGTAGATCACGTCCTTCATCGGCGTCGTGGGGCCCACCCGCGGCAGTTCTTCACCGCCGTGCATCAGTTCCTTGACGGTACGCAGGCTCCGGCCTAGCCGGCCACCCGGGTGAAGCCGGGCAAAGTCCTCGGGTTTGAACCCCTTGCGCACGGAGAGGGCGATGGCCAGCGCGTCGCCAAGCGCCAGAGAAGCGGTGGTGGAGGCGGTGGGGGCGAGGTTGTTGGGGCACGCTTCGCGGGTGACCCCCAGGTCCAGGTGGACGTCGGCGTATTGCGCCAGCGGCGAGGAGGGGTTAGAGGTTATCGCCACCAGAGGGATCCCCAGGCGCTTGAGGTACTCCACCAGCCGCAGCAGTTCATCGGTAGTTCCAGAGTTGGAAACCGCCACCACCACGTCAGCGGGGGTGACCATCCCCAGGTCGCCGTGGATAGCCTCCGCCGGGTGGAGAAACATCGCCGGCGTCCCGGTGGAGGCCATGGTGGCCGCCAGCTTGCGGCAGATGATGCCGGACTTGCCCATGCCCGTCCACACCACTCGGCCCCGGCACTGGGCGAGGAGGTCCAACGCCCGCTCGAAGCTGTGGTCGAGCCGATCGCGCAGCCGCAGAATCGCCTCCGCCTCGCCCTGCAAGACCTCTCGAGCCAGCGTCAGGGACACCGACGGATCCTCCAGTCTAAAACTCGCGCTCGATGACGTAGCGGGGGGCCTCGGCCAGGGCATCGCGCTCGATGCCGGCGGGGAGAGAGGCAGCGCAGGCGGTGGCGCGTTCGGCGAACACCTGAGCGACGCCCCGCACCTCCGCGACGATGCGGTGGCGGTCCAGCATAGCGCGAATCTCACCCTCCAGGTCGGCGCTCAGTTGCCCAGTGGCAAGCACCTGCCCGAGCAGTTCCCGCTGGCTGGGCGTCAGGCGAGGTAGCAGACGAATGAAAGGCAGCGTGAGTTTTCCTTCGCGCAGGTCAGAAAAGACCGGTTTGCCCAGGCTGGATTCGGAGGCGGTGAGATCCAAAAGGTCGTCGGCGATCTGGAAACACACGCCCAGGTGGGTGCCGTACTCGGCCAGGATGGGGCGATGACGGGCGAAGGTCGGGTCGAAAAGGGCCGGGATCGAAGTTGCGGCGGAGAATATTCCAGCGGTTTTTCGCCGCACGATGTCCATATAGGTGGCCTCGGAGGTATCCAGCCGGCCGTTGACCTGCAAGCCGATCATCTCACCCTCGATCATCTCGATGGTGGCGCGGGAGAGCACCCGCATCACGGGGATATCGTTCACTTCCAGCGCCAGCTCCATGGAACGGGTGTACAGCCAGTCTCCCAGCAGCACCGTCAGCTGGTTGCCCCACTTGTGGTTGGCGGTGGGCCGGCCGCGCCGCAGGGCGGCATGGTCAATGATGTCGTCGTGCACCAGAGTGGCGGTGTGAATCATCTCGATCACCGCGCCGTAGCGCACGTCGCGGTCCCCCTGGTAGCCCAGCAGGCGCGAGACGAGCAACACCATGGCCGGTCGCAGCCGCTTGCCTCCTCCCTCGAACACGTAGGAGCCGGCCTCGCGCACCGACGCCGGAGCATCGTCCAGCTGCGCACCGATGAAGCGCTCCACCTCCGCCAGGCGGGGGGTGATGAGCTGGAAGGCGGTGGCCATCGGCCCACCACTCCATCGCCCCGCTGCGGCCGTGCGTGCGTTCAGGTGCGACCCCTTTCTGTGGCCCTCGCGCCACCCCTCATGGTAGTGGGAACGGCGCGCCGTGTCATCCATCTTCCGGCTCGCACGGGGAAAGGCCGGGCAGGGAAGGGGCGAAGGCGTTGTCAGGGAGGACGCCACGGCGACGCCAGCGCTGGAAGTGAAACTCGTTGCGGTCGCCGCTGGAATCGTACACCACGATCTGGCTGGGCAGGCCGTCCGGGGTGAGGTGGAGCACGATTTTCGCCACGCTGCTGCTGAGGCTTTGGGGAACGAGGGTGAGGGCGCGCGGCGCCGCCTCCACTTCAAAGGACGCACGCGCCGCGCCGGGGTCGAGGACCGCCGCCAGCGGCAGCCGATCCAAGGTATCCGGCGAAAGCCGCACCGCCTCGCAGGTACCACCCTCCACATCCACCAGTCGCGCCACCGTGTGGTTTACCGCGAAGACCCTGCCCGCATACTCGAAGCGCGCTTTGTGGGGCGGCTGGAGCAGCAGCGTGCCACGTTCCTCGCTACCCCGGGTGAAGCCGGCGGGGACGTACCGTTGCGTGAACGCCACCTCCCACGCCGGGGCGCGGCGCAGGGCCGCCGCCACCGTTTCCAGGTCGGCGACAGGTGGGGCGGCAAGCGCCACGGCGAAGACGAAGCCGATCATGATCAATGGCGGAAGTGGCGCCGACCGGTGAACACCATGGCCACGCCCAGGCGGTCGGCGGCCGCCACCACGTCCGCGTCGCGGATCGAGCCGCCCGGCTGCGCAACGGCGGTCACGCCCGCCTCGGCCAGCGTCTCCACCCCGTCCGGGAAGGGAAAGAACGCGTCCGAGCCGGCTGCGGTCCCGGCGAGGGAGAGGCCGGCGCTGCGCGCCTTGGCGACGGCGATGCGGCACGAGTCGAGGCGGCTCGGCTGGCCGGCCCCAATTCCCACCGTGGCGCTGGGCGAGGCAATGACTACGGCGTTGGAGAGGGCGTGCTTGGCCACGCGCCAGGCCAGGACGAGGGCGGCCTGCTCGTCGGAGGTGGGGTGCCGCCGGGTCACAACCCGCCACTCTTCGTCCCACCCCTCATCCGGGTCCTGGGCCAGCAGGCCGCCGTCGATGACCCGAAGGCGGGGAAGGCCCGGCTCGGGGGGAGGAGCGAGGAGAACGCGCAGGTTCTTCTTGCTGCGAAACACCGCCTCGGCCTCCGGCGTGATCTCTCCGGCCACCACCACCTCGGCGAAAAGTTGATGGATGGCCGCCGCCGCCTCGGCGTCGATGGGAAGGGTGGAGGCGATGACGCCGCCAAACGCCGACACGGGGTCGCAGGCGAGGGCACCGGCGTACGCCTGCGCCGCCGTGCTCCCCAGCCCCACGCCGCACGGCGCGGCGTGCTTGATGATGGCGACGGCGGGCCCGGGCAGGTCGTGCACCAGCCGCCACGCCCCGTCGGTATCCATGAGGTTGTTGTAGGACAACTCTTTGCCCTGGAGCTGGCGAAAGCCTCCCAGCCCACCGGCGCTGGGGGAGCGAGCCAGTACAGCGCTCTGGTGCGGGTTTTCGCCGTAGCGCAGAGGCACCTCTTGGGCATCCAGCCAGGGCGCCACCGCCTCGTGGACCAGCGCCCGGGGAAGCTCAAGAACGCGCGGCAACGACGCGGCGATGGCGGCGTCGTAGGCGGCGGTGTGGCGAAACGCCTTGACGGCGAGCCGCCGGCGAAACTCCAGGCTGCCGCCACTTGCTAGGTCCGCCAAGGCCGCTGAGTAGTCCTCGGGATCCACCAGCACCGTCACGTGGCGGTGGTTCTTGGCCGCGGCTCGCACCAGCGACGGTCCGCCGATGTCAATATTTTCAATGACTTCGGCAGGAGTGGCGTTGATTCTGGCAACGGCCTCCCGAAAGGGGTAAAGGTTGACGGCCACCACGGCGATGGGTGGGAGATCCCATTCGGCGAGAAGGCGGCGGTGTTCCACGTCGTCGAGATCGGCGAGGAGGGCGGCGAAGATCCGCGGGTGCAGCGTCTTGACGCGGCCGCCGAGAACCTCCGGTGTGTTGGTGAACGAGCTGACTTGGCGCACCGCCAGCCCGGCACGCTGCAGTGTGGCCGCCGTTCCTCCGGTGGAAAGCAATTCAAAGCCCAGCTTCGCCAGGCCGCGGGCGAGCTCCTCAATTCCCCGCTTTTCGGATACGGATAGTAGAGCCAGGGGCCTCACGGGGTTGTGGTTCTCCTTTCCAGACCAGAAAGGTATCGCCTTCTTGGGGGATGGTGGGGACGAGGCCGCCGGCCTGCCGCCATACCCAGGAGGCGAGGTTGACGAAGTTGCTCACCGCGTGGTTGAGCGTCAGCGATGCGGCCCCGAAGGTGGTAGAACGATCGTCAAGGAGGTGCCAGGCCGCCGGGCCTCCAACGCGGTCCATATCCTCTCGCACCAGCGCCGCCAGTGGCGAGATTGCCTCCCGCTTGCGCGCCAGAAACGGCTGAATCTCGCCGCGCGTCGACCGCATGAGGCCGTTCTCCTGGCCGTAGAAGACGATGGGAATGCGGGGGAGGGCGCGCATCAGAAAGGACCGAAACGCCACGGCATGGGGGTCCGAGCCGCCGGTGCTCAAGAAGGGAGAGGCGTGGTCCAGCGTCAGGTGGGCCAGGGCGCCGAGGCCGCCGACCACTTCTTCAAACGGCCGCTGCGTCCGGATCGCCTGGACCAGGCGTTCGCACTGGGCCACGATGGCGACCTCCACGTTGGGGTGGCCGCCAAGCCGGTGAAACTCGGCCGGCCAGCGGCCGGCGGCGGCGTAGCCGGCGGCAAACGCGCGCTCGTGGCGCGCTACCTGGCGGGCGAGATCGGGAGGAAGCCAAGGCAACGACCGCCGGCCGAGATCTCCTTCCAAGGCAGGGGGGTGCAGTGAGCAGGTGGCGGCGAAAAGTAAGGCCAGCATCGACGTATTTTAGCCCATGGCGGCGGAAATCTGGTGGTCGGGGGCCCTCGGACGATGGTGAAACCTATGAATTTGTAGTATGATCGGCGACTCGGGAGGCGCCATTGGGCGTCGAAGGGGTGAGTGCCCAGGCGGGTGGGGGGCGCGTGCAGCTGGCCGGCGCTTTTCTGGTTGCTGGGGAGCCCCGCCCGCGCTTTTCTGGAACCTGCTGAATGACTTGTGATACGATCTCGCAGCGCCCTGGGTTAGGGCGTGCCTTCATCCGGGGGGTTTGATGGCTGATCTTCTGCAATACCGAGCTGCCCCTGACGAACCGCTCGACTGTCTCTACCTGGTGACCGCCGAAGGACAGGATCCCTTGAAAGGCCTTTCGCTGCCGGCCAAAGAGAAGCAGGCTGTGGCCTCGGTGGTCAAGGAACTGGGCGTGCGCGGCGTCGAGGGCGAGGTGCTGGTCACCGCCAGTCCGATCTCGTCCTTCCAACGCATCGCCTGCTTCGGGATCGGCAAGCCGGGTGAGTTCACCGTGCCCGCCATGCGGCGGCTGCTGCGCCGCATGCTGGAACAGGCCGGCAAGAACCACGAGTATCAGATCGCGGTCGCCATCCCCCACGTCCCCGACGACGTGGACGCCGCCGATGCCCGCGCCTTCACCCTCGCCGAGTTGGCGCTCTCGGATTACCGCTTCGATCGTTTCCGCTCGCGTCCTGATGAGGCCACCAAGGTGGACGGGGTGCACGTGGTGCCCCTCGCCGGGGAGAGCGAGGAGACTCTGGCGGCGTTGCTAGAGGCGGCGCGGAACATGGACTCCCTGGTGCGGCTGGCGCGGGATTTGGGCAATCGGCCCGGCAACGATTTGACGCCCAGTCAGTTCGCCGCGGAAGCGGCCAAGATGTTCGCCTCTTCGCCGGTGCGGGTCACGGTCATGGGGCGCAAAGATCTGGAGAAGGACGGCCTCGGCGGGATATTGGGAGTCGGCAAGGGCTCACAGGAGGAACCGCGGCTGTTGCGCTTCGAGTACCGGGCGAAGAAACCTCGGGTTTCGGTGGTGTTCATCGGCAAGGGTGTCACCTTCGATGCCGGGGGGATCTCCTTGAAGCCTGCGGCCAACATGGCGGAGATGAAGTACGACATGGCGGGGGCGGCCGCGGTGGTGGCCGCCATGCAGGCGGTGGCCCAGGAACAGCCGGCGCTGAAGGTCACCGGCCTAATTCCGCTGGTTGAAAATTTACCCTCTGGCAGCGCGCTCAAGCCGGGCGACATTCTCAAGCTGTGCAACGGCACCACCGTCGAGATCGACGACACCGACGCCGAAGGGCGGGTGATCCTGGCCGATGCCCTCGCCTACTGCGCCCGCTTCCGGCCGCAAGTGGTGGTGGATCTGGCGACCCTCACCGGGGCGTGCGTGGTGGCCTTGGGTCGCGAACTGGCAGGAATGTTCTGCAACGACGATGCCCTCGCGGACCAGCTGCAGCGGCTCGGCCGGCTCACCGGGGATCGCCTGTGGCGGCTGCCCCTGCGCCCCGAGTACCGGGAGCTGCTGCGCTCGGAGTGGGCGGACATCAAGAACGCCGGCTCGCGCTGGGGTTCCCTCCCCGCCTCCGCGGCGTTCCTCAAAGAGTTCGTTCCCGAGGGCGTGCATTGGGCGCACTTGGACATTGCCGGGGTCGCGTATCTGCCCAAGAGCCAGAACGGCTTGCCCGCCGGGGCGACGGGGTTCGGCGTGCGTCTGCTCGTCGCCCTGTTGCGCGAGCTGGCCGAGCGGGACTAGTTTCTTCGGCTCCCCGTGTGCCTGCTCCTGGCGGTTCGCGATCTGGAGGCTTCCCGACTGTGGGTGGCGGCCAACCGGGACGAGCGCCTGTCCAGGCCGTGGCGTCCCCCGGCGCTGATCTTCCACGATCCCCCGGTGTTCGGCGGTCTGGATCTGGAGGGTGGGGGAACGTGGCTGGCTGTGAATCTTGCGGCCGGGTACGTGGTGGGTGTCACCAACGCCAGGCTGGGCGCTCGCCCCGGCCGCCGGTCCCGTGGCCAGCTCGTCCACGACGCGGCAGCCCAGGCAACGCTCGCCGACGCAGTAGCGCTCCTGGCCGAGGTCGATGTGGATAGTTACGGCCCGTTCAATTTGCTGCTGGCAGACTCGGCGGCGGCGTTCGTGGCGACCAACTACCCCGAAGCACGGATCGAACCGGTGGGCGGCCAGCTCGTCGCTTTAGGCAATGAGATGCTCGGCCGGGAGGGTCCGCGCACTCAGAAAGCCGTGCGAGAGCTGGGGCTCGCCTTGCACGGCGGCGACGGTGACCTGATTCCCTCACTTTCCCAGTTACTCGCCGACCACGAGGGGGCCGACCCCTTTTGTCGCCACCGGGGACCGTTCGGGACGGTGTGTTCCACCATCTGCGAGCTGCGCGGGAGGGCCGTGCGCAGCTACTTTTTCGCGGCAGGGCCGCCGTGCCAGACGCCGTTTGAGCCGCTGTCGCTGCCGCCCCTCTCTTACTCGTAGCGCAGCGCTTCGATGGGGTCCAGGCGAGCCGCCTTGGCCGCCGGGTAGATGCCGAAAAAGATCCCCACCAGGCCGGCAAACACGAACGCGGCCATCACCACCTGGGGCTGCACCAGCACTGGCCACCCCCCCAGCTGGGCGATGAGCCGCGCCACCAGCACGCCGATGCCGATCCCCACCACCCCTCCCAGGCCGGAGATGAGGGACGACTCGATCAGGAACTGCCAGCGGATGTCGCTGCGCTTGGCGCCCAGGGCGCGGCGCACGCCGATCTCCCGGGTGCGCTCGGTGACCGAGACGAGCATGATGTTCATGATGCCGATGCCGCCCACCAGCAGCGACACCGAGGCGATGGCGCCCAACAACATGGTCAGCACTGACGACATTTGCGTCGCCATGGAGGCGATCTCTTGCTGCGAGCGAATGACGAAGTCGTCCTCCTGGCCGCGGGCCAGGCGATGCCGCTGGCGCAGCAGCTGGGTGATCTCGTCGGCGGCGCGGTCCATGTGTCGGGGCGACAGGGCGGAGACCATGATGGTGTGGATGTGGGTGATCCCCAGCAGGCGTTTTTGCGCCGTGGTGTACGGTATACAGACGACATCGTCCTGGTCCTGGCCCATCATCGAGCCGCCCTTGCGCTCCAGTACCCCGATAACGCGGAAGGGGATGCCGCGCAGTCGGATCACCTCGCCCACCGGGTCGGCCTTGCCGAACAAGTTCTCCGCTACGGTGGCGCCGAGCACCACGACCTTGGTGGCGCCGCGCACGTCGCTCTCGCTGAAGTACATGCCTTTGGCCGTCGCCCACGCCCGGATGGTCGGGTAATCTGCACCGGTTCCCTGGATCGTGCTAAACCAGTTACGATTGCCCACAATGATCTGACCCGCGGTGCGCACCCCGGGCTCGGCCAACGCCACCGACGGGCACTCCCGCCGGATAGCCTCGGCGTCCTCTTCGGTGAGGGACTGCACCGAGCCGATGCCGTGCCGCACCCCGGAGGCCGACCGGGAGCCGGGGAAGATGATCATGAAGTTGGTGCCCAGCGCCCCGATCTGGGTCTGAATGGCCGCCGAGGCCCCCTGACCGATGGCCACCATGGCCACCACACACCCCACGCCGATGATCACCCCCAGCATGGTGAGGAGACTGCGCAGGGGGTTGCGGCGGAGGGCGGCGAACGCCACCTTGTAGGTTTGGGCGATGCTCAACATGGAACGCTACCTCCGTCGACCCATGGGGGTCATGCCGGCGAGCCCGCCGGCTTCGCCGCTCTGGGCAGTGGCGACACCCACCACCACGCGCTCGCCACCGCTTAAGGGGCCGCTCTTAACCTCGACGAAGCGCCCATCGGTGATGCCGGGCTCAAAGCGCACCGGCTGCAGCGGGGCGCCCTTCTCGTCGCTGCTCACGTACACCTCCACCGGAGCGCCGCGCTTGCCACCGGCGCGACCGCCTCGAAAACCTGTTTGAGCGTTGCCGTTCTCTCGCGTTCCCGCGTCTTCACTGCGGGCCACCTTCAAGCCGAGGATCTCGGGGCGAAAACGCAGGGCCGCCGAGGGCACGCGCAGGGCATCCGCGACCCGCGCCACCTCAATGCGCACCTCGGCGGTCATGCCGGGGAGCAGCGTGAGGTCGGGGTTGGCCACATCCACCATCACCGGGTAGGTCACGACGTTGTTGGCGGTTTTGGGCGACAGCCGCACCTGCGCCACGCGACCGGAGAATTCCTTTTCGGGAAATGTATCCACATTGAAGGTCACCGGCTGGCCCACACGCACCTGGCCAATATCCGCTTCGTCCACGTCACAGGTGAGCTGCATGTGGGTGAGGTCCTCGGCGATGGTGAACAGGGTCGGGGCCTGGAACGAGGCGGCCACGGTTTGGCCCACGTCGTAATCGCGGGAAACCACGATACCGTCGATGGGAGCGCGGATCACCGAGTATCGCAGGTTGGTTTCGGCGCGCTCCAGCGCCGCTTCCAGCTCGGCCACCTGGGCCTGGGCCTGGTGGAAGAGGGCCCGCGCCGAGTCCAGCTGATCCTCCGACGACAGCCCCGACTCGAACAGGGCCTGCTGGCGCCGGTACTTCGCCTGAGCGTCCAAGGCACCGACGCGCGCCCGCTCAAGTTGGGCTCGGGTCTGATTCACCGCGGCCTCAAAGGGGGTGGGATCCAGCGTGGCCAGCACCTGGCCGCGGCGCACCCGGTCGTTGTAGTCGGCGTGCAGGGTGGCAATGATGCCCGAAACTTGCGAGCCCACCTTGACCGTGGTCAGCGCAGTCAACGTCCCGGTGGTGCTGACCACCTGCACGATGGTTCCGCGGTCGATCGTGGCGGTCAAAAACTTTGGCGCTTCCGCCTCCTTTCGCGCCAGTCCGAACCATAACGCTGCCCCTACCGCGGCCGCTGCAGCCAAGCCCACGAGTACTTTCCACGCCTTTCCCACTGCGACCTCCCACTCATCGTATGCCGGCCCGAACGGCCCGCGACAAGAGTACGTCGTCTGCGAGAAGAAAGTTGCGTTTCAGGGGCAAATTCCCTGGTCGCAAGGTGCGGCCGCGGGCGTGCAGACGTGACGACTGGGCAGATAGACCCGCTGTTTGGATCAGATCCTTAGCCCGTATTCGGTAGGCGGAGCGTCGGGTGGGCGGGGGTAAACGCCCGGTGGTCATCGCCGGTGCAGCTTTTCCACCGCCTGAGATTCGCGAAACTTTAAGATCCCCTGCTGCAAGAGCGAATAGACGATGAGACGGCCGAGGAGCTTTTCGCCGGGGAAGAGGGCCAAAACCTGGGGGAGGGTGTAGCGGCCGTTGACCCGGGAGAGGACGAACGCCTCCTCGGGCGAAAACCGCAGGTGCGTCGCCTGCGTCAGATCCACCGCCAGCTCCAGGATGACGTCCCGCGAGGCGGCGGTGTTCTCGATCAGTCCGCGGATGCGAATCTCCAGCGCCAGCGCCCTTTCCTTGGCCTCGGGGTTGTCCGGGTAGTTGGCGCGGACCCGGGTGATCAGCTCGTACGCCTGCACCAGGTCACCGAGTGAAAGGCTGGTTTCGGCCTCCCGCAGCGTTTCGCTCCAGCCGTCCTCCAGACCGCCGGGGATGGGTGGGGGTTCACCTGACGGGGGGAGGATGGCAAACGCTCCCTGCTGTACCCCCTTATAGATGAAGCGGAGGATGTCGAATTCGGGCAGGCGGCACTCCAGGGCGATGCTCTCGATACTGCGGACGCCGTCGATCTTGTCAAGCAGCGCCAGCTGCGCCGGCTGCAAGGCGGAGCGCTTGACGCTGCGCACCAGCCGCGGGATATGCTGGGCCGATGGAATTACCGCCGCCATGCGGCGCATCTCATCTTGGCGGCGCGCCCCTTCCAGGAGGAAGTGGTCGACAGTGAGGGTGAGTTCGCGGTACAGGCGGGTGGGTAAGTTATCGTCGAGGAAGCGGAAGTCTCCCTCCTCCCAGAGCATGAGGTCGAAGATCACTTCCTCCGCGCGCACCCGCAGCAGGCGCTGCATCTCCTCCGGCGGGACGAGACCCTGCTGCACCGCCAGCTCGCCCAACGCCCGCTGGTGTTGCTCCTGCTGTTCCAAGAGGTGGCGGAGTTGGTCCTGGTTGAGGTAGCCCCAGCCGACGAGGAAGTAGCCCAGGCGCTCCCGCGGATTGTCCGAGGCCACCGCGCAAACAGCACCCTGGCTGAAGAAGATACGTTTGGTGAACCGCCGCCCGCGCACCACCAGCGTCCCGGTCTTGTGGCTCATGGCAAGCCACTGCATCAGGTCCGCGAACGGCATGGTGCGCAAGTTGCCGCTAAGGGGCACTGGCGTGCCTCCCGCCGGCCAAACCCAGGCCCCAGACAGGTCTCAATGCTGCAGTGACCACCATGCCCGCGGCAGGATAGCGCACTTCAGGGATCGCTGGGCTGGGCACCGGCTGGCGGCGGTCGCCGGCACGGGCCGCCAGCCGGCGGCCCGCGGCGCGCCGTCGCCTACGCAAGGACGAAGTTTCCGGCCTCGATGATGCTCTTCAGGTTCGCCATGAACTGATCGGCGGTGGCGCCGTCGATCAGGCGATGGTCGAAGGACAGCGCCAGGAAGGCCATGTCGCGGATGGCCAGCGCCTCGCGGCCCTCCTCGTCGACGATCACGGTTGGCCGACGGTGGATGTGGCCCACGTGCAGGATCGCCACGTTGGGCTGGTTAATCACCGGTAGGCCGAACAGGCCCCCGTAGGGTCCGGGGTTGGTGATGGAGAAGGTGGAACCGTGCACATCGTCCGGCTTCAGCTGCTTGTTGCGGGCGCGCTCGGCCAGGTCGGTGATGGCGCGCTGCAGCCCCACTAGGGAGAGTTCCTCGGCGCGCTTGACCACTGGCACGATGAGGCCGTGGGGCAGCGCCACGGCCACACCGACGTTGATGTGACGGTGGTAGACGACCTCGTTGCCCTCCAGGGAGGCGTTGAGAACCGGGAAGCTCTTGAGAGCCTCGACCGCGGCGGCCATCACGAAGGGGGTGTAGGTGAGGCGGAGGCCATGCTGGGCCAGGAAGCTGTCCTTCGCCCGCTCCCGCAGGGCGACCACGCGGGAGAAGTCGATCTCGAAGACGGTGTGCACGTGGGGAGAGGTGCGGCGGGATTGCACCATGTGCTCGGCGATGCGCTGGCGCATGATGGACATGGGTTCGCGCAACTCGTCCCCCTCAAAGGGTCGCGAGGGGCCCATGGTGGCGCCAGTGGCGTAGGAGGGGGCCTTGAGGGCGGCCGCCGCTGGTCGGGAGGGCCGAGGCGCTGGCGCGGGGGCAGGGCTCGCCGGGGGCAAAGCCGCGGCCTGAGGCGGGGCGGAGGGAACAGCTCGCGCCCCCTTTCTCTCCACGTAGGCGAGGATATCGTCTTTAGTCACCCGTCCGTGAATGCCGGTCCCCTGCACCTGGGCAAGGTCGATGCCGTGCTCGGCGGCCAGGCGCCGGGCCAGCGGGGACGAACGGTGTCTGATGACCTCTTCCTCGGTCGGGGTGGCGGGGCTGGCAGGCGGCTGTGCCGTGGCAGTCGCCGGTGCCGGAGGGCCCAAAGCCTCTGGTGGCGCGGCTGGAGCGGGGGCGGCCGCCGTCGCTGGCCTCTGGTCATGCGCCGGTGCCGGGGCGGGGGCCGCTGCAACCTCTTCCCCGGCTGTGGCAATGACCGCGATAACCTCGTCCACCGGCACCGTGTCGCCGGGCTGGCGCAGGATGCGGGCGAGGCGTCCGCTGACCGGGGAGGGCACCTCGGCGTCCACCTTGTCGGTGGAGATTTCCAGCAGCGGCTCGTCCTTGGCGATTTCCTCGCCCTCTTGTTTGAACCATCTAACAATGGTCCCCTCGGTGATCGACTCGCCCATCTGCGGCATGACAACGTTGGTTGGCATCGCTCTCTCCCTCGTCACGCTCCCTGCCCGCTTTTGGAAAGGGTGCGGGCGGCGTTCCCATTCCTAGATGTGAATGGCGGCGCCGTGGACAGCTTCGGCCGCCTCGTGGATCGCCTCGTGCAAGGTGGGGTGGGCGTGAATGGTGCGGATCAGCTCCTCCACGGTCAGTTCGCCGCGCAGCGCGGCTTCCGCCTCGGCGATGAGCTCGGTGGCGTGGGGACCCACGATGTGCACGCCGAGGATCTCATCGTGCCGCTGCTCGGCGACAATCTTTACGAAGCCTCCGGACTCGTTGAGGATGGCCGCCTTGCCGATGGCCGAAAAGGGAAAGGAGCCGGTCCGGACCTGGTAGCCGGCCTCCTGGGCCTGGGCCTCGGTGAGGCCGATGGAGCCCACCTCGGGCCAGCAGTAGGTGCAGTTGGGCACCTGGCGGTAGTTGATGGCAGGGGGGTTAAGCCCGGCCATGTGCTCCACCGCCGTCACGCCCTCGGCGGAGGCCACGTGGGCCAGCCACGGCGTGTCGATGAGGTCGCCGATGGCGTAGACCCCCGGCTCGCCGGTGCGGTAGCGTTCATCGACCACCACCCGGCCGCGTTCTACCTTCACCTGGGTGTGTTCCAACCCCAGTCCTTCCAGCACGGCCCGCCGCCCCACCGCCAGCAAGAGCCGCTCGGCTTCAAAGGAGATCTCCTCCTCAGAGGCCTTTATCCCCTGCGCGTGAACTTTCCCACCCTCGAGGTTCACCTGCTGGATGGTCACCGACGTGTGCACCTGGATACCCTGCTTAGCAAAGGCCCGCGCTACCTCGGCGGAGACGTCCGCATCCTCCAGCGGCAGCACCCGGTCCAGCAGCTCCACCACCGTGACTTTACTGCCGAAGCGGGCAAAGATCGACGCGAACTCCATGCCCACCGCGCCGGCCCCCAACACCAGCAAAGATGCAGGCACTTGCTGGAGTTCCAAAGCGTGGTCGGAGTTTATGATGTGCTCGCCGTCGGCCTGGATGTGGGGGAGATCGCCGCAGCGGGAGCCGGTGGCCAGCAGGATGAAGCGCGCCTCAAGGATCTCGCGGGAGCCGTCCGGCTTGTTCACCTCGACCTTTCCCCCTCCCCGCAGCGAGCCGCTGCCCTGCACCCAGGTGACCTTGTTCTTGCGGAACAAAAACTCGATCCCCTTGGCGTTCTTGGTGACCACCTTGCGCTTGTGGGCGTGGGCCGCCTGGAGGTCCAGTTGAACGTCGGAGCACACCACACCGACCTTGGCGCCCTCGCGCGCCTGTTGCAGAACGTCGGCGGTGTGCAGCAGCGCCTTGGTGGGGATGCACCCGCGGTGCAGGCAGGTGCCCCCCAAAAACGGGTCCTTCTCCACCACGCAGGTGGCCAAGCCCAGCTGCGCCGCGCGGATGGCAGCGACGTAGCCGCCGGGACCCGCGCCAATGACGATGAGATCGTACCTTTGCATAGTCACGCTCTCCCCAGGTGCAATCGCCCGCTACGGCCGGCGATTCTACCAAACCAGGGGAGGCCCGCAGAGAGCTGGCCGTGCCACCGTGGCGTGGGGGGAGGGCGGGCTTTTAAGGGCTCGGGGTGGCGGACCACCCTTGGCGGGAGACGACGAGGTCCTCCACCACCTGCCAGGTGGCGTTCTCCACGCGCGACCAAGGCAGCCACCACGCCCCGCCGCGGGCCCGGTACGCCGCCAGGTAGAGACCGTCTCGGCCGGCAGCGAGGGTCACACGCCCTCTCCAACCGAGTCGCACGGGCGTCTGCTCCAGGCGCCCCTCAGCCAGGTTCAAGCGGTGCAAGATCACTGTGTTTTCGGGCATCTTGCCGGGTGCCGCCATGATCCACACCAGGTTGTCGCGCCCCACGGTGAGCCCCATGGTGACCTCTTCCGCCTTGACTGAAAATAACTTAGCTCCCTCCTTCGACATGCCATGGCGCTGCGCCGCCTCGGCCAGACGAGTTTCCGCCGCTTCCGCCGTCACCCGCTGCAGCCGGTCGCCACTTACTGCGGCGTACCAATCGGGCAGACCGGGCCGCCGGGCGACCAGCGCGCGGCCGTAGCGATGGACGCCCACCAGTGCGCGCGGCCCGCTGGCGAAGAGAAACGCCATCGAGACAAAAGGGTCCGAGGTGGCCAAGGTGGCGGGGAGAGGGGGGAGGCGGGAAAACGGCTGCCACCGCTGCCCTTGCAAGACCACCAGGTGAGGGAGGGGTTTCCAGGTGTCGGGTAGAGGAGCGAGGGCGATGGGTTTGGGAACCACAACCAGGCCTTCATGGGAAAAGGTCGCCGAATCTAAAACCAGCGGAAGTGGGGGTAGCTCCTGCTCGTCCCCCCGGACAAACAACCGCAGGGTGCGTCCCCACACCGCCCAGCGCTCGCCGTCCCCGGCCAGGGTCGCACCCCGAATGGGTTCCAGCGGGCTGCGTGGCCGCAGCCGCGTGCCATCGCTGCTCAGCCGCCCGGCCGCGACGCGGTGGATGGCCAGGTTGTCTCCGCAGAGCAGGACGACACGCCCGCCGCCGTCGGCGTGGAGGCTGTGATGGGCATCCCCGCCGCAGCCCATGGCATGAAGACCCTCCACCGGAATTGGCTCGACAATGGCCTCGGGCGGTGGGCCGCCAGCGGAGGCGGCGCCCATGGTGGCCACCACCGCGGCGAGGCTGGTGACGGCGGCTAACATGGCGACCTCCCGAAGCAAATCCATCCGCCATCGCCGCCGTTTTCGGTTTGGACGATGCAAATGTTTCGACACGTCCCGAGACAATTGCCGTCCTGGTCAATGACCCAGCCCGGGCCAAAGCACGCGTACGCCCACAGGAGAGCTCCCGCGAGGCTCGCAAGCGACGCCACCAAAATTACCCGCATGAGTTTGATCGTGCGATCACTCCGTTCTTGGCCAAAGGGCCCCTACCAGTTTGCGCTGTATTCTCTCTCTTTCTCTCTCCCTCGTGTCAAGTGGTTTGCTTTTTTTAGCATCGCCTACGGGCACGTGGGGAACGAGCTCTTTTGGGGGTCTTTTTCCAAGTGAGCCCAGCGCCGCTGCTGAGGTGGCCGGCAGGCGGCCGCGAGAAGCTCGCCGGTGGCGGATAATCAGGAGGTGGAGTAGAGGGCAAAGATGCACGGTCGGTGGGCGCTGGCGGCGTTGGGCTGGGCGAGCGGTGTGGCGCAAGCGGTGCTGCTGCGGGAGAGCATGGCGCTGGCCGGGGGCTCGGAGCTCTCCTGGGGGGTGGTGCTGGCGGTGTGGCTGGTGGGGATGTCAGCCGGGGCGCGGTTGGGGG
>Ga0209101_1000577_pt1 | contig 29851 bp, 19 predicted proteins | sample ConPoolayeCmetaG_FD_185481 | JGI IMG/M metagenome (GOLD analysis project Ga0209101, IMG submission 185481) | Hot spring microbial mat communities from California, USA to study Microbial Dark Matter (Phase II) - Cone Pool mat layer C metaG... ...
GCTGAGTAATTACTCCTGACCTGTATCTCGTACCCGCAGTAAAGAGAATGCGGCTCGGTACATCACATCACGAAAACCGTTCTCCGTTACCGAAGTAACGCAAAATTTTTCTTAAAGATTTCGTGATGTACTGAAGCTTGACCTTGTCTCTGAATTGAACAACCCCGTTGGTGTACCGACGGGGTTGTTCAATGTATGGTCGAATCATTCGCACTAGTCCGCTGGAGCAATCAAGCCTTCGCGCATCATCACTTGTGTTAGGTCGCGCGAACGTTTGATAATCGCAGCCGCATTGCGATATTCTTCCTCTGCCGAGATGCTCAGGCGCGCCACACCTTGCTCCTGCGCTTTCATCGCGACAGCAACGGCTTCACGCGCAAAGACTTGCCAGTCGTCCATCGTTGGCAAAATATAGTCGGGGTGCAAACCCTTGTCTTCTGCCATTCCCGCCAGCGCTTCCGCCGCCGCAATGCACATCTCGTCGGTAATCGTTCTGGCGCGCACATCCAGCGTTCCTCGAAAAACTCCCGGAAATCCCAGCGAGTTGTTGACTTGATTCGGAAAGTCAGAGCGTCCCGTTGCCACAACGGCGGCGCCGGCTTCTTTGGCTTCCCAGGGCCAGGCTTCCGGAATCGGATTGGCACACAAGAATACAATCGAGTCCTTTGCCATCGTCTCAAGCCATTCCTTCAGGATGGTGTTGGGGCCTGGCTGAGAAAGTGCAATGCACACATCCACCCCTTTGAGCGCTTCGGGAATCCCGCCCGTCCGATTCTCCTTGTTGGTAATGTTGCACAGTTTCCACTTGTCCACAAACTCGGCTTTGCGTTGTTCGATGTCTGTACGACCTTTGTGCAACAAGCCGCGACTATCCACAAAGTAGCATAATTCGGGATTGGCGCCATAGGCAAAGATCATTCGACCACACGCCACGTTGGACGCCCCCGCACCGATGAAGGCAATCTGGACTTGATCAATCTTCTTGCCAACGATCTTGAGGGCATTGATCAATCCTGCCAGCGTGACCAGCGCAGTCCCTTGTTGGTCATCGTGCCAGACGGGAATTTCACAGATCTCGCGCAGCGTGTCGAGAATCCGAAAACACTTGGGTTGCGAAATATCTTCGAGATTCACGCCACCCAGCGCGGGCTGCAACAGTTGAACCGTGCGAATGATTTCGTCGGGGTCTTTGGTATCCAGCGTCAAGGCAATGCTGTCCACTCCACCGAGATACTTGTACAAGAGTGCCTTGCCTTCCATCACCGGTAGCCCTGCTTTGGGACCAATATCCCCCAAACCCAGCACGCGTGTCCCATCGCTGATGACCGCCACCGTGTTCCATTTGTTGGTGTATTGGTACACCAGATCAGGCTCGGCTTGAATGGCTTTGCACGGCGCGGCAACCCCGGGCGTGTACCAGATGGCAAAATCGTCAAAATCGCGCACGCGGCATTTGAGCACGGTCTCTACCTTGCCCCGATAGAATTGATGCAAGCGCATTGCGTCTTCTGCCGGCTTTTTGGCTTTTGCCAGCAGTTCCTCTTTGGTAAGCATTCATTTCCTCCTTGAAAATCTCTTCCTTGAAAATACACTTGTCCACGAAGGTCGCAAAGGAACACAAAGAAAAAATCTTCGCGAATCCTGGTGCCCCCTGGTGGATATTTTCATCCGAACGGTGGCGAACGAAGGGACATTCTCCTGCAAAGAGACAAACCCGACCGCTCTATCACCAACAGAATTTTCTCTGCACCTCTTTGCCATACCGCAGCCGAATACCGCTGTGCGCCTAGGTCTCTCTATAACCAAACCGCATTGATAACTCGCGGCACACGTTGACCACTAATTTGCTCAGTTGGGGAATCCTCTCTTTGGTCATACGCGTCACGGGACCAGAGATGCTGATGGCCGCGATTACTTTGCCGGTATGGTCACGCACGGGACCTGCGACACAACGCACTCCCCTCTCCATTTCCTCATTGTCAACGGCATAACCACAGCGTCGCACTTGAGCAAGGACCCGCCCTAGTTCCTGAGGATTGGTAATGGTATTACGCGTACAGGCTGGCAAGCCCTTTTCACGAATAATGCGCGCGCGCTCGGCAGGTTCAAGATAAGCGAGCAAGATTTTGCCACACCCTGTACTGTGTAATGGCACACGCCGACCGATCTGCGCAAACATACGGACCAGGTGAGGCGATTGAACCTGATCAATATACACTGCCTCATCGTGATCGAGAATACTGAGGTTCGTCGTCTCGCCGCTGGCGCGCACCAGACGTTCCAGGAACGGATATGCTTCTACACGCAGCGTCGTCTGGTCATAGAAACGACTGAATTGTAACACGCGCGCCCCTAAAGCGTAGCGACCCGTCAGAGGGCTTTGTCGCACATAGCCACGCTGTACCAGCGTTGCCAGAAGACGATGCACCGTACTGGGATGAAGATGCACACATTCACTGAGGTCGAGAATACCCAGTTCACCTTTTGCCGCTGCTAACGCCTCAAGAAGGTCAAAGGCGCGCTCAACAGACTGCACCGTCGCGCGCTTTTTTCTCAGCGTGGCTTTGTGAGTACGTTTCACACCGTTGTCTCCAACAGGTCGCGCAAATTTCGCGATACGAAATTATATTTTGCTATACAAAAGTATAGCATGCGGGAAACCCTTTGTCAAATTTTTAACGTTCACGGGTGTATTTCAGTTTGGGGGCAAGTTTCTCAGCCCACCTTTTGCACTTTTGCAAACGCATAGCCCCACCCCCTGCCCCCTCCCCGTTGGGGCGAAAAATTTTTCGCCCCAACGGGGAGGGGAAGTCAAAGGACGGGGTGGTGGCGGGCGGCTTCGCCGCCCGCCACCACCCCGTCATCCCCCTTCTCTCCCAGCGTCGCGGGGAGAGAAGGGGGCAGGGGGATGAGAGAGGATTGCTCAAGAGCACGGCGGCGAAATTTATGGCTCAAGCGGATTTGCCCCAAACTGAAATGCTCCTACGTTCACTGCATGTCACATTCAGAGTAAGTGCACACTAGTCTTTTCCGCCATGGAGGAACAATCCTACGCATCCCCCTCGCTTCTCTCCCTGCTTTGCAGGGAGAGAAGGAGGAGATGGATAGATGGATGGGATGGATGGATGGATGGATGGATGAGTGAGGGCGGACGGCAAAGCCATCCGCCTTCACTCCATTCTCTCACTGACTCTCCCTCCCCACGCCGCAGAGCGGCGTGGGGAGGGGGCTCGGGAATGGAGCTATTTCGCGATGGATAGGACGGCGGAGTAATTATCCTGTTGAGGCGAAAAATCTTTCGCTACCACCAAGCGGAAAAAACTTTTGCATGGTTACTTGGTGTTAAGAAATAGCCGCTCTCATTCCAAGTACACCTCTCCGAGGGTCAGTTGCTCATCAATCATCCGGCCGTGCGCATCTCTGATAGCGACGCATTGTCCTATAGACGCATCACATAACGCCAGAGTAAGACGATACGTACCGGCTACCACCGTTTCGTCAATCGGCAAAACGATGGCGTCAACGATCAATTCACCCGGTCGCCACGCGCTTGTTGACAATTGACCCCGGCGAGGTGCTTTCTCGTAACTTGCCGCGACCTTGCCGACGGAATCCACGACCTGGACGATGACTGTGTAATCGTCTGTGATGCGGTGCGCGCCGCGCCAATACAACAACAACACCAACGGATCGCCGCGTTGGATCCGGTCACTCACCAGTTCAAATCCTTCCAACACGATGGATTTGCCAAACGTGACTGGTAACGGCACAGTGATACGCGCGTCAAGATTTTTCTCGACGCGCAATTCTTTTTGGTTGCCTTGCGCGTCAAACACATAAACAAAGGTGATGGCGTGATCGCGCAGACGCGCCGGCACTGCTTCATCTGTCTTGACGGTCACTGTTTTTCCATAATGCCAAAAGAACATCCCCGCCAGATTGGAACCTGGGATCGGTGGGTTGATGAAATAGAGCAGTGTATCATTCGGGAGCGCAGGATGTGCCTGTCGCACATTGCGGAACGGTACCCGCGCTACGCGTGCCCATTCCCCAAAAGTATTTGCCTCGTTGGCAATACGCCAGCCACCCAACAGCACGAGCATACTGAGGAGAACTATTCCCAACCAACGCGCGCGCGCTGTGAGACGCGTCAGTACCCAACCGTAGAGAATGGCAGGCACAACCGATGCAACGTAAAGAAAACGCTGTGCTACAAACGGAAACGGCGTCACCGGCAGGATGATCAACGCAGCGCCCGCAACCAGCGGCAGTAAAAAGTATTTTTTCCTCCACACCATCAAAATGATCAGCACGACTCCCACGATGAACAATCCGAGGTGATTGACGATCGGGACATAGAGCCAGGGAAATACCAACGCGGCGAGATAATCGAACAGGTTCAGAAGAATGTGAAACGTGGGAGAATATCCTTCGCGGTTGATAAACACGCTACGACTGATAGCGGTGTATTCAATTGGCAGATACACTAGCCAGGTCCCAACGAACGCGGCGTAACGTTGCAGTAGCGTTTTCACGTTAACGCTTTGGGCAATCACGCAACGATCTATCAAGAACAAGACAATCGGCACCGTGACACCAATTTCCTTGCTGAACAGTGCCAACCAGAAGACAACGAACGCAAGTATATAATCACGCCGTCGCGCGGACTGGAGATACGCTATCCAAAAGAAAATCGCGGCGAAGTAAAAAAAACCTTCTAACGGATCCACCACGCCAGGCCAGAACACCGCTTGCGCGCTGACCGGCAGTACCGCAAAGAGTAACGCCGAAATCAACGCCAAGGTTCGCTGACGTGTAACGCGCTGAATGATTGCCAATAGCCATAGACAATTGGCAAGGTGCAACAAAATATTGCGCCAATGATAAGCAACGGTATTGCCACCCCAGAGAACATATTCAACACGAAACAGCACGCCTTGCACGGGGCGATACCACGCGGTTTGCGCGCGCGGATCAAAATACTTGGTCACATACTCGGGCAGACTCAAACTGCCGGCAAGATGATAGAAAATCCAATCGTCACCGTAAAAACCAACCCACAGCGCGCGATGATACACCCCCAAGACGACGATGGCGATCATCAAGCCGGCAAGAACGTCCCAGCGTTGCAGGATGGACCAGACCTTGCTCATTCGATCACCTTGAACGATGCAATCACGATGGAATCCCCGATTGGCTGTCCATGCATATCCCGCGTCGCTACCGGCGCGCCGGTGTTCGCATCGTACAAGCCGATGACCACTCTGTAATCATCCCCCACGGGGACATTCGAATCAATCGCAAGTAGCACAACATCTGTGAAGGGACGATGTGGCTCCCACGTACTCATCGGGGCTTGACCTTTACGTGGCTGGCTATCATTCTGCGCGATGACTTTACCGGCGCGATCAACCAGATGAACGAACACCGTGTAATCTTGCGCAATCGGTTCACGCGCGCGCCAATACAGAATGATCGCCAGCGGGGTGCCGCGTTTGAGAGTTACGTGTGAAACCTCATAACCTTCCAGGCGAACAGGCGCCTCAAAATCAACTGGTGGCGCTGGGGTAACCGTAGTGAGCGCGTTTCTCTCGACATCAATTTTCTGCGGGCGACGTTGCTCATCGAAATAATACACCCACGCGGCATTGTACTCGCGCAAGCCGGCATACTGCGTCCAGTTACGCACCGTGATGTCTTTGCCATAGCGCAGGAAAAACATTCCCGCCAGTCCACCTTCGGTTGGGGTAATGGGATCAATGAAATACAACAAGGTGTTCGGTGGGAAGGTAGGATTAGCGCGTTCGATGTCGCGATATGGCACACGCAGTTGCCGCGCCCATTCGGCGGCGAATGCCATCGAATCAATGAGCGCTAACCCGTTGCCAAAAGCAATCAGCGCGAGTACAAACGCGGCGGAAAAAATCGCGCGACGATACTTGCCCCACGTGGCGTGAGTGTGATGCAGCAACCAACCGAGAAGAATCGCGACAGAAATAATCGGCAAGTACACGTAGCGATGTTCGAGAAACGGAAATGGCAAGACCGGGAACAAAGTTAGCGTGGTGAAGGCACTTAGCACCAGCAGAGGACGACTGCGTTTGAGAATGCCAAAACTACTCAGCAAGAGAAGAACAATCACAACCCAGGCATAAGAGAGTGGTTCACCGACAGTGGGAGGATTCATATCAATCGAAGGATAGATACCCCAGGGGACGAACAAGAGCACCAGGTACTCCCAAAAGATGCGCGCCATTTCCAGCGTGGGCTTCCACCCGAACGTGCCAGCAAAGGTGTACGTGCTGGGCGCCGAGTATTGCAAGAACAAGAACAAGCCCGTGACCGACACAAGGGGCACATAACGTCGAATCATAGCCACAATGTTCAGTGGCTTGCGAACGATCACATACTCGATGAGAAAGAACACGATGGGAATCGTGACGGCAGTTTACTTTGCCATCAACGCCAGAATCAAAGCAACCAGCGCCAGCACATAGTCGCGCCGATGTTCTTTCTCAAGAAAATTCCACCAGAACCAGATACTCAGCAAGTACGGTACACCGAGCAGTGGTTCGACAATCGCTGCCCAATTGACGGCAGAGATGTACACCGTAAAGGTTGCGTAGAAAAACGCGCTCGCAAAACCCAGTAACCATTTTTTGGAGATGCGCCACGCCAGCGCGTACACGAGCAACACGTTGATGGCGTGATAAACGATGTTGACCAGATGATACGCATTCGAGTTCGCGCCAAACAATCGCACCGCGATAAAAAACTGCAAGCCCTGCAGCGGACGATACCACAACGTTTGTGCGCGCGGATCGAAAATCTGGCGTAGCACATCCGATTCTTCGATGCGCCCCGCGCGTTCGATGTTGTAATAGTCGTCCAGATAGAAACCCATCCGGAAACTGGGTTGATAGGTGATGAGAACAATCGCCGCAAGCACAAAAGGGGCAAGCCAGATGTGACGCATAGTTATCGCTCGACAATGCTAAATGAACCCATAACGATTTTATCAGCAATAGGGCGACCCTGGTCATCTACGAAAAACAATCGTTCAAGTGTATCTAAATCATACATTCCAATCTCCAGACGATAGTGCTTGCCCAGCGGTGCGTTATCGGCGATGGGTAAAACCACCGCATCTACGATGGTGCGATGCAACGGCCATTGTGAAGTAGGCAACTTGCCATTTACTGGCTGCGCGTTGTACTCGGCGATCAAATTTCCTTGCGCATCAACCAGATGAGCAAAGACCGTGTAATCTTTTTCGATTCTCTCCATCGCGCGCCAATTGAGTATCGCGACCAATGCCTTGCCGCGTACGAGCCACGTGCTGGGCACTTCGTACTGTTCCAGCACGATGGGAACGTGCAAGCGCGCGGGAAGCGCAAGTGTCGCCGAGGTGACCGCATCCTTATCCACCGGAATCTCGATGGGCTTGCCGGTCGAATCGAAATAGTAAACGTACGCGTGCTCATAGTTGCGCAGATTTGCTGGCGCGCCGAGATCGGTTGCGTTTACTTTGACCTTTGCGCCATAGCGCGCGAAAAACAACCCTTCAAAATCCCAGAAGGAGGTGAATGGGGAATAGACAAAGTACACGTAACTGTTAGGGGCAAAGGTAGGACGCTGGCGCGTAATATCCCGGAAAGGGACTCGAATTTGCCGGGTGTACTCTGCCAAGCCAGCGGCCGCATCAGCAACCAGAGTACTGCTGGTAACGACAAGCAACACCAGCGTTGCTATCGTACCGCGCCGAAGCCAGGGACGCACGCGGGTCAACTCCCAGAATTTTTCAAAGATCAACGCGATGATGATGGCTGACGAAATGGTGGAGAGATAAAGATAACGGGGATGAAAATAATCGAGCGGAAAGCCCAGGAGCGGCGAGATGTTCAAAATCGCAAAGAGCGCGAGAAAGAGCAACAGTGTGCTGCGCTTGTAAATCATCACGCCGACATATACAATCGCAACGAGCGCGAGCCACACGTACGCAAGCGCATCGGTAGGGAGAGCCGTGAACCAGGGGAACGTCAACACTGCTGCGTAGGGAATCAGATTGTTGAGCATATGCGGTCCGATGCGAAAGCCAAATTGCCCGACGAACTCGCCACGACTTTGCACTTGGTACACCAGCCAAAGGTATGGGATGAAGGTAACAAGGAATGGCGCATAGCGCGGCACCAACGCGCGCAGATTTGGTGTGACGCGGTAGAACCACCATTCGATCAAAAAGAGGAACAGCGGCAGAAAGATGGCAATCTCTTTGCTAAAGAGCGCGAAGACGAACGCGCAAAATGCCAGCGCGTAATCGCGCGCGCGGCGCGTATCGAGATAGCGCGTCCACAGCAAGATGGTCAACAGGTAGAAGAATCCAGAGAGCGGATCAACAACCGCGTGCCAGAACACCGCGAGCGCGTAATTGGGCAGAACCGCATAGATGAGCGCGGCGATAAAGGCAATTCGGTAGGTGCGAACGATTGTTCGCCCCAACTTTGCGACGATGAAAAACACAAGCGCCGCATTTGCCGCGTGCAAAAGATTGTGCGCCCAGTGATAGCCGTCGGGATTGAAACCGAACAGGTGATACAGCACGTACATATACAAGCCCTGCACCGGGCGATACCCTTGCGTGATGTTGGCGGGATCGAGAAACTGGATGGCATAGCGCGGCAAATCCATCGTAGCAGCCCAGATGAGATACCACCAGCCATCGTAGAATTGAATTTTGAACGCGGGGAGGTAGGTTAGGAGCGCGGCGAGAGCAATGATCAAGATCATCAGCCCGAGGTGTTTCTTCGACATAGACTGCGTTCACTCCACGATGATCGGGCCGACGACGAGGGTATCACCAACGAGTTGACCATCTGCACCGACAAGCGGCAGACGTTCCATCGTCTTCGGGTGATACCATCCTATTTCAACGCGATACTGCCCAGCCTGGCTGGGCGCTGGAATCACAACGCCATCAACCAGCACGCTACCCACGCGCCAGGTCGTTGTGGGCGATAAGCCTTTGCGTGGCTGGCTATCGTTCCCGGCAACCATTTCGCCATTTTCGTTAATGAGATGAGCAAAGACCGTGTAATCCTGATGCATCGGTGCGAGCGTCTTCCAGCGTACGAGCATGACCACCGCTTCACCTTGTTCGATACGATCAGCGACCACCTCGAGCGCGTCGAGCGCAATAGCATCGCCAAAGTGCACGGGCAATGCCGGCGTGATTTGCGCGTGCACCGCTCGGGCAACGGCTTGCTCCTTGAACTGTCCCGTTTCATCGAGGTACCACACGAACGCGGTATGGTGATTACGCAAACCGTTCCATCCGCTACGATCTACCCCCCCCACCGTAACGTGCGCGCCATAACGTAGAAACATCAAACCGGAAATATCGAGTGTCTGGAGTGGCAAGTCAATGAAATACAAAAACGTATCGTTTGGAAGTGTGGGATAGCGTTGGTAGATGGGACGGAACGACATACGAATCTGACGAATAAAGCCGCCAAAATTCACAGTACGCTCAGCAATCGTCGCGCTGCCGATGCTGACAACCAAGACGACGATACACGCCAACACGATGCGCGCGATCACGCTCCATCGCCAGCGCTGCACTACCTTCAACGCGAGTTCGAGGAGCAATCCATAGCCAACCGCCGATGCCATCAACGGCAGATAGAGATAGCGTGGATTGAACAGGTGCGGTGGAATCGGCGCGGCGATGAGCGTGGGCAAGACCGCCGCTGCACCCAGGAACCACAACCGGCGGTCACGCATAAGCGCGAAAAAGATCAACAACCCACTGAAGATGATCAAGGCAATGTAATTGAGTCGTTCATCCCATTCCCACGGAAACGCAAGAAACGCAAGAAATTTTGCCAGAACGTATAACGTCCCTTCGCCAATGCGATAACCGATTTGCTGGGTAAATTCGCTGCGCGTGGTCACAATCCATTCGAACCATGCATAGACGGCCAGTGGGATAGCAAAGATCGCGTACCGTTTGACTAATTCGACTAAACGCGCGGGCTGGTTCACCAGCAAGCGATCGGCAAGGAAAAGCAGCATCGGCAAAGTTACACTGACTTCTTTGGTCAGCAATGCACCGAGGAAAGTCACAAAAGTCAGCGCGAATTTGACGCGCTCGCCTGAGCGAACATAGTCGAGCCACCAGATAATCGTCAGCAGATAAAAGACGCCCGCCAGCGGGTCGTGCACCGAAGTCCAATAGACCGACATACTGCTCAATGGCAGAGTAGCATAAATGAGCGCGGCAACAAGTCCAACGCGCGGGCGACGCGTTACGCGCGCGACGAGCAAATACAATAGCCAACCATTCGCCAGGTGCAATGCCACCTGGACAACGTGGTATCCGAGCGGCTCACCGCCAAACAGCAGATACTCGATTTTCCATTGCATTCCGATCATCGGACGATACCACAAGCGTTGAACGCGCGGGTCAAAGTACTTGACCAAATAGTCCAACCCCGACAATCGCCCCGCAAAATCAATCGCGATATAGTCGTCCATCCAAAAGCCGATGCGCAAGGAAGGAAAATAGGCGATGAAGGTAACTATTGCAACGACGAATGCGCCCAAAAGCATCCAGCGTCGGTGAACCAAGGCGCGCAATGTTTGCATCAGCAACTCCTGTCCACGTGCCATTTGAAGATTACGAGAGCAATGCCGAGTAACACACTCACTCCGCTAATCACCGCACCCCAAAACAATGAGGCAGGGCGATATTCGAACACAACGGTATGCTGACCCGGCGATAATGGCACCGCGCGGAAAATGTAATCAGCGCGATAGATTGGCGTCTCTTTGCCGTCTATCCACGCTACCCAGCCCGGATACCACGAGTCGGTCAGCACCAGATAGCCCGCGCGCTCCGTCTGTACATTCACCACGACGCGCTCGGGTTTGTACTCGACTACGGTAACCTGACTGAGAGGACCAGGGTCATTGCTACTGTCAATCAGCGCCGATGCTGGCACATCGCTCAAGAGAACCAATTGATCGTACGGAAAACAAGGTGTCTTTAATCGCTCGAGCGCTTGATCATCGTTGACGATTTCGGCGCGATGCACGATGAACGTGCGCGGCAGCGCATCGCGATTCTCCCACATCGCCGCGGTGTGACTGCGAAAGACGAGCGCGAGATCGTTGCGACACCATAGTTTCGCAAGCGACGTAGATTTCCCGGTCTCGTCAATGAGCAACACGCGTTCGATATTCAGTCCGCCAACCGGCAAAAACGATCGCGCACTCACCGATGTAACAAGTGGCGCAGAATGGGTCGCCACCGCATAGCGCGCGACGTACTTGTATCCCTCGAACGCGCGCCCGATAGATTTGAGATAGGCAGGAAACGATACTGCCTTGTGCGGCTTGTGATGCGCGACGCGCGCGGTCGTATCGTATGCCCAATCGGCTGTCTCTATCCCCAGGCGGATGGGCAACGTGATGGTTTGCCCGGCCTCGACGGTGAGCGTTATCTCACCCACCAAATGCCCATTTGGTAAATTGAGCGTTTGGTCGGTGTACGATGTGATTTCGATTTGACTCGCACGCGTAGTAGCAATCGGATGCTGCGCGCCCAGCACGTTGGGGGTCAACCCACCATCGGGTTCGAACTCATCCCACCAAGGCGGCAGCGGTTCTCCAAACTGCGGCATCTCCAGCGGTAACAAGTAATAGCGCATACCGATCAAATTCCGCATACCGAGTGACATCTCGTCAAGGTATTTCTGATTGCGCTGAATCGCCAACGAGGGCAAGTACCCGCTCACACCTTGCTTGTTGTGCAAAATGGGCATGTTCTTGAAAAGAACGGCGCGGACCGCCGCTTGTGTCATCGGCGCTTTGGTCTCAAAGATGCGATACAGCGGATCACGATTGTCCATTGACTGGACTGTGCGCGGCACTTGAAGCATATCAGCAGGCGTGCTGGTTCGATTCAACGTGGTCAGAAACGGCGCAGAAAACGCTGCCACATCGCACACCGTCAAACCGATGACGAGCGTTGCCAAGGTGGGATGCGTCATCCGGCGCCATCTTGTCGCGGCAATAAGGGCGATGCTCGCGATGAACAACACGATGGGTAAGCGCTGCCACATTTCGAGCCAGAATTCAATCGGTTGTTCGTACGCCAGATAGATAATGCTTGTTGCGAGAAAGGTAAACCCAATGGCAAGCGCGGCAACCCGCCACGAGTCGTGGCGCACCGAGCCGCGCAGCCGATTCTGCAATTCCTCCAAGCCCGTGGCGGCGAGAAAGGCGGCGGCAAAGGTAAAGAGCAATAAAAAGCGGGCTGGCACGCGAAAGCGATTGAACACAGGTACGCTGTAGAGCCAGTCATAGAACGGCGTGTTGCCACCTAGCGCCAGCAACAACGCGACCGCGCCAAACATCGCAAAGAACCACGTGCGCGCGTCGCGTCGTAAAAGAGGCGCGAGGAAAAGCAAGAGTAGGGGCAACACTCCAAAATAGGCAAAGTACTCCATGTTGCTCGCCTGTGGCATACCCAGGTACGCAAACGGCGAGAAAAATTGCGTCAGCGCGGCTGGATCGAGAGAGTAACTCGTAAAGAATGCCCTGGGCATGTCTTGACCGCGAATCGAAAGACTGATTAGTTCGATCGTCGGGAGCAACTGGACTGCGGTCAGCCCGATCCCAAGCACCGTCGCCGAGATTGTCCCTAACACGGATTCGAGAATCGCGCGGTAAGAAATCCTGGGTTGTGCCGGGCGCAAAAAGATTGGAGTAACGAGAGCAAAGAGGCACAACGTGGCAATATTGAATAGCGCGAATTGGGGGAATCCGCCCAACAGTTGCAGCGCGATCGCCACCGCCATAACCAGAAACCAAAGCAGGGAACGCTGGTGTTCTTGCCGTGCTTGAAAATATTTTTGCTGGATGGCTAACAGCCAGGGCAGCCACGACGCGACAGCGACGTGCGGCGCGTGCATAATGTGCGCCGTCATAAACCCACTGGCACCAAACACAAAGCCAGCAAGTAACGCACTGGTGCTACGCAAGCCGAAGGTTCTACAAAACCAGTACATCCCGATAGCCGCCCACGCCAGGTGGAACAAGATGGTGTACGAGAGCGCGAAATGCGCTGGGAGGAGCCAATGGAAGATTAGATTGATGGGATAAAGCGCGGCGACTTCGCCTTCGGCGAAGAGAGGAAAGCCGGCCTGGAGCGCGGGCGTCCAGAGGGGCAGTCGTCCTTCAGCCAGCGCGCGTGCAAGTTCGGTGCGAATGGGGAGGAAAAGCCAGAGAAGATCGCCTTCGGCAAAAACCTTTTGCCCTACAGCCACTTGCCAATAGTACACAAGCGGCCAGATAATTAGAATCCCTGGCTGGAGTATGTTAGTAAACGCCCTGACACACAAACCCCTCATCGAGTAACTCGGTATGCGTCAATTGTTTGGACACAGCATGGTAGTAGTGGGGGCAGCCAGAACCAAGGGTAGATAGATTCTATTCTCGTTCATCGGTACGGCGGACAGTCTTGGAACAGCAGTGTGAGGCCACGCCGCGCGAGCACTCATAGACGCGCGTGTAAAGGATCGTTGAACCTTACTCTTTCGTACCTCGTCAACCATACCAACCATACAATCCATCCTGTTTGTGCACCCCACCAACTCGCGCGTAAAACTGTTCGTCGGTGCTCCATAGAATCCATAGGTGCCACGCAGAGTTCCATCTACCCAAATCTGGAGTCCTTGCGTCCCCCAACTACCCGCCACATGATGCCAACACCCAGGAATCGGTCTAAACCCACTGTCCACTGTATAGGGTACAAGTTCTTCACCATTACTACTGTAAATGGTGAATACAAACGTAGAGCCAATCCAGCGATTAATGCCTAAATAGAGTCGGTCCGAACCATTGTCGTTACCAGCACTGAAAATTGCAAAATGATCTGGAACGTTTTCCATCTTAATCCACATCTCAATTGTCCCATTGGGGTCAATCTGTTTGGGTATCTGGACAAAGGAACTGTTTCCGTCCAGTGAAACAGCGGGCCCAAATCTTCCCCCGGGCACAATGCTTGCGTTACCTGCTAATCCAGCATTCCATGTCTGAGTCACCTCATCGAAAACCCACCAAAGACTTTGAGCGTTAAGATGATAGAGCGCGATCGTCTGGCTATCCACTGCATACTCTCCCGTGATCCGCACCGGCGTTTGGGTGGGAGTCGGCGTTATCGTCGGAACAACTGACCAGTGAAACGTGCGTTGAATATTGCTAACCCGCACCTCATCAATTCGCCCTTTGAAACAAGAACCATCGGGACCACAGCCGATTAACATTGTGCTGTAATTGGGCAAGCCACCGGTATAGGCACCCGGCGGATAAGCCGGCATAGTGGGCGCCATCACGGGTGTTCGACAAGCAGGATAGAGTGGATTCGGTGGCTCGCCATCCATATCTCCCATCTGCATTTGGGGATTGCATTTATACTTGTACGGTCTGGTATCATCAGGGGCATCTGTTCCAACTCCATGAAGAACACCATCCACCCAAATCTCCATGCCACGAGGGCCCCACGTTACCGCCACGTGATGAAACCGCCACGTCTCGTAGGGCCAGAGCGGTCCCGAAGGACCAGTCAGGTATCGGCAAGCATTGATGCCACTATCCGCCCAATGCCAATTGCCATTATTATAGATACCAAACATCAGCCCCACTTGTTGCCGGATGACCAGAACAGGGTGGTTACTCCCAAATTCACCACCGACTGATAAGATGGTAAAAAAATCACCCTGACACGCTTCGTGAAAATCAACAAACAACTCAATCGTACCTTGTGGCAGACTACCCAAATGCCCCGTCCGCACGTACGAACCGTTACCGTCTAGCCGTAACACTCCTGCGTACAGTCCCGAATCAAGAATCGTCGCGTTGCCGTGCAACGTGCCGGTGTAATTTCCGGTGGCATCAATGGCAACTGAATTCGGCGAGTCGAAATGATAAAGCGCGACAGTGTAAGCATCCACTTGCGGTTGACCGGGGACAGACTGTACTACACGCCGCGCCACGCTCGTCGGCGTTGCCAGCGCGCGCGTTGGTGTTGCCGTAGCCCTAGGGCTAGGTGTGCGCGAGGGACTGAACTGGCGCGACGGGGTTAAGGTGGTAAGAGTCGCTTGAGGGGCTGAAACAGTCGTGGTTGCAGAGATGATAATAAGTAACGCTAACATTACACACGCGCCGATCTGCACGAGCACGCGTGTAGAAATTCCAAGTGGTGTGAATGATCTTTGAGGTCTCAATGCCCACCTCGCCAGTTTTTAAATTTGCACCTATTCTATTCTGACCCTCGGCATTTGTCAAAAGAGCATTCGCTTTGACTCCACTGGGTAAACCTGTATAATGTGCTCGATGTCCATACGACGCGTCGCGTTGCTCATCTTCCTTTTGACCTTTGGCGTCTATAGTTTTCCCGTCGCGTACAATCTGCTGCACAAGCCATTCTTCTGGTCAGCGGGGCAAGACATTGCCGCCGCGTCTTTTCTGCCCCTCGTGATGTTGGAGAGTGGCGATTTCACGTTCGAAAAATATCAACGGTTCTTTACCGAAAACTGGCGCAGTCCATACTTTGTCGCGGAAGTGAACGGACGCCTGGTCTCGCGCTATCCGATTGCGCCAGCGATTCTGGCGCTGCCGTTCTATGGCGTTCCGCTCGGCACCGGTTGGCTCGCGCAACCGCATCGCGATTGGCTGACTTTTCCGTGGAGCGTGTTCTACCCTGCCAAGTTTGCCGCCGCGTTCATCACCGCGCTGGCAGTGACGATGTTCTTCTTCTGCGCGCGTGAACTCGCCGATACACGCACCAGCGCACTCGTCACGCTCGCGTTTGCGTTCGGTACGAGCGTGTGGTCCACCGCGTCGCAAGCGCTGTGGCAACACACCCCTAGTCTGCTCTTCCAACTGATTGGCGTCTGGTTCGTGTTGCGCGGTAGAAAAAGCGGTGCGCTTGCCGTTGCGCCCGGCGCGCTCTTCTTTTCCGCCGCGACGGTCGCGCGCACGAACAACGTGGTCGCCGCGTTACTGTTCACACTCTACGTGTTGATCGAGTATCGCGCCGCGCTCGCGCGCTGGATGGTCTGGGCGATTCCGCCGGCGGCACTCGCGATGATCTACAACGCGCTGTACAATGGATCGCCGTTCGTGTTTGGCTATCAAGAGGGGCTCACGCAAACGATGGCGTGGCTGCGCATGGACGGCATCATCGGTTTGTTCCTCAGTCCCAGCCGCGGGCTGTTCATCTACTCGCCATTTCTTCTTCTCGCGCTGTACGGCGCATCGCGCGCGTGGCGCGAATCTACGCGGCTCTTTTATTTTTGCGCGACGATCGTTTTCGTCGTTTCGGTGTACCTCTTGAGTATGTTCCAGAACTGGGATGGCGGTTGGGGCTACGGTTCACGTTTGCTCGTTGACGCGCTCCCCTATCTGACGTTTCTGCTCATCCCGGCTTTGCCGCGTGTGCACGGCATCGCGCGCAGTGCATTCTGGGTGGCTCTCGTTTACTCCATCATTCTGCAAATCTTTGGTCTGTGGGATTATGGCATCCGCTGGCACTGGCATTGGGAGAACTATGCGTTCGACGTGTGGGACATTGCGCGCAACGAACCCTGGTTTTATCTTGAACAGTACGCTCAGATGGCGACCCACTACCTCGATCGTCTGTTGACACGATGAGAGAATCTTTTGCATTGACCAGCCCCGAATGTGACATTACCCTGCGCGCAATCACAGAAAGCGATTTAGAAAATCTACGCGTGTGGAAGAACGCGCATCGGTTCGCTTTTTTCTATCAAGAGATCATCACGCCCGAACAACAACAGGAATGGTTTCAGAATTATCTGACGCGCGCGCACGATTATATGTTCATTGTGGAATGTACGGATGAATCCATCGGTTGTATGGGATTTCGTCTCATCGAACAGTATGCCGATATTTACAACGTCATTCGCGCGCGTGCCGATCTGGGTAAGGGCGCGATGAGCCAGGCGCTGCGTCTGCTGTGCAGTTTCATCGCGGCTGATTTTACGCGCGATATTCGCGCGCGCGTGTTGCTCACCAATCCTGCGCGCGCGTGGTATCAAAAAAACGCGTTCGCCGAGATGGCATCGCACGATACCTATGTCGAGATGCAACTCGAGTGGTCGCGTTTTCGGGTCTGTTCATTTCGAAAAATTCAAACGAGGAGATGATCGTGATTTCAGTTTTCGGCTCCAAAGTGGGTCAGGAAGAACTCGATGAAATTCGCACGAGTATCGAAGCGCAATGGATGGGCATCGGACCCAAGACGCGTTTGTTCGAAGAACAATTCGCGCGTCGTCTGGGATTGCCCGGTTTTGCGCTACTCGACAGCGGCTCGAACAGTTTGTATATGGCGGTCAAATTGCTCAATCTGGCGCCGGGGACAGAAGTGATTTTGCCATCGCTAACGTGGATCTCGTGCGCGCACGCCATCGTGCTAGCGGGGTGTGTGCCGGTGTTCTGCGATGTAGATTTGTGCACGCAAAACGTTACTGCTGAGACGATCGCGCCGCATCTTTCGCGCAAGACCGGCGCGATTATGGTCGTGCATTACGCGGGCAAACCCGTGCGGATGCAACCAATTCTAGAATTCGGTTTACCGATTATCGAGGACGCGGCGCATGCCGTTGATTCGAAACTCGGCGGAAAATCGTGCGGTGCGATTGGCACAATCGGCGTATTCAGTTTCGATGCGGTGAAGAATCTGGCGATGGGGGAAGGAGGCGGCGTTACCGCGCAAGACCCTGAACTGATTGCGCGGGCGCGTACACTGCGCTACTGCGGCATCGGCAAATCGGGCTTTGAAGCATCGGCGAACAAAGAGCGCTGGTGGGAATATCAGATTGTTGATTTCTTTCCCAAGTTCCTGCCGAACGACATCAACGCTTCCATCGGTTTAGCGCAACTGCGTAAACTCGATCAGTTGCAAGCATATCGCAAACAAATCTGGGAATTGTATCAACGCGAGTTTGCGGAGGTGAGTTGGTTGGCTCTGCCGCGCGATCCGAACCGGATGAGCAACATTCGTACTTTACGTATTTTGTGCGCGTGCTGAATGGCAAACGCGATCAATTTGCAAAATATTTGTACGAGCGAGGAATCTATACGACGTTCCGTTATCACCCCTTGCACCTGAATCCAATCTATCAATCGCGCGCGAAATTGCCGAATTGCGAACAGTTGAATGAAGAAGGATTGAACTTGCCGTTGCATCCGAATCTCAGTTCGGCGGACATTGACAAAATCATTTCTACGGTCAAAGCGTATTCCAGGGTTGCATAATGAACACATCGAAACCGATTGTCATTCTCGGCGCGGGCTGCGCGGGACTTGCGGCAGGGATGCGCCTGACCCAGCGTGGCTATCCGGTGGTGCTTATCGAACGTGCCGATCACGTGGGTGGTTTGGCAGGCGGCGTTCGCATCAACGGCAACACCTACGAATACGGTCCGCACACTTTTCACACGACCGACCCCGAAATTCTGAACGACATCACCACGTTGATGGGCGATGAATTGATTCCGTACAATCGCACTATCAAAATCAAATTCCTGAACAACTATTTCAAGTTTCCGCTGGCGATGCGCGATGTGTTGTTCAAGTTACCCTTGCCCACCGTGATTCACGCGGGGTTGAGTTTTCTGTGGCATTTCAGTATCGGCGCGTTCTGGCGTCCCAGGGTCGAGACTTCTGAAACTCTGTTGCGACGATACTATGGGAATGTGTTGTATGAACTGTTCTTCAAGACATACATCACCGCCGTCTGGGGCATTACGCCCGCCGAGTTTTCACCCGCGTTCGCGCGCGAGCGCATTCCGCGAATGAACATTCTGGAATTGCTCGACAAGATCCGTCTCCGCGCGCAAAATCGTCTGAACCGCTCTGTAAACACCGATGGCTATGTCGAAAAAGTCGAAGGCAATCTGTACACGACGCGGCAAGGTTTTTCGCTCATCACACAACGAATGGGAGAACGCGTCATTGCGCAAGGTGGACGTATCGAATTGAACGCGACTGTGACGCGCATTCTGCGCAACGCTCGGCATCTTCACACCATCGAGTACACGCAAGATGGCACGCTCAAACAAATCGAGTGTCGCGGCGTCATCAACACCTTGCCCATCAACGAAGCGATCTTGATGATGCAACCACTTCCCGACGCCGCTATCGTGCAATCGGCACGCGCTCTGAAATTTCGCGCGCTCGTGTTCGTTGGACTACTCGTGCGAAAAGACAAGGTGTTGCCTTCATCGTTTATGTACTTTCGGCAACACTCGTTCAATCGCATTTCCGATTTGGCGCAATTCGGGTTTACGATTATTCCTGCGGGTTGTACGCTTCTGGTTGCCGAAATCAGTTGCGATGTAACCGATCCGGTGTGGAACGATGATGACTTTGCCAAACAAGCCGTGCTGGACGACTTGATTGCAGAAAAATTATTGACGCGCGAAGATGTGATTGAAATGCACGTCTTTCGCGCGCAACACGCTTATCCCATCTACACGCTGCACTACGAAGAACATCTGGCGCGTCTGTTGGAATTTTTTGGCGGTTTAGCCAACGCCGAAACGGCTGGACGCCAGGGGCGCTTTGCCTACATCAACACGCATATCGCGATGAAGATGGGTTATCAGGCGGCGGATCGGTTGATTGGAAAAGTGGGATAACAAAAAACCAGGTTTCTACAAGAGACCTGGTTTTTGCTATGGCATCACCTTCAATTCCGCAACGCGAAACAACGCGCCCTCCGCCGTTTCCAACTCCTCCCCCCGTGCCGCGTCGTACACCACAATCACCAACCGATATGCGCCCGGCGCCGCGTCCGCCGGCACAAAGAACCCCACATCATCTTGCACGATTTCGCCCGGCGCCCAGCCAATCGTTGGACGCGCTCCATTCGCCGGCTCCGCATCGCGCTGATACACGACGCGATCCTGCGCATCCACCACGCGCAGCGAAACCGTAAACCGCGCGCTGACCGATTCTGGCGCGCGCCATGCCAGCATCAACATCCCAAAATCGCCGGCGCGCAAATCGCGTGACGGATACACGGCGTAACTCACCAACTCGATGGTGCGTCCCGCGCTATCGCGAAACAGCACGCGCGCGTCCGTCATTGGCAAGCCGCAACTTGCAACTCGCCATTCGCAATTCACGACCCGCCACAACTCACCCACACGCACCATCCGAAACTCGTCTGCAAGCGCGCCAAGTGTCTCCGTTTCGCGCGGATGCACCGTGAGATAGACCGGTCGCCCCGCGCGCACCGCGCGCTGAATGTCCTCTTGCCGCGAGCCATACAGCGTAAAACCCAGTTCGGCTTGCCTGACGATCACTTTCCATCGCTCCAAATCGGTACGCCGACGCTCTACATACTGCGCGTACTCGAGCGGCGTCAACGACTCCCAGGGTCCCACAATCAGCGCGTTCTGCTCCAGCGGCAGTGCGAGATTCTCCTCCCACGCGCGCGCCACATCGGTTCGCTGACTCCAATCGTTGCGCGAAAAATTCACGACGAACAAAAATCCGACCGACGCAAAACCAGCCAGCAACAACACACTACGCGTCAAAGAACTTTTAACTTTTAACTTTTGACTTTTAACTTGTTCTACCCAATCCCAGACAAACGCCGCGCCGATGCCGACGCAAAACAAGAACGTGATGTACGATGGCAAGAAAAATTTTTCCACGTCCATCGTGTTGAAGAAAACACAGAACGCGCTGTTGGCGATGTTCGCGAGCGCGATGAATCCCAACGCTTCACGCGCCGGCACATCGCGTTGCCACCCGCGCGGCACGCGATCGCGCGCGAGCGCGACGATGCCCACCAAGCCCAAAACGAAACCGAGCGGCGTGAATTGCTCGATCAACAGCGGAATGTACAACTCGGTAACGCGATGGACGATCCAATCCAGCCCGCCAAAATACATCCACCGATTCGCATTGCCGGCGAGAATCATTTCGTTGAAATCTTTAAGGTGAAACTCGACGCCTACATCGCTATCACCGCGCCAAAAGACGTAACCGTACAGTAGCAGCGGCAGCGCGAACGCAATGAGTAGCGCAAGCAAACGGCGCGGCTGAAAGAGCGCGCCGCGTTCCTTCCATAAAACCAGCAGCGCGATTGCCGGCGCAAACCAGATCATCGTGCGATGATTCGTGAGCGAGAGACCAAAGACGAACACCGGCACAGTCAAATCCACTTTGCCTGCGCGCCACAAAAAGAACAACGCCGTGACCACGATGACGAAAAACGAGTTGAGCGTGTACGGACGCGGAATCACCGCCTGCGACCATTCGACGCGCGAGGCGGCAAGCAAGAGCGCGCACAGGAGCGCGATCCAGCGATTGCCGACGAGCCAGCGCGTGAACACATACAGCGCGACGACCGCGAGCGCGCCCCACAACGCGGCAAACCAATTCGCGCGCGCGGCTAGCGTGCCTACGGGGACGAGCATCGTCCAGAGTTTGCCGAGCAAGAAAAAGAGCGGATAGCCGGTGTGACTGACACCCAGGCGCGCGATGTTCGTCTGGAATTCGCCCTCGTCACCATCAAGCAAGCCGGGCGCGGCGGTGCGCGCATAGAGTGCGAACACAGCGAAGAAGAGCGCGAGGACAAGTAATGAGCCAGTAAGCCCATAAGCCAATGAGCCAGAGCGTGGAGCATGAAACGTGAAACGTGGAATGTGAAATGTATGACGTGATTTCATTTCAGCACAATCTCAATTTGTCCGATGAACGGCGTGATGATTTCGCCGCGCGGATCGCGCGCAACCAGAGTGCGTTTGCTGATGCGTTCGTACAACGATACCTGAATCTGAGCAATGCCTGCTGAAGCATTTACGTCAATGGGTAGCCAGTACGTATCACGAATCGCCTGCCCTGCAAACCACAAGCGCGTCGGCAGCATACCACGTCCATGATAACTGTTGCGCGTACCAATCACACGCTGCTGCGCATCCACCACACTAATTCCGATCGAATAATCCTCATCCATTACCGTCAGTCCGCGCCAGTACAACGTCAGTTCCAGCGCTTCACCGGGCACGACGCGCCGCGTCGAAACATCATAGCCAAGCAATTGGATCTTGTCATCGTACAAAATATCCACGCGGTTGGGGACCTGTGCGATTGTCTGCGCATCCAGCGTCTGTGGATATGCATAGGCAGGCTGCAAAATCACAAACGGTCCGAGTGCAGAAACGCTAAACAGCAAACAGACAAAAAGTAGAACGTAAAACGTACCACCTGACCTCTGACCTCTGATGATTGATTGCTGTAACTGCGTCAGACCTTCGGTAATCAGGACGGCAAAGGCAGGTAACGCCGGGAAAAAGAGTCGCCCGTGTGGTGCCTGCGTTGTTTGCATCCAGTAGATCAACGCGGCGAACATTAGCGCAAGCCATGCGAATAGAATTGCGAATTGCGAGTTGCGACTTGCGAATTGCCAATTGCGAATTTTCAGTATCCAGCCGAGTATAGCCAGCGCAACGAAAATCTCAATCACGGTGTAAACGACGGGGTGCGCGCGAATATTGCCCCACCCGAAACCGATCCAGAAGGTTTCCCACACCTCGCGCAACTGTACCAACAACTGATCGAGTGGCATTGGCGCGGCACGCACATAGAACAGTTCGCGCATCCGCGCGGTGCCAGTTAGTTCGCCATACAAGACCAGATTGCGCGCGTACCACCATCCTGCAACGAGCAAAAAGGCAAAAGCCAAAAGTAGAATTTCAAACTTCAGACTACAGATTTCAGATTGTAACCGTTCAGGTATCATTGCGAAGAGCGTTTTTTGCGACGAAGCAATTTCCGAGTTACGATCTTCAGTAGGCAACGTTGGGGATTGCTTCGCAAAAATCGCTCGCAATGACAGAGAGGGCTGAACAGTTACTTCAGATTTTTGACCGCCGATTGCTGACCTCTGACCTCTGATCTCTGACCTCTGATCACTAATCTCTGACCTCTGATCACTGATCTCTGACCACCAAGAAAAAATTCGCCATCCGAACACAAGCATCGCCAGCGCGGCTAGCCCCAACCCACTCACCTTTGCCAGCGCGGCCAGGCCACACGCGATACCCAGCGCAAATGCTATCCGCAGTCGGTGTTCAGCTGTCAGCAGTCGGAGCATCAGCCACAGCGACAACGCACTCATCGCGACAATCGTACTATCATTGCTCACCGCGCCGCTGATAAAAAGAAACTGTGGCGTGAACGCGACGATTGCCGCCGCGCTTGCCGCGAGGATTTTCGGCGCGGGAAATATTTCTCGCGCGAGCCAATATGTGAACAACACCGCCAGCGCGCCCATCAGTACCGATAACCAACGCGCAAGACGAATCGCCAACACCGCGCCGCGATACGGAAAACTCTCCAACGACGTATGAATGAAAAGATTTTTATTATCGTTGATGATGCCTGGCACGTTATAGCCGTAATGTGGATTTTCCCAGACAATATCGGGATAATCGGATGTGTCAATCCAGAATGTTGCGCCCGCCGCGAGCAAATAGTACAGAGGCGGTTGACTTCCCTCCTGCCGCGCCAGATGTGTCAACGGTTCGACCTGCACCGGCAAGCCGCGCCCGGTGGCAACATGCTGCACGAACGCAAAATGCCACTGTTCGTCTGGTGCTTCAAAGAGCGGCGTCGTTGTGCTGTAGATGAAAGCCAGTAAGATGAAAAGCGTCAATACGATCACTATCGCGCAATGGGTATGCACAATTCGTCGAATCATCAACGGATTACCTCGAACAAGTGCCCCCAATTTTCTGGTAAGACATTGCTGCGCGCACCGCGCATATTCCGAGGCGTGTATGTTTGCAGATCGTAAAAACCAACAGCAACAAAATATTCTCCCTGATATTCTTCTCGGGTATATGTCGGCACGACATACACTCTAATGTTAACCTTTTTCGTCCACCACCAAATCCATGTCATTTTCACTCCAGGGTGGTATCTAGTACAAATGCATCGCCTAGAATTTGACCGTTGGCATCGTGCCGCAGCAGACGCGCGCCAGTAGCCACATCATACCACCCGATCTGAACAGTGTACTTTCCTGGCAGCGTTGCCTGCGGAATCACAACGGCGAAACGGTCACACACCTGCTCATCAGCATCCCAGATCGAAGTGGGATAAACTCCTCCCTGAGGCTGATGGTCGGCTTGGGTAATCATCTTGCCGACTTCATTAAAGACATGCACAAAGATCGTATAGTTGCGTCCGATGGGGCGTAAAGCTTTCCAATACAAAGTGAGTTCAAAAGAATCTCCAGCGTGTATCCGATAGGTGTCTATATCAAATCCCACGAGAGCAATCAGATTCTCGAAACGCACATCCACACGTGATGCCGGTGTCACTGTAGAACACTGCAGGTCCGCAACTTTCAATGGCGCAATGATAACTCGTTCGTCCAAGAGATCTGCATTGTTGATTTGCACTGGCAGGCGAGAATCGTTTGTGGGACGATACACACCAACCTCGACAGAGTATTTGCCTGGCCGCAAAGCAGGATCAATCGTCAGGATATGCCGATCAGGAATCACCTGTCCACGTGGTAACAAGCCCATAGGATAACCGCTCGCCAGATACTCGGTCACCCCGGCGACCATTTCACCGTTAGAGTCAAGTAAATGCACGAAGATTTTGATCTCCTGTTGCATGGAATGGCGCGCTGCCCAGTATAGCGTAACCGAATACGGCTCTCCTGGTACAATCCGACGGTCATCAAGAGCATAACCGACTAATTCCAAGCGCTGATCAAAATATGCTCTGGCGGTAACAAATAGAGGTGGCGTCAACATCTTTTCAAGTACTTGTGTTGGTATAGGGATGATTGCTGCGGCTGTCCTGCCCCAGGGATCTTGCCAAAGGTTCCGTGCAGGTTGGGCTCTGAGCACATCTTCAATATCTGAACGCGGATTCAAAAAAATGGCCTGGTTTTTTCGGAACAATACCAGTGTGCCATTCAAACGATGAAAGGGCAAAATGACCATAGTGGGTTCATTAGCCAGTCTGCTTCTTTCCTCATCATTCAAGTCCAAAGGAGAACGTACCTCTGAAAAGCGCGACAGCATCAAGAAATGCATCGTCGGTTCGGCATACAACTCGATAGGCAGGATGATATTTTCGCTTTGATTGTTCACCCAACGCGCCAGAGCGACTCGATCTCCTTGAAAAGCATAAAAGACGCGTTTATGATTTGCCCAAACAATAAAATAATCACGCCACATCATCAATCCACTGCCGACAAGGACGAGGATTGCTCCTACGAGTAATATTTTTCGAACAGGCCACTGAACGCGCTGCACGGCTACCGTGCTGACTTTAAAGCCCCAAGCGACCAGCACATAAATCGCGGGTGCAGCACCGATCGCGCGCAAAATGTTCGGGGCTTGTTGCGAAAGAATCGTTGGCAAAAGCATGATGGTAAACCACAGCAAAATCAAGCGCGACTCAGGCTTGCGCCAGCACAAGAGTGCGCCAAATAGCCCAAGAGTAAACGGAAGAGCAGTCACCCAGTCGAGAAGGGGCCTTCGAGCAAGCCCGTGCCGCCACTCTATATCGCCGCGCTGGTAGAACGCGGCGGCAATATGTTGTAGGTTGGACAAGAGGGTTTGCACCTCAGCTATCCTTGTCTCATCAATTCGGAGAAAAAAGGCATATGGATGATTCAGAAAATAGACGAGTAGAGGCAACGCAATAACAAGTGCTGTCACGCTAATCACACCGGCGCCGCGCGCCCAACGCCAGAACCCGGAGGTATGCTTGGTGGAGAACAGAATTCCCCGCAGTTCGAGTAGCCAAAAGATTGCAAAGACGAGTGGAAGCAATCGGGCTGCCAGATAGGTGTAAAGACTCGCTCCCAAAAATATACCTGTCAAAATGTGAGCACGCCATCCATTCGTTCGGCGTGCGCGCCAGAAGAAATAAAAGGTCAGACATATAAAAAGTGGTAAAGAGATAGCGCGGAACCCCACGCGGCTAAAATGCATGTGCCAATATGAAACCACCAACCCCGCCGTCGCGATCAATGCCAACTCTGCAGAATATTTCGAATCTGCCATGAGCACTCGAACAAGAACGAAAAATACAGGTATTGTGACAATTCCAATAAAAGCAGCAACAAGACGCAGAGAAAAAGGGCTGGGTTCGAGCAACAACAGTACGAGTGCCTGTAAATAGATAAAGAATGGCTCGCGCCCACTATTGCCTTCGAAAAAGATTGGAAACCCTGCGCCGCGCGCGACCGCGTATGCATCCAGCCCATAATACGCTTCATCATGATAAAGGCCTGGTGGAATCTCAGCAAGGTTCACCCAGCGCAATGCCGTTCCAACCCAAATGAGGATAAAAAGTACTATCCAGACCTGACGATTCATTTTACCACTTCCGCTACCCCGAGTTCCACACTGTCATTGAATAGTCCCTCTCTTTGGACTTGCAACCGTTCGCCAGTCTCCGCGCGATACAAGCCCACAATCACGCGTCGTGCCGATGCCGGCAACGTGAGTGTGTACTCGTCGCGCACTTGCTCGCCCGCGTCCCACAACGACGTGGGATACGGTTGCGGCTGCCGATCCACTTGCGCGACAATGTCCCCCCCGGCATCAAGCGTGTGGACGAACACGGTGTAATCGTGTTCGGGCGCGACGCGCGCGCGCCAATACAAAACCAGCCAGAGTTGATCGCCAGCGACATTTGCATCGTAACCGATGAGTTCGATTTGATCCGCAAAATTTGCATCCACGCGCACGCGCGGCGCGTACGCGCGCGTTTCGCGCGGCGCGATCTTGATTGTGCCGATCGTGACGCGTTCGTCTCCTTCGCGCGTCGTCAACGGCTGATTCACCTTGCCCAGCGGATACAGTCCCACCTGAAGCGTGTACTTGCCCGGCAATGCATCAGGCGCGATGGAAATGTGAACAACATCGCGCAAGGTATCGCCGGGTTTCCAGTACACCGTGTGAAACGCGCCGCGCGCGGGAATCACATCCACGCCACCCGCGCGGCGATTCTCCGCGCCAACGACGTGAACAAAGACGCGGTACGACTCGCGCATCGGCGCCAGCGCGCGCCAGTACAGCGCGACGCGTAACGTCTCACCCGGTTTGATCGCGCGCGCGTCCACGTCGTACCCCAACAATTCGATTTCCTCCGCGAATGTTGCCGTGAACGGATGCGTGATGCGCGCGAGATCGTTGGGCGAAAGGAGCACGGGGCGCGCGTACGCCGGCAAAGTGTAGGCAAAGGGAACGTAGAGCGCGAGCGCGAAGAATGAGCCAATGAGCCAATGAGCCAATGAGCCAAAGCGTGAAACGCGAAACGTGAAACGTGAAACGTGAAACGCGAACCGCGAAACGTGAGACGTGAAACGTGAAACAAGTTCTGCTAGCCCTACCACGAAAATCAAGGCAATCACGGCGATGGCTGGGAACAAGTAACGCCCCTGATCTGCGCCAGTCGTCGTGCGAATGAATTGGATTTGCGCGGAAAGAATAAAAGCCAACCACGCGGCAAGAATGACAAACGCAACCTGCCACACGCAATACGCAATACGCAATACGTGAAGCGTAAATCCGATGACTGCCAACGCCGCAAGGATTGCCAGCACGACGAGAATGACCGGCGAAAAATCGCCAGGTGTGGGTCCGCCCCAGAAGGTCTGCCAGAGCCACGGGAGCGAAATCTGCAACAACTCGGCAAGTGTCAGTTCGCCCGCGCGCGGAAAAAGCGCGGAAATCGTCATCAACCGATACGCCAGCGGATCGCCATACAAAATTTGGTTGCGCGCAAACCACCAACCGCTGATGAGCGCGATCGCCGCGAGTATCGCCACATTCCCAACGATGGCAACGCGCGCATCGCGCGCGCGCCACGCGACGATGATGAGCACTAGCATCGAAAAGGGAATCAAGCCGAGCGCGGTCGTCTTGGTCAGAATGCCCAAACCGATGAGCGCGCCGAGAATCGCCGCCGATTTCAACGTGAGTGCAATTCTGCCGGTCAGCAACGTAACCCACATCAGCAGAACGAGCGATGAGAACGCGGCAAGCGGCGCATCGTTGGAAACGAGCGCGCTGATAAAAAGAAAACTGGGATTGAAGGCAACGACGGCGGCACACGCGAGCGCAAGGTGGGATACTATGTATTGCGTAGTGCGTACTGCGTTGAGTACTGTAAAAGCGATGTGATACGTTGCCCACACCGTGATTGCGCCGAAGAGAATCGAGAGAAGGCGCGCGAGGTGGACAGCGAGCGTCGTCCGCGTGTACGGAAAATTTTCAGCGTCAGTGTGAAAGTAGATATTGCGCCCACAACAGGATGGATCACCGACGAATGTTACCGCATAGTTACGCCACAAGAGTTGTTCGTAATTCGATGTGTCTATCGGCGCGATGACGAGCGCGGCGAGCGCATAGTACAGCGGCGGTTGCCAACCCTGATGGCCCGCTACACCGCCACCCGGCTCGAACTGTTGCACCGGCAACGCACGCTGATTGGCAATGAATCTGGCATAGCGAAAATGATTGTCCTCGTCGGGTCCTTCGAACAAGGGAATGATGAGCGAGTAGAACGACGCGAGCGCGACAAAACTCACCAGCAAAATCATCAAGGGGTGGTTACGCAATGTGTACCACACGCCGGCGCAAACCGCGCTTGCGAAACGCCGAAGGACGAACGACGAACGACACATTTCGTCCTTCGTCTTTCGTCTTTGGTCTTCAGAAAAAGCGCGCGGTGTTGCCGTGCATAGCATCCGGGTCGTTCTCGCGACAAGGGTACGAAGCATAATCGCAAAAAAAGCGGGCAGTTGAAAATTGCCCGCTTATTTTCTACGCGTTATAGCGTTTTTGCAAATTCGGATCGTTGGGCTCGATCAGTGGCGGCACTTTGGGTAACAAGCCAAAACGTTTGCGGAAGAGAAAGAACAAATTGTAAAAGCCATCGCGCCAGATGCGCAATTTGCTAACGCCGTGACGCTCTTTGTAGTAGATGGGCAACTCGATCGAACGAATCAGTTTCTTTTTCGACATCGCTTCCAGTTTGATTTCTTCCGAAAACGCCATCCCGTCACTGGTCAAGTTGAGGTGTGCCAGAATCCAGCGCCGAAACACCCACATTCCCGATTGCGAATCGCGCACGCGGAACCAGAACAAAATCAGAATGAACAAGTTGAGCACATCGTTGCCAAAGACACGCAACCAGTTGCTGGGTTTGTCCTTGTGTCCGGTGCGATCACAAGTGATGAAATCGAACCCTTCATCAATCATCACGTCGAGCAGAATCGGGATGAAATTGCGCGGATAGGTGCCGTCGGCATCCATCGTGACGATGATGTCGCCGGTGGCTGCGCGCAAACCGGCTTTGTAGGCGGCGCCGTAGCCCTGCTTGGTTTCGTGAATCACTTTGGCGCCAAATCGTTGCGCCACCTGGGCGGTGTGATCCGTCGAGTTGTTGTCCACCGCGATCACTTCGTCCACAATGTTGCGGTCGAGGTCGCGGAACACTTCAACCAAACCGTTCTCTTCATTGTAACACGGCATCACCAGTGAGATACGATGATTTTTGTACATCACGACCTCAACACGTCTTGTGCGGGAATCGGCATGGGATCATACGTAAACCTTCTCCGTAGCAGGATATGAAACGATGGACACTTCAGTCTGCACGTAATTACTCAGCCGTGCCATCATCGAGGCGCAATAGCCCCACCCCCTTGCCCCCTCCCCACGCCGCTCTGCGGCGTGGGGAGGGGGAAGCAGAGGGTAGGGGGTGAGGG
>Ga0209101_1000578_pt1 | contig 29841 bp, 27 predicted proteins | sample ConPoolayeCmetaG_FD_185481 | JGI IMG/M metagenome (GOLD analysis project Ga0209101, IMG submission 185481) | Hot spring microbial mat communities from California, USA to study Microbial Dark Matter (Phase II) - Cone Pool mat layer C metaG... ...
GGCGGTGGCGCTGGGGTCTCCGGTGGCGGTGGCGCTGGGGTCTCCGGTGGCGGTGGAGGCGGCCGCTTGCGCGTCTTATTTGTGGCGGACCTTTTGGCAGTTGGATTCTTAGCGGCCAGAAGCTTCATTTGATTGAATAGCTGCCTGCCGCGAACCTGACCGAAGGCGGCCTGCATATAGATCAATGCGGCGTTCGAGTCGTGGTCCGATTCCATCCCGGCAAACGTCAACTGATTGGGATCATCGGCCATAGCCGCATCCAGGATCGTTGTCAACGTCTCGTGGATCGTCTGTGCGGCGTTGCGGGCATTGCTCGCCTTGCGCAGCAGGGCAGCCATTGCGAGCCCTTGCATTGACCCGTGGAACGTGAAGGTTTCAGCCCCAGGCAACGGGTCCGTTGCCAGGATTATGTCCAGGTGCTTGATGAACTTCTCATAGCTCTTGGCGCTGTCCGCGCTAGACTGCCAGATCATGGCCGCATCTTCTACTGCGTCGTAGGCGTCGTATGCCTTGGCGATGCGGCCGCTCTCCGCAAGCTGGTGTATGAGCGCGACCGTCGGAGCCATTGCGATGAACATTTCCTGCTGGTTTGCGTCGGCCATTTCGGCCACGTCTCGCGCGGCTGGCGGCAGCAGGGCAATGAACCCCGTGTTGATGCGTTGCGCCAACAGGTCAGGGTTATCGAATAGCTCGTTGCGGGCAGCAGGCGACATGCGCCCGGTCAGCCATTCCATGTATCTGTCGTTGCGCCGATTCTTGACGAACTCGCCAACGTTGTCCTTCGTGACGATGCTCTTGATGTACGGGGCGGGCACGTCCTCGTAGTTGATGGCGCTTTCGTTGAGCAGCCCAATCGCTCGTTCCCAAGGCGTCTCGGCCTGCGCCGTGGACTGCTGCGACAAGGGAGCCAGACGGCGCGCTTCTTCGTAGGTGCCGAGCAGGTGCCGAACGAATATCGGCCGCTGGCCGGCGAGTTCGGGCGGCGGCTCGATTCCGTAGGTCTCGCGAACCTGCTGGAGGTACTGCTTGTACTTGTCCTCCGGCCATTCCAGCATGGCCATGAGACGGTGATTCCCGGCCGTGCCGAGGTACTTGCGGGTTTCCGGCCGGTACCAGACAACGGGCGGCCCTTCGGTCGCCGTCGGGCTGGACTCGATGAAGATCGGCCAGTCCGGCTTGGCGATCATGTCCGTCACAATCGCCTGCGCGGACTTCTTGCCCTCCGGCTTGCGGTTCTGGAGTGCTCGGTCGTGTTCCGGGTTCGGGCGGAATGCAAACACCTCTCCGCTGGCCGTTGCCGGGATATGCGAGGCCGCCAGCTTGCTCGTCGGCAGCCACACGAAACGAATGCGGTACGGATTGCGTTCGCGGTCGCGGACGTATCCTAGGCTTTTGTTGTAGACCACCTGCCGACCGAACCGCTCGGCCCCGGGCGGCGGCGGCGCGACAAGCTCGTTCGGCGGCTCGTCGCTGTAAACTTGCTCGCCGGGCAGTGGCGCAGGCGGCGGAGGCGGCTCGGGCTCGTCGCCGGCGGGCGGTTCTTCCTTGGGCTTCTCGGGCTGCTGCGGCGGCTCGTAATCGGCCTTGATGATGTCCGGCAACGTCGGCTGCTGCGACAGGTCGATAGCCTGAACGTCGCGCACGTTCCAGCCGAGCGCGCGGCGCACCTCGTATTCGCTGACGCCGTGGCGCAGTGCCGCTTCGGCCGTGGCGCGCTGCTGCGCCGCCAAGCGCTCGCCGCGTGGCGCGCCGACGCTGCGGGCGTATGCGTCCTTGACTTCGCGGGCTGCATCCTGAACCCGCTGCTCGTGCGGCCGCGCCGCGATGCGCTGGAGAACGTCGCGCGGATCGTCGGCGGGTCTGCGGATTTCGGGCTGCGTCTCGTCCGCTCGTGGCAGATAGAGGCTGGGCCACATCCTGGCGCGCAGGTCGTCATCCGGCGCGAGCGTGCGTGGCGCGCTCAGGGGTGTGCGCGTGACGGCCTCCCTTGTGCCGCGCGGCGGTGTCGGCATCAGTTCGCCGCCGAGTTCTGGTGCAGCGCCATCTGGCTCTGTGCGCTGCGGCTGCCCGCGTCTCAGCGCGCCGCGCGGCACAAGGGCTTCGACGGGCCGATAGCCCTGTCCGGACTCGTCCGGCAGCACGCCGGTCATTGTCTCGACTCGGCTTTCCAGTTCGCCGGTCTCGGCCAGGCGGCGGTACGTCTCCGGCATGAGGTCCCACAGGAGCGCATGGCCGAAGATTTCGCGTTCCATGCGCGACCGCATGGGGATTGCGGCTCGGCTGAAGCCCTGCTCAAGGATGCTGTTGATGGTCTCGTCCACATGCAGCGGAGCGGACTCGGCCAGTCTGCGCACGGCTTCAAGGCTGATGCCGGTGACCGCGCCGTCGGCAGTCATTGATCCGCCGTACTGGGCCGGGTCGGTCGGCAACTGCGCTCGCGCCATGATGCGAGCAAACTCGGCCGCACCGGCCGGATCGAGGTCGAGGATGCGCCCGGAGCCCCACACGCGACCGGAGGCGATCTGCTTGCGCGTAGCCGTTGCGGTGTGGGCTGCGGCGATTTCCTGGGCTGCGGCCTGGGCCGCATTGGTCGCCCGCGCAAGGTCGATCTGCTCTTGTCGCTGCGCCAGTTGCGCGGGCAGCCGCGGGCCGACCATGAACATCACCGGCACAATCGCTCGCAGCGCATCTTGCGCACCGGCTCGTATCCAGTCCGACGGCAGCCCGACCTTGGCCATGTTCTCGGACAGGCTCGTGCCGTCGTAGAACGCCTGGAGCACGTTTCCGACCGTGTTCGTGATGGCCGAGACGACGCCCTGAAGCCCCTCTTCCGCGACGGCTTCCGTGAATATGTCCTTGAACGCGCCCTTGAACAGGTCGCGTCGGATGCCGCGCTTGAGTGCGGCCAGGCTGATAAGCTCGCCGTTCTTGAGGAGCGGAACGGGAGCCATGCTCTCGATCAGCGCCTGCACATAGCCGCTCACGACGGACGCCGGAGCGGCGAACATCGGGTTGACGCCCTCGTTCACCATCCGCGCGTACTCTTCGGACGCAACCATCTTGGTCCAGAAGAGGTTGGCGAGCGCCTTCGATCCGGTCATGGCCACCTTGCCGGCCATGAACGGGGCGCTTGCCAGCATCGGCGGCAGCATCCGCGCGGCGTCGATCATTCCGGTCGCAACGATTCCCCTGTCGCGGGTCGGATCGACGGCCTCACCGGCGTACTGTTCAAGCTCGCGCTGCCGAGCCGTGCTGCTCCAGTCGGCCAGCGTCCGACCGACATCCATAATCCCCTGCTCGAACGATGCGCGCACACGCTCTGCGAGTCCGGGCCGGTCGCCTTCCGATTCTCCGATGTACTTGGAGTGAGCCATTTCCGCGATTGCCATGCGGAGTATGGGCATGTGCTCTTCGCGCAGCAGTCGCACGGCCTCGCGGGCGGCGCGTGCCCGCACCGTCGGGCTGTCATCGACCAGTTGCGGCGCAAGCTCGTACGCGACGTTTCGGGCGGCCATCGTCTCTTGCGCCTTGGTCACGTCCTCCGCGGTCGGCGTCGGGATGCGCTGAAGCGCCTCATTCGCGGCGCGGCCGATGAGTCCGCCGAGTCCGAGCGAGAATCCGTAGGACAGGATCGGGTAGTACTCGGCCAGTGGACCGGCAACGTTGCCGGCGGCGGTGGCCAGGCGGGCGGCGTCCTCTTCGACCTTGCGGCGCTGCTGGTCCGAGATGAACGCCCGCACGAACCGTTCGTCCGGCCTGTACGGGTCGAGCCTGCCTTCGACGACTTCGCGCAGCGCTTCGGCGTACAGGTCTCGGGAGCCGATTCGCTTGTTTAGTTCGTCGTAATAGCGCTTGTGCAGGTCTCGGAGGACGCTGCTGGCCGTGCCCGGGTTCTCGCGGTGCAGGCGGACGAATGTTTCGCGTTCGCGCCCGGGGTTGTACCCGACGGCATCGGAAACCTCGTTGATGATCTGCTGGCGGCGTTCGTTGGCAATCCGCTGGGCACGAGCGTGTTCCTCGTCGGTCGGCGGAACGACCGGGCGGCCGAGCGCGTCGGCTTTCGGCTGCTGCTGCGCAATCGGCCGCTCCGACCGCTGGCCGTCCTGCTTCAGGGACGCAGCCCAGGCGAGCCAGTGGCGTGCGTCGCCGGAAACCGGAGCCTCGGGAACATCGCCCCGCGTCAGCGGCTCCCCGGTCTCCGGGTCAGTCGTCGCCCACGACCGCTTCCAGTCGAAGCCCGGGTTCCGGTCAATCTTCTCCAGCAGGTCTGAAACCGCATCCGTGACCGTGGACGGCTCAAACGAACCGCCATGCCCGGACGTACGTTCGTGTCTGTACCACAGGTCAGAATCGCGCTGCATACATCACCACTTCACCCCTGGTGGCCAAGCGCAACAGTGTTGCGCGCAACAAACTGCTTACTGACGTTCGAAGCGCGTTCGCTGGTACTGCTCGATGAGCGCTACAAGCTGTTCGAGGTCGGCGGCGATTTTCTGCCTTGCGGCCGGGCTCATGGTGCTGATGTTGCGCACGCCCTTTGCATCTAACTCTTTGGCCGCTGCGATGATGCGCTCGCGCAGCGCGGCGATCTGTTCGTCGCCCTCGATTCCGGCCGTCATGGCTGTGACGCCATGTTCAAGCTGGCTCGGGAAGTCTTGCCGTGCCGGCTGCTGCTGCTGTGAAGGTGCTATCCCGGTTGCGAACGCCGTGGATGCTGTTGGCTGTGCGGCCACTGCGGTCGGCTGGGTCGTAGCTGGCTGCGTGGCCGTCGGCTGAATCGCAGGCGCGCTGCGCATTCCGATGATGTTGCCGGGTGCGCTGCTGATGACGTTGGCGACCTCCCTCCACACGTCCTCGGTGCTCGGTTCGCCGATTGTGGCTCCCTGCTTGCCGCTCATAATGTCGGATACCCACTGGCGTCTGGCCCGCGCGCTGAGCCGTTCGTAGGCGGACCTGTACAACGAGTCGATCTGCGTCACGGTCGGCTGCCGCTCGTCCTTCTGGGGCTCGCCGATTGTCACTTCCATCCCCTTTGGGCCGAACGTTACCTTGGCTCCCGGTGGAGCATTCTCGATGTAGCGGCGGATTGCGTCCCCGAATGCGGCCGGGTCGGACGGAAGCGGGTTCTGGTTGGGCGGGAATACCAGCTTTCCGTCGGGCATGATGTAGGCCACGGTGCCGTCAACCATCCTGAATGGCTGCGGCTGCGGCTGCTCAAACATCTTGCGCCTCAGGGCCGCCTTGGCGCTCAGACGCGCCAACTGTTCTTCCACGCTGGCCAGCCCGGTGCGCTTTTCAATATCATCGAAGCGTGGGTCTCTGAGTATTCTCTCGCGAATGCCCTGGAGCATCCACCACTGGTTGCGGTCCGGCCTTGACAGGCTGGCGGCGATGGACGGATCGCCCGACTCAATGGCCTGGCGAAGCCGCTGCCGCTGCTGCTCAAGAATCTGCTGCTGCTGCTGCTCTTCCGGCATCAGGCCGGTGGCCTGAAGCTGCTGCATCAGGTCGGTCGTCGCAATCCGCTCTGCGATGCCCGCACGAATGTCGGCCGGGAGCTTTTCCGCGTCGCCGGTCCTGATGAATGCCGACAATGCGGCGGCGCGATCCGCATTGCGGGCCGCCTCGATGGACTGCGAGAGCTCGGCCATGCGTTGCGCGCGCCTTACGTCGTATTCGATGTCCTGCTGCTTGCGCAGGTCGTCGTACTCGTAGTTCAGCCTGGCGCGCATGTTTTCGAGGTTGACCTGAAACTCGCGCTGGCCGCGGATGTCCTCCTGTTGCCACTGTCGCGCGCGAAGCTGGTCCTGAAGCTGCTGGCGGCGCTGAATGCCCATCAGCAGGCCGCGCGTGATGCCCTCTCCGGCCTGCTGGATGCCCTGGGCAAGGTACTGATTGGCTTCTCGGCGTGCGTCGGCCGCAATGCCGGTGTCCTGAAGCGTCCTGTTTTGCAGGAACGCAATCCACTGCGCCATGGGGTCGCCAGTAATCGGCATTGCGCTGTCCTCCGGCCGTTACCAGCCGAATCTGACTCCGTTGAGGTTCTGGTACAGATTCATCCCCTGCGATGGCATCATCATCCCCGGACCAAATGTTCCGGCCAGCGAGCCGCCGGCCGACGCCGCACCGGCCCCGCCAAGTGCCTGACCCAACGCAGCCCCGCCCATCCAGCCGCCGAGCGCAGCGCCGCCGATGCTGGAACCGGCCCCGATAATCGAGCCTACAAGCGCCGAGCGGCGCGCCTTGTTCTGCGCCTCGATCGCGTCGCGCGCCGCGCGTGCCTGTCCCCAGCTTGACATCGCGCCAGAGAACCCCTGCGCGAGGTAATCGCCTGCAAGCGGCATCTGCTGCTGCGGCGGGAGTCCGGCCATTTTCACGCTCATTATCGCGTTGGCCAGGTCCCATGCGTTGTTGATTCGGTTCCTGGCGCTCGCGTCGGCAAGCTCCGTCGCCTGGATGCCGAGCCCCAGTGATGAGGCGTCCATGCCGGAGAGGATTTGGTTCAGGGCATTGATGGCCTTGTCGCTGATTCGTTCGCTGGCCGATGCCTTTTCCTGCCGGACCTGCTCTTCGATGGCTGCGATTGCGTCGGCCTCCGTCCGTCCGCGGGCGATGTCCATCGCCGAGCCGACGGTCGTTCCGCTCAGCCCGCGCGCAGCAAGATTCGCCGTATCCGTCTGCCCCAGCTTGTAGAACTGGCCGCGAACGTCCTTCTTGGCCTGCTCGCCCATGCCCTCCAGCAGTCGCATGACCTCGTTGTACTGGCCCTCGTAGCCCTTGAAGGCGCTGGGAATGCCCTCGGTGATATTGCGATTGAACCGCTCGCTCGATTCGGCGGTTGACCTGATGAACCCGGCCAGGTTCTCTTCCGGGCTCCTGCTGTCGTCGTAGGCCAGCCCAAGCGATTGAAACTCCGACCTGATGACGGCCTGCGGGTCTGCTCGGGGGCCGTAGTTGCGCCCTGTCAGCGGTCCGATGTAGTCTCTCGCAGCACCCTGCTGCAAGACCTGCTGCCCGCCCTGCTGCTCGCGACCACCCTGTCCGCTGGCTGCCTGAGTGAGCTTCTGGATTACATAGTCCTTGTTGCCGAATCTTCTCCAAGCCCACTCATTGAATGCCTGCTCGTTGCCCTTGTACTTTCCAGCCAGGGAGTTTGGGCCTTGCCACCAGCGCACGCGGTCATACTCGCGCCTGTCCTTCTCGTTCAGCCACTTCGGGTCGAATCGCCCCTTCCTGAGTTCGTCGATGCTCGGCGACTGTTCGCCCTGCTGCACGCCCTGCTGCACGCCCTGCTGCCCGCCCTGCGCCTGCTGCGGAGGAAGCAGGCTTCTGGCGAGCGCGGTATAGTCGATGTCGGCGGCGCGGCCGGACCAGTTCGGCTCCCAGCCGCGGATAATCGCACCGGCCCGGTCGTAGGCGTTGCGCACGTTAGACCGCCCAAGCGCCCCAAGGGCTTGCAGGTTGGCACCGGCAGTCTGCTGGAGGTATTTGTCGAGCCCGGCCCCAAAGTCGCCGAGCCCGGCCAGGATTTCCCCAAGACCGGCCTTGCGCTCCTCCTGGGTGCCGCCGATCTGCTGGGTATCCATGAGGTACCGCAACAACTCGATGACCGGCGTTCCGAGCGTGGATATTGTCGAAAACGTATTCCAGACTGGTACTGCCATGTTGCACCTACGGAATCACGAAGGCGAGCGATACATTCAGGTCGGAGCCGCCGTTTGTCGCGCAGCGCAGCTCGATGGCTTCGCCGTACTGGGCGTCATACTTCGACGAATCAATCGCAACGCCGTTCTCAACCCATGTGCCTCCGGCCGTCAGCTTGACTCCATCGCCGGAGTTGCCCGTCGATACGAGGTCCGAGCCGATGTACACGTTGATGCGGCTGTCCGAGCCGGTGACAGTCTTGGCGACGGCCCACAGGCCGCACAGGTACGCAGTCGCGGCGCGCCAGACAAGGTACTGACCGGCCGTGGCCAGCAGGGTCGAGCCGGTGGCGTACGAGCCCGGCAGGATCAGGCCGCGCGTTACGACGCGGGCGGCGTCGCCGACGCTCACCTCCGAAGGATTCGACGGAATCGGAGCGCCGACGATCCTGAACGATGCGTTGGTCGTCACAGCAGCAACGATGCCGTAGTAGGTCGTTCCTGAACACACATACCGCACGGGCAGTCCGGCCGTTACGCCGCCGGTGCTGCCGGTCAGGAACGTCTCGGCGTCCCCGCGCGTCGGAAGCGATGCCAGCACCCGCCAGTCGGCGACCTTGCCGTCGAACACTGCGCCGTACAACGTGCTGAAGCTGCAACGCTTGTTCGTGGATGACTGCACAATCGGGAAGAAGTCCGTACCCGACAGGCTCGTCGCCACGGGGTCTGTGCTGATACGCCCATCCGGCATTGGTCAACTCCCAAACGGCGGTGCCATAAACTCCGCAAACTGCTCGGCCATGATTTCGCCGAGCGACAGCCCGGCGAACCGACTGCTGAACTCGCGCCTCAGCATGGTATCATCTTCGCGCAGAACGAGTCCACCATCTTCGCGCTCAACGTGCGAACCAAAGACCGTCTTGGCGGCGTCGGATACGGCGCTCGGCTGCTCGCGGACGATTCGCCAATCGTCCTCGCGAAGCAGGTAGGTTCCGTCCTCGCGGCGGGTATGGCTTTCGACGGATGCGGCAACGATCGCCAGCGTGTCGGCCGTTATCCGTGCGTTGCGGTCAAGCTGGTTGAGCACGACAACCAGCCGCTCCAGCGTGCGGCGCACGTCCTCGACGGACGCAACGTTGGTGCGCAGCGCGATGTTCACGGCCGCCTCAACTGCCCGGCGTCGGAGCGCCCGGCCTTGCCCCAGGCATAGCCCCACGGCGTGTTGGGCTGCCCGCCTCCGACGACCTTATTGCGGAGCCTGACGGCTGCGTAGTGGCCGCGCACGCGCGGGTGCCACCGCCGGTTGATGCCTGGTCCGAACTCTTCGCTGACGTAGCCGTCCGCGAAGTCACACGCCCGCGCGCCGCTGTAATCCCCCTTCACGTCGGCATGGACGTTTCCGGACCAGTCCGCAAGACCGATCTCCACGAAGTCAAGCGTGCCCTCCCGGCCGTCGGACGAGGGACGCAGTGGGCCGAGCACGACCTCGCTGTCGAACGCGGCCCCGAAGTCGCCACGGGCTTCCGGATCAATGATGCCGATCTTCCCGGCCCCGTTGCCCACCCACAGGCGATTGCCGCCGACCATGAAATCCGTGTGCGACATGATCGCCGTGATGCTGAAGTTGCTGCCAAACTGCATGGGCCACAAGCTCTGAGTGGCCACGTCGTACCACCACGCCGCGCTGTGAGTCCAGCCGCGCGCCGTGAGGAATATCCAGATTCCGCCGTTCGCAGAATCCCATGCCATGAGCGGCTCGTAGCCGAGCGACGAAAGCCCCAGCAGGTCGCGCGGCATGCGCGCCTTGGAGAGCGGCACCGGGCGCGCCTGTGCTCCGTATGGCACGACCATGAGGCCGCGCGTGGACAGCAGGTACACGTTATTCGATTCGTCGCGTGCCCAGGCCATGCGGCCGACGCAGCCCACCTCGTGCGACAACATGCCGATCGAGCCGCCGCCCTTGATGTTGCCGCGCATGACGGCGATGCGGTCCTGCCCGCAGATGAGCATGTAATCATCCCCGGCCGGGATCAGCGCCGTAATGGCGACGTTCGCGCTGCCTTCCTCCATGAGGCTGCCGGCGACCGCAGCGGCTGGGTCTTCCTGCCCATAGTCCCAGTCGCAAATCTGGTTGATGCGCGAGCCGTAGTAGGAGCCCGTCGAATCCGGCTGTCCGGCGAACCAGACGCGGCCGCCGTACTCCACCACGATCGGGCAGTTGTACGGCACGGACCCGGCCACAATGTCGTTCTCGCTGGACACGGTGCGACCGAGGTCGCTCTGCCGCAGCGCCCCAAGCTGCGTAATGTCCGGCAACAATGAGCGAACGGGGTTGAACGGGTATCGCGGCACCCCAAATATGCTCCACGCGACCTTGGGCATTCGGACGGCCTTACAGTGAACAGAGAAGCTGCCTGTCGTGTAAGCTGAGATCGGCGCAGACAGGTAGAAGTTGCCGTTGTCGTCCACATCCGAGACGATGGCGACAGAGCCGCGATGTCCGGCGCCGCTCGTAACCAGCAGGCCGCGAGCCCTGACCCACAACCCGCGCGGGGCCAGGTATGCCGTGTGGTGCAGTACATCCTTGTTGATGTAGTTTTCAATGCGACCGCTGTTGTTGCGAACATTCACCTGCACATTCGTAGTACCTACCCACGGATACATGAACCCGGTGGCGTCGTAATCGGCGAACACGGTCCCCTGTGTCGTCAGGCACGACATGATCGGAGCCGATGTAGGGCTGAATCCGTTGTAGAATACTCGATCGCCGATCTTCGTCTTGTTTGCGATGAACGGCTCGGACTCCGAAAAGGCCGCGTCGGCTTGCCAGGACAGCACCATAAAAGGACGCATATTCATGGCGCTCGCAAAGAAGGCTCGTCCGGCGTGAGCAATCACAATCGCAAGCTTCTGCTTTGGCGCGCCGTGGTCCGCACCCTCAATGTGCGTCAACCGGCCAACAATCGGAGTAAGGTGCCCGATCTCGGAAAGTCGCAGTCCGTTCACGCTCTGCGACGAGTCGTTTTCGATCGTGAGCCTGGCGCGGACCAGCTTCTTGGTATTTGCCACCGTTCCCCCGGACGGAAATCCTCTTTGCAGGCAGCCGGGATAGCTGTGCTCGAACGACTTTCTATTGTTCGGTGGTAGGTAGCTGTCGTTGCGCGCAGCGCCGGGCCGCAGGTAGTGCATCATGTGTCCGTTGACCCAGCACGAGTAACGAAGCGCGTCGTAGTCGTTACCTTGGTATAGCGACTGTATATACATCATCCTGATCGTGATCAGGTCGCGAACGCTGATGCCTGACACCGTGTATATCTTGAGGTGTCCATTCGGGAATCCCCAGTCGGGCTGCGATTCTCCGTCGTATTCAGACTCATTCGTCGGCCACCGTGGAGAGCCTGGCGGGCCGGTCATGCGATAGTGCTTTGCAATCGCAACGGAGCCGTAGCAGTCCAGGACGATGCGCTGTGCCGCGTAGCCCTCTGCGTAGCCGGGGGCCACTCCGGCCTCAACCCACGGGTAATCAATCGTTATGCGACCACCGATGCGTTCTCCGTCCGGGATGATGCGCACGAAAAGCGTCGATACGAAGTATGAGGAGGCGGTAGCGGAGTCGTGAACCAGCCAATGCTTCGTCCACAGGTGGTACACGGCCGGTGTGGAAGAGCCCGGCTTCAGCACTGCGCTCCTGTTTTCGTACGAAAGCGTGCGCCCGCTGACGTGCTCAATGGCCTGCAAGGATTGCGGATTGTCGAATATGACGTGCTTCGATACGAATCCGGGGATGCCAGCCATAACGCCAAAGCCCTGCACGCCGACATCGCTTGTGCCGTAGTCGTAGCCGTCGCTCGGGGTGGCGTATTCGATGATCCCGCATCGCGAGCCGCCTGCCTGCCGTGCATCGACGGAAGTCGTCGGCCAGACGTTCAGTGCGTGCGGCGTCGTATACGGAGGCTGAAGCTGGAACGGCATCGCCCGGTCGATGCCCGCAATCGGAAAATGCAGGGTAATCTCATCCTGTGGCACGTCAGTACTTCCATTGCTGCCAGCCGGTGTCGTCGATGTAATGAATATTCGTCTCGCCTGGTCCGCCGGCCCCGCCAAGCGGCAACTGGAAATCGAGGTCGTCGATCCGCATCTCCGGTGCGGAGCCCGGCGGAACGACCGGCGGCCTGTTCCACACGCCGAGCACGCCGTTCTTCCAGCCGCCGGAGGTGGCACCGCCGATGAGCGGATTGTATGACGCGCTGCTCGCCTCATTCCCGGCGAACAGCCGCGAGTTCGCGTTTTCGGCCCACTTGGCCACGTATTCCTCGAAAGTCGCCGCCTGACCCGTGCCGCTGGCCGTCTCAAGCTGCGCGAAGCAGACGGAGTTGGTGCCTTCGCAGTACCAGCAGTTCAGGTTGAACAGGTTGCGCTGATCGGACGCAGCCCAGTAGGTCGGCCCGAGTCCGCCCCCGAGCCCTGCGAACGTGCGCGGCGTGTTGTGGCTCGACACGAACACGTTGTTGATGACGATGTTGTAGCGCGGTGGCACCGTTCCACCGGCCGTCAGCGTCATGCCGAACGCGAACCCGTATGTGCTGTTGATTGCGACCGCCGTATTCGATATGAACTTGCAGCGCTGGCAGCCGACGGCGTACAGCGGGTATATGCAGGCCAGCCAGTTCCAGAACACCGTTACGTCGCTGCCCTTGATGACGAACCCATAGTCCACGTCGGCGGACAGGCCGTACTTCTGAACGAAGCGGTTGTACGCCACGAGACCGGGAACCTTGAACCCGATCATCAGGTAGTGGGCTCCGCTCGGCGGCGTTCCAGACTCGTCCTGCATCTTGTTGTTGTTGAACACGATCGCCATCTTGACCGGGTTCGCCTCTGTCTCTGTCGATGTCCCGATTTGAATGACGAACGTAACGCCGGCCGCCCACTGGATGTGGAGCGTGTTGCTGCGGACTACTACCAGGTCCCAGTACTTCGGGGCTGTAACGAGATTGCAGCCCGTGAAGTCGCAGTTGCGAATGACGAGCGCTGAATCGGTCGTGCTCGTCGTGATTTGGGACGTGTTTGCGAACGTTCTGGCTCGCAGCGTGCTGTGCGTGACTAGCACGTCCTTCGTGCTCGTGCTGACCGACAACATTGATGAGGCTGTCGTAAGCGGCTGTATCCAGGTCCCGTTTCTGAAAATCCAGCTCTCCCAGTCGCGCACTAAGGCCGTCGCGTACGTCGCCGAATCGGCGTCAACCGTACAGCGGTCGAACTCGCACGTCCGCCCAACTCCGCTCCACAGGCTGGATGTGAAGAAATACCGCGTCTCGGCGCGCGAGATCGTGAACAGGCAGCCGACGCACTTGAGCGAGAGCCCGCCGTTGAACGCGTTGCCCTCCCAGTTGATGAACGCGTTATTGGATTCGGTTGCCCCGTTGTTTACGAACCGCAGGTAGCGGAACTCGATTGACGTTCCGTTTCGCAAGTTGTTGCGGATCGTGTACATCGTGTCATTGATTCTGACAAGCGGCCGCGTATCGTCTGTCTCCGCAATCGGATTCCAGCTTGAATCGCAACCAACGACGACGCACGATGTCCAGTTGTGCGTGGTCTTGATCTGGATGTGCGCTGGCTCTTCGCCCGTCTGCACGTCTTTGCGCACGTTGATGGTGCGCGCCGTGGCGTCGCTGTAATCGAGCGCCTTCTGAATCGTTTTCCACGGCGAATCAGATGTTCCGCTGCCGGTCGTGTCGTTGCCGTCCTTCTGATCGACGTAGTAGACGCCCACGGACTACTCCTTGTTCTGGACGGACGGCGGCTTCGGTGCCGGCGGCCTGACCGGCTTCGCCTGCGGCGTGACGGGCCTGAGCGCCCTGGCGAGCGCTGTCGCCGCGCCAGCCCAGTTGTCGGCTCCCGGATAGCAGATTACGTCCGCCGTGCGTGCAAGGCTGGCGGCCTCCTCAAGGCGATCGTTCGGCCATGCGGCCGGCCGACCGGCGGAATAGTGGCAGTAGAACATGGGCAGCGGCGGCCGATTGCAGCGCTGTTCCAGCATCGAAGCCATGCTGTTCGCCGCCTGGTCGCTCGGCGAACCCGGACCCCACAGGCGGACGTGTTCCACCATGCGCGCCATCGGGAACGCGACTCTCACGGCGGAGGCCATTTCGAGGTATCGCTGAAGGCGCGCCCCGGAATCGGCGGCCGATGGGTACCACAGCAGCGGCATCGTGCTGAGAGGCGGCGGGACAACTTCGGCCAGCAGGTCTGGACGGGGAACCGGCTTGTCGCCAGAGTAGTACGGCGACAGGGCGCTTTCGTGCTCAAGCAGAACGACTTGCGAGCCGGTGTACGACATCACAAGCTGCACGGAGGCGTACAACTGCTGCCATGCGCTCCGCGACAGAATGCCGGAGTCCCTCAGGATCGAGGCCGTCTTTATCCCAGGGACATAGGTGAGCTTCGGGGCCGCAAACGTGATTTCGCGCAACAGTTCCGCAGCGTAGGGCTCGACGGAAATAAGAACCGTGTCGGTTGCGCGCGACCACGTGCCAAGGGCCTCGACCGTCGCCTGAACGTCGCCCGGCTTGACCGGAGAGACCTCGCGCCACGGGATGATCTTCGGCGTCCCAGCCATTGGAATCACTCCCATCCCTGGATCGTGAAGTTGGTCCCCCACGGCGAATCAGCCGAGAAATACACGGCCACCTTCGATATTCCGAGTCCGGCCGGAGAGAACACGACATCGCCGGGCATGAGCCTGCGGTTGTAGTTGGTCGCACTGGCCGTCGAGCCGTTCCACTTCACGTACATGATGGCCGCGTGCCCAGGCACGTTCTGGATTTCGACCCGCCGCCGCATCGTGTTCCACGAATAGACCACGACCTGACCGGCCGTGCCGTTCTTGCTTGCGGGCAGGTCCGGTTCGCTGGACTCCCTGACCGGGAACCCTCCGATGAACTCAGGATACGGTTTCGATGCCATTGCGACCTCACGGGTTGTTGTAGGTCACGATCCATTCGCTGCGTCGCATGGGCAGAACGCGCCCGTGCGACCGCATCCGGCCGAAGAACTCGGGCATGTTGGCCTGCCGGTCGGCCGCAATGCTGGCGGCCAGTCGTTCCGCGAACCGAGCCGCGTGGATGCCTTGCGTGTCGTTCATGCGCTCCTCGGCCACGGCAAGGCACGATTCCTTGATGGTCTCTGCGTGCTGCTGGCCGCCGTACGGGTAGTGCGACGTAAGCAGGGCTTCGGGCCGGACGATGATGCGCGCCTGGCCGGCGTAGTCCTTGTCCGGCTTCGGATAGGTAAGAAGCTCGAATACCTGGTCGCTGGTTCCGGTCGCCTTCTTGGGACGGACGGCGCAATACTGAGGTCGCCCGGACACGTCAGATGCCGAACGCATCTCGCGCATGCGGCCTTCACCGACCATGAACACGCGCCGCACCATGCCGCCGCCACCGTCAAGAGTGATGTCGCCCAGGATTCCGCCGCAGTCGGACGGCAGATTGTCGTACCCTCCGCCCGCCAGCGTCATGTTGACGCCGATGGTGGGCGTCAGGAAGCTCCACGAGTACGTCGAGCCGTCCGGCAGTGCCGGGTAGTAGAACCGCCGTAGCCCGGCGGCGATGATCGAGTCGATTGCGGCCTTGCGCTCGGCAGAAAGCGATGCGTAGTCGGCGAACCCCCACCCAAGGAACCACGCCGTTTCTTTGGCAAGTTCGGCCTGTGTCAGCGTCAGGTCCGGCATGGCTCTTTCTCGGTGCGAGGCGGCCCCGCACAGGCGACCGCCCCGCACGAGGGGAGAAGGAGGAAGACGCTACGCATAAACGTGTACCATGCGAACCCAGTCAACGCTGTAGGTGCTGGCCGAGGCTTCGGTGGCCTTGTGGACAATCACCGGAACCAGCATGGCAGTCTTGGGAATCGCACTGGCAGAAATCCTGGACGGCCTGATGCTGGCCCCCATGACTCCGTTGACCCAGAAGCCGATAATGTCGCTGCCCTTGTTGTACGACAGGCCGAGCTTGATCCATGTATCGGCCGCAAGGGTGCCAGCCGGTGCCGCCAGCCCGGCGGCGACGGGGATGTTGACGTTGCTGATCTTGTACCCGGCCGTCACCGAGGTCACACCAGGCAATATCGCCATCCCGATGAAGTTCGCGCTGGTCGCAAGAAACGTGCCGTCGCCATCGAACGATCCGAGGGCTGCGTTAACGAGGAGGGAAGTCGCGGAGGACGCGCAGCCGCCCTGGGCGAGCCCGAACGCGCCACCTCTTGCGGTCAGGGTTGACCACTTGATTCGCGACTCAAACAGGAATGTGTCGGTGTTCTCCAGCGATACAAACCCGACGCCGCTCGACTGGCCTCCGGGCTGAACAGCCAGCGAGACGTAGTTGTATTGCGCCGAGAGATTGGTCAGCAGTGAGCCGATGTTTCCCTGCACCGCATCCGGGTCGTTATCGCCGCGCGGACCAGTAGCGGCGGCGTACGACGTATAAAGGCCGCCGATGAGGTTCGGGCTGGCCGGTGCCGTCAGCGGCGCATCCGTGAAGTCCTGCCAGAAGAACCGGCCGCGCGACGCATCAAGCAGAAGCTCAAGCGGAGTCTGGCCCCGCCACAGGTCCGGCGACGGGAATCGCGACGTGTCCGCACCGGCCATGTTTCTGATGTACTGAACCTTGTCCATGCCTTATCTCCTGTCCGTCCGACTAAGCCTTCTTGCTCAGAACGGCCTGCCGACGGATATCGTCACAGACCACGTTGTAGGTCAGGTCGATGAACACCCGCGAGACGGTGTGCTGATTGGGAGCCGTCACCGGACCCTGCTCGTTCATGTACTCGCCGCTCAGGAAGCAGATTTTCATCGGCTCCCAGTCGATCATGTAGACTGGCTCGTCAGGATCGCTGTCCAGATACGGCACCCAGTTCATCGGGATGCGCCTGAACACGGTGTTTCCATCCATGCTGGCGATGTCGCGGCCCAGCTCGGTGTTCTGCGACTCGGCCAGAGATTCGAGCGCTTCAAGGACCGTGATCGGCAGATAAATCTGCCGCCGCGGCGGGCCCGAGTACTGCGGCATCGAGACCGGGCTTTTGAACTGGATCATGCGGGCCGCACGCCGCATCTTGGCAACCAGATCGGCCTTTGTGACGTTGGTGTACTTGCCGGCCCAGTTCTTCCATCGCGCATGGTTCAGGTTGCCCTGATAGGTTCCGGCCCCGAACGGCGCAGTCCCGATGAACCCCGGCGTGGCACCGCCGCCGGACGGATGCTTGCACACCCAGTACGGAATCCCGTAGGGGGTCTTGCCGTCGTCGCTGCCGGGGCTCCCGAAAAGCCATTCCTCGATCTTGATGGCCAGCGCCGTCATGGCACCGGCCCGGCGGGCCTTGACCAGATCAAGCAACTGCCGCGGCCCGCGCGCCATCGCCACCTCGCGCCGCTCGAAGGCGTACGAGGCCGTGCCGTGCCGCCACGGAACGTCGATCGTCTTGAACTGCTCGCGGATGTTTACGTCGTCCACCTCAAACAGTTCGGTGGCCCGCGCAGAATCCTGGTGGTCAACCATGATGTTGCGCTGGATCGACGTGCCGCCGTCGAAGGTAACCTTCTCCTTCTTCATCAACTGCGGCATCCCGTAGAACTCCTGGATGTTGGTGGACAGGTCCGTCCACTTGCCTTCTCCAAGGTTCTTGAGGGCTGCCGTCAGCAGATCATTCATCTGACTCGGACTCAGTGGCATACGTCACCTCACTGTCGCCCGTAAATCTCGCGCCATTTTCGCTCCAGGGCCGACAGGGCCGCCTCGTCACCGGACTGGATGGTCCGGCGATCCGCTCGGCCGTTCGGTCGAACGGTGAACTGCCCAAGCTCGTTCCTGGCGCGCCTGGCACCGGATTCGGACGCTTTCTTTTCGACTACCTCGCTGAACTCGGCCGCCACCGCCCGACGCACGAGCGATTCCAGCGGCGGCGGCTTCCCGGAGCCCGCATACGCGTCGTGCAGCGCCTTCACGGTCCGCGCCACGCGCATGCGGTTTGCGTATTGCTCCGACTGCGGATCGAGATCGTCCGTGCTGCCGGAGCCGAGCAGGTCCGCGTACTCGTCGCCGAGCGCGCGGATGCTCTCATCGAACTTCGCCACGGTACGCTGCGCAACCGTCTGCGCCGCCAGCCCGTGGACCTGCTGAATGGCGGCTTCCATCGCGCGGATGCGGTTGCTGATGGCCTTGTACGCATTGACAAGACCCTCGTCGTACACGCTCGGGTCAAGCTCCGGGATATCCTCGACCGGATTGCCGGCGGGCGTGTCGTCTGACTGCCTGGTTTCGGCCGGGGCGGGCTCGTTCTTGCCGGTCTGCGACCTGCGCGACAGCAGCCTGTCGGCGAGCACGAGCGCGGCCTTCAGTGCGTCCGGCTTGCCCAGCTTGCGAGCCTCTTCGGCCGTCAATCCGTAATCGGAGACGCGCCTCAGGAGGTCCCCATCGAGGGCTTCGGGCTCCGTTGGCTCGGCCGCTGCCGCCTTTTCATCGCCGCCCATGTCGTCGTCGGTCGGCCAAGCGTCATGCTCGGGATCGACGATCTGGCTCAGAGCGTCAACGAGCGATTCCTTCGGAGCCGCATCAGGCTCCGTCGCTGAAGCTGCGGCCTGAACAGCCGCCACCTCGTTGCCTTTATTTTCAACCTTCTCAGCGACTTCCTCGGGCATCTTGCACCCATCTCTCTTTTCCATGGCGCTGTCGGTCAAGCCCCATGTGCTTACACAGCCGATGGTAATGTCTGGGCGAATCGACTTTCAAGCGCCCTTCTGAGTCGAAGTCGCCACCGAGACCGGCACGTTTCAGGTCGGCGACGGCTTCCGGTATCTGCTCCGGCAGCATGACCCCCAGCGATTCCGAGTAGAACGGCCAGATTTTGCGGTCGCAGCGGTGCCCCCACTCCGCCGCCCAGTCGCGCTCGGACGGCCCGCCGCACTGCGGGCACTTCGTCCGCCTGCCGGACTGGCTCATCGGCCGAAACTCCTCCGTCCGACTTCCGCACGACGCGCAGGTGTAGCAGTAAATCGGCATCGTCACACCCCGCCGGCGTTCTCTGCCTCAGACTGCTGCGACCTGGCACCGAGCAGGCTTTGCGCGATTGCGTACTGAGCGCCGCGCTGCGACCTGTCAGACCTGTTGACGCGCGTGTACGTCCGGTTCGATACCGGCGGCTTCGGGAGCGCTTCAGGCTCATCGGCCGTTTCCATCATCGGGTCGGCCTCCACGAAAAGATCGCGCAGCTCGTCGATGTTCGTGTCGCGTGCAAGCTGGTCGATGAGCGCGTCCACGTTGAGAGACTTGCCCTGCTGCTGAAGCAGCGGCATGTACGGAGCAAGGAACTGCATGATCTGCATGACGCTGGCGATGCGGGTCTGCGGCGTCTGATGCTGCATGGAGTACGGTTCGACCTCGAAGTCGAAGCTCTCGTAGTCGAACGCGGCCTTTTCCTGGGGTCCGAGCCGCACGGTGGCGTACGCGTCCGCCACTCCCGGAACCCGCTTTTCTACGTAATCCACCCGGTCCCTGTCAGTCCACAGCCAGTAAGCGATGTCCTTGCACGCCAGCGTAACGGCCGAGTACACGGTATCGCTCATGTCCATGATGCGGCGCGACGCGCTGGCACTGAGAAGCTGGTCCTGTCCGAGCGTCGGACTCTGATTTCCGAGCCCGGCCAGCAGGTCGAGGTTCCCGCCGAAATAGCTGAACAGGTCCTTGATCAGCAGCGCGAACGCCAGCGAAGGCTGGTCGATCCCTCCGAAGCTATACTGCTGGACGGCCTGCGGGTTGACCATCTTGATTACTTCGCCGTCCACGGCCTCGATGATCCGCTCGGCGTCGTCCTTGGCCGCCGCCTGAACACCGAGAATCGTTTTCTGCCTGCGGGCCTGGTCCTCCAGCTTGGAAAACAGGGCGTTGCCAAGGTCGTGCAGGTCGATGATCTCGGACACCGGCGGTCGTGGGATCGGATTTCCGGGCACGCTGTCGAACGCGATGCGGTGGTACGGACCGTGCGGAATCGGGAAGTCGTCCACGCGTAGCACCTGGAGCTTGTCGCCGATGCGGCCTAGCAGCGTGACAACCTTGCCCTCGTACGGCAAGTACAGGTCCAGCAGGCTGCAAGTGTCGTACAGCCGATCCTCGCCGGACAGGGCTCCGCTCGTCAGCGTGATGATGCGGTCGTCTCCGCCCGGCAACCTGGCTTCGTCCTCATCAGCCTGAGCCTCGCGCCTGGCGCGGCTGAACAGCGGATGCGACCGAACGTCCTCAACCGTCATGCGGTAGATGTTCCCGCGGAACTGCTGCGCCTCCCAGGACTGCGCCCCCATGTCCTGAACCCAGTCGTCGAAATCCACCGGATCGGCGTACGGCTCACCGTAGTAGTGGCCCTGCCGGTTCGGACGAAGCGACATGCAGCGGCCGATCTTGAGGATGCCCAGCGGCGACAGCATGGCGTCGCGCAGCCAGTCTCGCAGCGATACGCTCAGCCCCATTCTGGCAAAGGACTTGCGCAGCACGAGTTCAAGCGTGTACGCAATGGGCTTGGCCGCACGCAGGGTCGTTTTCACCTTGACGGCCGGGTTGCGAGCCACAAGCTGGCGAACCCAGGTCGTGACCGCCAGCGAGATTAGGTTCATCGGGACGCGGGCCCGAACGTTGTGGTCGCCGTAATGCGCCCCAACGTACTGTTCGATGGCCGTGCGGCGTCTCAGTCGAAACGGCTCCAGCCGGTCGTAGCTGTATTCAAGTGCCCGCTGGAGGCGGTCAATGTTGTCCAGTGCATCAGCCATTCCCGATTGCCTTCATGGCGCTTTCCAGCACAGCCGCTACGAGCCGAGAAAACATCGTCGCGACCATCCCGGCTGTCGCCCACATCAGACGACCATGCACCTTCATCGCCTGTTCAACATTCGCCATGCGCCACAACAGCGAGTGCTCGGTCTCTCCGTTCCCAAATATGGCCCGATCCAGCCGCTCCAGCCTGTCAGCGCATTCGGCGAGAGGCTTGCGATTTTCCATTGCGGCGTTCTGATCTTTCCCTGCCTGACTTGGCGACACCGACGACCCTCGCACTGAAGTTCCAGATACCTTTGCCGAGAATATAAGGGAGCGGCAGGGCGAGAAGCAACCATGGCGCGACAGATTGGAACCTCAGCGTCCACGTGTCGTAGTTATTGACGCTCTGATCGACGCGCGAGACCCTGGCCTTGATGTCGCCGATGCGGTTATCGACGCGCTGCACGTCGGACGCCAGCGCCGCAACGGCCTCGCGAAGCGGCTCTATTTCGGTGCGAGCCTGACAACCGCACAGGGTGACCGCCAGCAGAAGGAATCGCAGCCTACTCATCGGCCGGTCTCGTCGTCGGCGTGCGGCTGATCTCGACCGGGCCGAGCGGCGTCGGCACCGTTGCCGTCACCGCCGGCGAGGCGTACGGCGCGATTGCCCTGACGACCTGTCCGAGGTCGCCGATCATCTGGGTCAATGCCTTGACCTGTTCGGTGTAAGCCTGAATCTGTTCGACGTTCGCTCGCCGCACGTCCGAGGCGTTGTTGCGGATGGTCAGGCGTTCGACGCGGTATGTGCCGTTGGTCGGTTCGACTTCTAGGCCGACCACCTCAACATCATTGTCCTTCGAGTCGAAGAACTCGGCGGGTCCGTAACGGAAGCGGGTGTGCGGGTTGGCCGGGTACGAGCACCCCATCGCTGCGAAAACAACCAGAACGGCGATACATCTCATGCGCGGCTCCTGGCAGGAAAGGCCGCCGGTCTCTCCCGGCTTGTCACGCCACACGCGCGGTCTCACGAGTCGGTGCCCGTGTCCGCTGTCCGGCAGGTGTCGCCACGGCTGTAGCATCAGCCGCCAATGGCCGTTTTGTTGGTAACGGGGGCCAGACGCGGCCCTCGCCGCTGAAGCTCAGCAGTAAGCCATGAACAACGCGTGGCGTGGCGCTACACGGTACACCACGCCGCCACGAAGCCAAGCACCACGAAGCTCAGGATGTACAGGCAGATCGCAATCGTATGCGCCAGCCTGTGCTCTGCGCGAGTCATCCTTCGCTCCCCATCATCACATACTGGAACACGCCAGTAAGGTTCCACCAAAACTCAAGGAAGAACGCCAACATTACGGTCTCCTTGCTGGATGCTACTCGCCACCGTCATCATCGTCAGATTCTTCGAACATTTCAACGGTGTACCACCGAATCCTCGCACCGGCCTTGTCCATGTCGGCGGCCGTGTATTCCGCGCCGCGCGGGGGGGCGCCATCGAACTCGATCGCACCGACCGCTCGGCACTTTGACGCGAGCCAGAGCGGCAAGTTGCCGACCACGGTGCGGCCGGCCACAAGTTGTTCGTCGGCCTCTGCGTAGACCGGGATTCCGTCCGCCGGCAGCAAAATCTCGCTGCCGTCGTCCGAGAGCAATCCGCCCCACTGGCTTGCCACCCACTCGGCCGCGCCCCGGTGGCGCGTCACCACCATGTCCACCTGGTCAGCAGTCATCTTGATCTCCTTGCGGCTCACGGCCGCACCACGATTACAAGCTCCTGATAGCGCGTCGCCAGCGGCGCGCCTTGAAGCGTCACTTGCGTTGGCCAGTACTGGTACTCCCCGCCCAGCATCCGCACGCGGTAGGTGCCCGGCACCGGCGGCACCTGAAATCTCACCAGCCCGAGCGAGCGGCTGTCGCCACGCAGTGGCATGTGTTGACGCGGAAACGTCGTCGTGCGAACCAGAACCTCGGGCCCGCTCGGGTAGTTCGAACGCTGGTAGTACCATGAGGTCGGGAACGGCGTGTACTGCCAGATTGTCGGCGGCCAGCCCGTCCACGGGTTCGCGTACGGGCCGCCCGACGGGCCGCAGTCGAGCGAGAGTTGAACGCCGTCGAAGCTGACGTTCGCCTGTTCAGCCTGCACGACCACCCAGACGTACGCACCGGGCTTCGACTTCGGCACCGAGACACACGTTTCCCACAGGCTCGGGCTGTCGATCTGGTACTGTGTGCCGTTGTTCGGCACGACGTACGTCAAGTGCACCTGGCCCGAGGCCGCGGCGGCCAGCAGCAGACAGGCGAGACATGCGAGCAGTTTCTTCATCGTTCGATCTCCAAAAGACACCCAGCCCCGGTGCCGCAACGCGCGGCTGAGGGTGGATTTTCGCGGAGAGCTTGGCCCCTCCCGGGGCTTGGGTGTTGGCTCATTGTGATGCCCCCCACGGCAGCATCGCCACGCACGACGGCGAAATCCATAGTACCTCGGTGCGCGGGACGTGACGGATTCCAGCCCCCTTACCGCACATCTTCGTTCCTCGGTTGTGGTTGCTGCCGGAACACGCTGTTCGGACCTCGATCCGTGGCCAGTCCAATCGGTCATAAAGAGACGTGCGATATCCGGACACGACCGCTTTGCCCTTTAGCTGTAGAAGGGTGTCGATCAATGCGGAGTGTTGAGCATCGGTGAACTCGTGGCGATAAACCTGACGTTCTCCAGGCACTCTGGTTGATGGGGAATACGGTGGATCGATATAGAATACCGTATCCGGACTGTCCCAGTATCGGATGACCTCCAGCGCGTCACGGCAATCAAGCTGCACGCGAGTCAGGCGATCGTGCCACACTTGGAGCACTCTGAGTCTGGATCTCCAAAAGCTTGACGTACTGGCCATGCCGCGGGCCGACCCGAACACTCGTCCCCATTCTCCTGGTCGTTCAGCCAACCCAGCTAGAGACTGGTTGAATGCGACCACCGCCGCCCACGCTCGGTCGAGCGGCGTGGCGTCAGGGTCTCGCAGCGTCCGCAGTGCTCGAACGAACTCGGCACGGCTGTACGGCGTGAAGGTCAGCCGGTGCGCAAGCTGTTCGAACTCATGCTTGTCCTGAAGCGCCCGGAACACGCCGACGATGTCTTCGTCGAGATCATTCAGAACCTCGACCGGATACGGCCGAGGCAGATGCCAGAACACGGACGCCGCGCCGCAGAACGGCTCGACGTAGACCTGCCCGCGCGGCAGGAGTGGAACGAGCCGGCGGGCCAGGTGGCCCTTGCCGCCGTAGTACCGGAACGGTGCCATGATGCGGCTCGGCTTCGGGAACGCCTCAACGAAGTCGCGCCAGGTCGGAAGTGGCGAGTCCGCCTCGCGCTCATCAGCAGCAGATTGTGTGCATTTCCACATCGTGGAGCCCGTGTATAAGCGGCCCTGCGGATTTGCACCGCAGACGCCAGCCCGATGCTGGCAGTACCGGCGCGAGAACTTCTCGGCCGCAAAGGCCGCGCCGGGAAAGGAGGGGGAACCCGACGCGGCTGCCCACGTCCATGCGGACGTTCGTGTTATATCACGCGCGCGGCGTGCCTGTCAACGATATTCCTCGGATTGCGCCACGTTTTCGCTCCAGCCTGCGCCACGCCAGCGAACCGGCGGGCGGATTCTGGTCGCGGTCGGCCGTCTGCATCAGGCCGCCAGTCTCGAACTGCCTCCGCACCCAGTTGGCCAGCGCGTCGGCGATTACGCGGTCGCCGTGGTTGTCGCGCGCCCCAGACATATCCGGAGTGCTTTCGCTGCGGCTGTGCGTCACGCTTCCCGACCGGCTGTATACGTAGTCCCGACACTCGCGCAGCGCCATGAGGGAGCGGTTCACGAACGCCCCGGAGGCGAGGTCTTTCCGGTACGCGCCAAGCAGGTCGCGTTTCGTGTCGCGCGTGCTGAACCACCCCTGCTGGCCGAGCGTGCGACAGAACACGTTGACGTACCCGGCCGCAGCCACCTCCTGAGCGAAAATCGTGCCCGGCCCATTCGCTTCCCAGATCAGGATCGGATTGCCGCCCAGCCAGCGGCACAGCCCAACACACTTCGCCGCCCACTTGTGCGGCAGCGACGTGGACGAAACCATCTCGGCGATTTTCTCGCCCGTTTTCAGGCTCACCACGCTCGCTACGCTGTTGCTGCTTCCTCGCGACGCCACCGCACTGCCAGCCGCGACATCCACGCCGACAACCAGGTCGTCCAGGCGGCCAGAATCGTGCGGCCCCACCGGATAGAACCACAGCGACAGGTCCCCCACAGGACCGTCATTGAACAGCCAGCGATTCTCACTCAGAACCAGGTCGCCGTGCGCCAGCGGATCGCGAGCCGTCTCAACGCACAGCCGATCAACGACCGCACCCTCGAAGAACTCGAAGTCCGACGCCGAGTAGTCGATGTCAAGCTCCTGCGGAACCTCGCGCGGGTGAGCCGCCTCATCAACCCGCCGGTCGTAATACGGGCTCCGCACAAGCCCATCCTGGCCGACATACAGCCCCCGCCTCTGAACCGGATGCAGCGTCCACGGCAGCGTCAGCACGCGAATCGACGTGTTCCGCATGTCGAAGAACGCGTTGCCCGTACCCTTCGGCGTCGAGTTGAAAATCCGACAGTTCGTCGCGTTCCCCGTCGCACTCAACACCTCGTACCCGTTCTCAACGGCCGCAAACTCATCGAGCAGTATCGCCGTACGCCGCCCACCACGCCCCAGGTCGCTGTTCGTCGATTCGCCGTCAATCATCGAGCCGTTGTCCAAGTTCTTCATGTGCAGGACGTTGCGCTCGACACGCCGCGGACGCAGCCAGTTCGGCTGCAACCGCAAAACCGCATCAAGCTTCTGCATCAGCGAATCCATGTCCCCAGTCTTGTCAACGTAATCCTCCTTCCGACTCGCCAGCAGGAAGCTCTGCCACGGCCGAAAGTGCCAGTACCACTCCATCGCCATCAGACACAGCCACGACGCACCCTGGTCACGCGACTTCTCAATCAGCAGGCTGCGACCATCACGAATCGACTCCACCAGCAGCATCAACGCCACGTCCTGGAACGGATACGTCACAAACGGCACCAGCGGCGCATCCGGCAACCGCGGATCGTACGTCCACCCAAAAACATTCAGGTAAAACAGCGGGTCCCGAGAACACGCCATGTACAACTGCCGCCGAAACAGACCGCTCCGCCGCCCAGCCGAAATACACTCCATCCGAAACCGCGCATTCCCAACAGCATCCTTCGGAACGCGACGATAATACGGCAACTCCCCAAGAATCCTCTCCCGCTCCCCATGAACCCACCGCCACGCCGACCGAACCCAGCCAGGCTCACGAACACTCTGCCCAACCGCCCGCTCCAGCAGCATCATTCAGACTCCAAACCACGCATATCCTCGCTACGCTCAACCCCGTGCCGCCCCAGAAACCGCTCCAGCACAATCAACGCCTCCCCATCATCAACAACACCACCTCCAATCGCATTCTCTCGCCCACGAGCCGCTAAATCCAATACCTTCAACCACAACGCCTTCTCAACCGCCTTGTCACTCCGCAATAACTCCAACAGATTCCACGCCAACGCAAACGGAGCTTCATCCTCCTTCATCGCCCGACCTTTATTCGCCAACGCCCACAACGCCGCATGGTAAACATCCTCCAGCCGATACCGCCAAAACCCCTTCTGCCCCGTCTCACTGTCGATCTCACGCACGCGACCACGCTCACCAACCGGCTTGATACCACCACGAAATACCCGCTTGCGAACCTCCGGCTCAACAACAGAATCACCCCCACCAACAGGCACATCACGCCAACTGCCATCGCCAGGACGTATCTCCATGCCACAATCATACCACACCAACAAACTAAAGCGCAACACTGTTGCGCGCAGCGCAAGCCTAACACCGGACAACCAAAGCGCAACAGTGTTGCGCGCAGCGCAAGCCTAACACGGCAAGCGACAGACATGGCGGAGGGGGCTAGCACTGATTCGCGGACGCCGGGCGGAGGCGGGGTGTGGGCAAGATTCTAGCGCTGCATTGGGCGACGTGCTGCGGGTGGGGTGGGGCGAGCGAATGCGGGCGGCGTGTCGGGCTGGGCCGAGCGGCTGGGCGTGCTGGCCCTCGGCGTCCAGGCCCTGCGTGGCGGTCGGCGTGCTGGGCCGAGCGGCTTGGCGAGCGTGTCGGCGTGCTGGGCCGGTCGGCGGGGCGGTCTGGGCGTGGCGGTCGGCTGGGCTGGTCATCATCCGGGCGCGGCCGACGGCTCGGCGCGGCGGAGCAGCGGGCTGGGCTCGGCGGTCGGCGCGGCCGAGCGTGCCGAGCTTGGCGGCGCGGCGGGGCGGGCTTGTCTGGCATGGTGGGCCGAGGTGCTCGGCGGCGGCGCGGGCGGCGTGACCCTCGGCGTGGCGGTCGGCGGGGCGGCCGAGCGGGTCGGCGTGCCGGTCGGGCCGAGCGGCTGGCCGACGTGGCCGAGCGGCTCGGCGTGGCGGGCTGGGCTTGGCCCTCGGCGGCGTTGGCCAGCGTGGGCGGTGGCTGGGCCGAGCGGCCCGGCGTGGGCTGGGCCGAGCGGCTCGGCGGGGCAGTCGGCGCGGGCTGGGCTGGCCGACGTGGCCGGCGGCTGGGCGAGCGGGTCGGCGGGCTTGGGCGTGGCGCGGTGGTTCTGGGCGTTCTGGCCGGCGTGGCCCTCGGCGTGCTGGTCGGCGCGGGTCGGGCTGGGCCGAGGCAGACGGCGTGCCGGTGCCCAGCATTGCGAGGCGCTGCCCCCCGGTCCCGATCCTCGGCGCGTGCGGTGCGGCGTGCGGTGCATGCTGCCGGTGCTGGTCGCCGACGTTAGATCCTACGCGTGCGCGCAAATCCATTGCCACAACGCACTTATTCCTTCCGTTATATTTCCGCTTGACATCCGGCCCGTCCCGTGTTATGATTCTTTTAGAAGGAGGACGCCATGTACGATGGTTTGGTTGCTCATGACTGCTTCGCGATCCATTCGGTGGCTGGATCGCATGGCGGCCGAAAGCGCGCGGGCCGGTGAGCCCGGGCGCTTCCTCAGAATGCATCTAACGCGGCTGGGGCGGCTTCGCCTCCGCCGGCGGAAGCAGGAGGAAGCATAAATGCGGCGAGAGGTCAGACTGTCCGGTTCCGAGTTGATAAATAGAATGGATCCCCACTTCTTCGGGGAGTTCCACCTGATACTTGAGTGCCCGGGAATGCCGGACAGGGCAGCGTTTGACGCGGCATCGGCTGCCGGGGACGACGAAGCTTACGATCGTCTCCGGGAACAGGCCCGCAAGGCCGTTGCGGCCGTCGATTGGGTCGTTTCGTGGCCCGAGTGCGTCATCAATCCGCGATTCGACGATGACGCCAACTACGGATGGGTGCAGAGGGCTTAGAATGCGCGATTTCTGGCGAATCATCGGCGGGCCCGAGCGGCCGCGGCGCGGCCAAGTTCTGGACGTTTGGCCGCGCGTGCTCCTCAGACGCAAGCACCACGAGGACATCGACTACGCCGACCGCCCCGTCCCATGCCGTATTGTCGAAGTCGGAGCCCCGCAATCTTACCAGCCGAAAGGCTGGTCCGGCTGGTGGGTGCGGCTCCGACCGCTCGCGCCCGTGACGTTAGGGGGGCAACGGGTTAGCCTCGCCCAGGTAGTGGTAGATTGCGAACGATAGCGGGGGTCAGTCGGCACCAGCCTAAGCCCGGTGCACGTCTACAGCCCCAAAGCCGGGCACGTCAGAATCTCACGCATGGAGTAGCAGACATGAGCGATGATATGTCAGACATCCGGGACATGGCAATCAACGAGGCTGCCCGCGTGGCCGTGCTGGCGCTGCGCGTGGCAGGATTCAGGCTGGACCAAGCCGCCGAAGGTGAACTGCGGTAGCGCATCGCGGAAATGCTGCGGAACGCCCCGATGAGCGTTATCCCGTCCGTTCCGCCCGTGGTCAAGATCGGTCAGGGAGACTACGAATGGACATGGCCTTCGCGCACATAACGTACTTTGGCCCATGCGGCATGATCGAGGCCACCTCGGCTAGAGCCGCCCAAATCATGGGACACCAGGACGTCACCCCGATCATTCCGAGCGGGGCCGTCATCGTGGCCAACACCGGCGAACTCCTGCAACGCATCCTCGGCATCATCGGCATCGAGAATCCGGGCAACATCCCGGTTGTCTCGTCGCCAGAAGGACCGATCCGGGCCGCCCTGCTGATCGGTCGGCCGACGATCACGCAGGCGTGCGGCGCAGACATGATCTGGTGGCCGTGCGACACGCACGACGTGTTCTACGCGATTCGGCCGCCCCGCCCGGTCACGCCAAAGCCACCCAAGCGTCACTGGCCACGACCGTAGCACGCCAGGTCGCCGAGCCGACGCAGGCTGATCGCCCGTTCGAGCAGCGCCATAAACTGGTTCGTGCCGACCCTAGCACGCTCGGTGGAATCCTCGCGCGAACCCGGACAGCACACGTGCAACACGCCGCAGTGTGGGCAGGCCCGAATCTCAAGGCGACCCGCGCCGAACACGCTGCGCGCCTGGTCTGTCAGCGCGTACCTCGTATAGTGTCGCGCGATCAGCCCGTATCGGCAAAGCCGACGCAACGCATAGCGCACCGCTCGGACATGCACCCCAAGCACCATCGAAATGTCAACGGCCTTGACACCCTCACGCTTGCGCTGCGACCCGACGAGGTATCGCACCGCCAGCAGGATCCGTAGGTCAACCGACCTCAAGCGCATCATCGCCTGACAACCAGGAACCCACCCAGCCCGCCATGCCTCAGCCGCGGCTCGCGATCCATCAGATCGGCAACGACCTCGGCAAACGCCATGTCGCTGCGCCGCAACGACCACACCAGCACTGCCGCGCCGCCGACCATCGCCACATCCACGAGGTGGCTGCGCTGAGCATCGGTGAGAACAGCCGACCGCCCGACCTTCAGCTCGACGGCTGCAAACCGACCCCTGCTCGTCCATCCCACAAGGTCGGCGCTGCCAACGCCGCCAACCCTCAGCCGCCTGTTGCCCGGAGCCACCAGCAGGCCACTCGTGTTGACCCACAACCTCCAGCCCACACCGCATAGGGCGTCGCGGACGATGTTTCTTAGGAGCGTTTCGTTGGGTTTCATCGCGACATCCGCAGGAACCAGAGGCAGAGGGCAGACCCACCCCTGCTGGGGTGGGTTCGGCGTACAACGCGACATCCGCAGTGTACCTTCGGCGTCGGTTCAAGCCCCGCGGCGATTTGGTTCCGGCTCGCCGCGTTTCACCCTACCGGCCCGTGTAACTGCTTCCTCGGGCGATGATCCGAGGCCACCCGCCAGGGCGTGGGCACATCGCGGATGGAGCCACAGGTTCGGCCGCCGCCGTCTGCCCCGCAGTGCCAGAGC
>Ga0209101_1000579_pt1 | contig 29826 bp, 28 predicted proteins | sample ConPoolayeCmetaG_FD_185481 | JGI IMG/M metagenome (GOLD analysis project Ga0209101, IMG submission 185481) | Hot spring microbial mat communities from California, USA to study Microbial Dark Matter (Phase II) - Cone Pool mat layer C metaG... ...
AAAGCCCGAAAACTGGTCTTCCTCTCGGATGTGCCCGGCCTGCTTCGAAATCCCGAGGATGAACGGACAATCATCTCGACCGTCCGAATCCGGGATGTCGAGCGATTGATCCAGGAAGGCGTCATTGTGGGCGGCATGCTGCCCAAGATCCGAAGCGCCGCCGACGCGATCCTCGCCGGTGTCGCCAAGGTTCACCTCGTGGACGGCCGCATCCCCCACTCACTTCTCCTCGAAATCTACACCGATGCCGGAATAGGAACGGAGATCATCCCCAATGACTGACAACAACTCCCTCGCCGCCCTCTACGCCTGTCATCTGATCCCTACCTACTCCCCCACCCTCGCCGTAGTCCGGGGTCGAGGCACCCGGGTCTGGGATGCGGAGGGCAAGGTCTATCTCGATTTCACCTCTGGCATTGCCGTCCTTAACGTCGGCCACTGCCACCCTCGGGTCGTCGAAGCGGTTCGTCGCCAGGCCGGCGAATTGATGCATGCTTCCAATCTGTTCTACACGGAACCTCAAGCCCTCCTGGCCTCCCGCCTCAACGCACTCGGCCTGGGCGGCAAGTGCTTCTTCTGCAACTCCGGTGCGGAAGCCAACGAGGCCATGATCAAACTCGCCCGCCTTTATGGACAATCCCGCGGCCGATTCGGGATCATAGCCATGCAAAACTCCTTCCATGGACGCACGCTGGCCGCGCTGGCCGCGACGGGGCAGACCAAATACCAGGCCGGCTTCGAGCCCATGCCCGAAGGGTTCGTGCACGTCCCCTTCAACGACCTGGACGCCGTCCGTGCGGCGGTGAATGACAAAACCGCGGCGATCCTTGTGGAAGCCGTCCAGGGAGAAGGAGGCGTAATTCCGGCATCGCCCTCTTTTCTTCAGGGCTTGCGAACGCTTTGCGACGAACAGGATATTCTCCTCCTCTTCGACGAAGTTCAATGCGGACTTGGTCGGACAGGCCATTGGTTCGGTTACCAGGCCTCGGGCATCTCGCCGGATGCCTTCTCGCTGGCCAAGTCGCTTGGCGGCGGGCTGCCCATCGGCGCGCTGGTAACTTCCCCCAAGGTGGCCGATCTCTTCCAACCCGGCAAGCATGCCAGCACCTTCGGAGGAAACCCTGTCGCCTGCGCGGCAGCGTTGGCCGTTCTGTCGGTATTGGAAGAAGAACAACTGGTGACCCGGGCCGCCGAATTGGGGACTCGGTTCCGGGCGCGTTTGGAGACTTTCGTCGGCCGCTATCCTCACGTCACCGGCGTCCGCGGTCTCGGCTTTATGATCGGCCTCGTCCTGGATGAGCCTGTCAAACCGATCGTCGAAAAGCTTCGCGACAAAGGCCTGCTGACCATCGCGACGGCCGAAACGGTAATTCGTCTGCTTCCTCCGCTCACCGTGAAAGAGTCGGAACTCGACGAAGCGTTCGAAATCCTCGAGGAGACCCTCGCCGAGCATCATGGCATGCCCCTGCCTGAGGATGTTTAGAGACCCGAACCCCTACTCGGAGGCTTCCCCATGATCCTGGCTGACCTCAAGAAGGAATACGTCGGACTGTGCGTGTCCGGCGGCCTAGACAGCCGGACCATTGCTCGGAAACTGACCGAATCCGGCGTCCGCGTCCTGGCCTTCTGCGCCGATCTTGGCCAGCCGGATGAACAGAACATCGAAGACGTGCGGGCTCGGATGGCCCCCTGCGGCGTCGAGACCGTCATCGTGGATTTGAAAGCCGAGATGGCGGAGGCGTGTTTCCAGGTTCTGGAAGCCCAGGCGATGTACGACGGGGGATACTGGAACTCGACGGGAATCGCCCGCGCGGTCACCGTTCGCGGCGTTCTCCCCGAGATGAAGAAACGCGGTTGCACCGTCCTCGCCCATGGCGCCACCGGCCGTGGCAACGATCAGATGCGCTTCGAACGCTATACGAATGTCCTCGACCCCTCGATGAAGGTCTATGCCCCGTGGAGGGATCCCGCGCTTCTGAAAGAATTTCCCGGCCGCACTCAGATGGCCGAGTTTCTCGCTTCGCGCGGCATTCCGGCCCCGGTGGGAGGCAAGAAGAAATATTCGACGGACGCCAACCTGGCTGGGCTCTCTCATGAGGCCGAGGACCTGGAAAGCCTCGAAACCCCCATGACCATCGTCACCCCGACGATGGGCGTCTGGCCATTCCAGGCCCCCGACACCGTGGAAACGGTCCGAATCCATTTCGAACACGGCCGTCCCGTCCGCCTCAACGGCGAGGCGTTATCACCGGTGGCCATGATGCAGAGCGCCAACCGTATCGCTGGGCGAAACGGAATCGGCATGAAGCATGCCCTTGAAAACCGAATCGTCGGCACCAAAAGTCGCGGGGTGTACGAAGCGCCCGGCATGGAAATGCTGGGCACGGCGCTTCGATATCTTTATCAGGCCATCCTGGATCGGCGATCCACCACTCTCTTTCACCAGCTCTCTCGCCTGGTGGCGGAGCAGATTTACGACGGCCGCTACTTTGATCCCGTCACGCAGGCCGCACGGGCCGCCATCGCCGTCTTCTCGCGTCACGCCACGGGCGTCGTCACGCTCGGCCTCTACAAAGGCAACATTCTGTTCCAGTCGCTCTCCGACTGCCCCGCGTCCCTCTACAACGAGGCCGACTCCTCCATGGAAGCAAGCGAAGGACTCAACCCCGTCAGTTCTCAGGGCTTCGCCGAAATTCAGAGCGTCGAGGCGCGCGCGCTCGCCCGGGCTGGACAGATTCGCAGCTGCTGACCCATGGTTCGCCGTCCGCTCCTCGCCCTGGCCACGGCTTTCGCGGTCGGGACTGCGGTCGGACTCCACGGCGACGTTCCCTCGCTGATTCTCATTCCGGCATTGGCTGTTTTAATGGGACTCCTTGTCCTTTTCCGTCTCCAGTCCGGAGCGGGGGCCTCTCTCCGCCCCCTCCCATTCATCGGCTGGTTGGTCGCCGCGGCGGCGCTTGGCCTGGTGTCGGCCTCTCGGCGTTCTCCTCCGTCTTCGATCGCGACGTCTACCGGCCCAATCGCTCAGGGCGGCTCGGTCGGACCGACTCGAACAACCCTTATCGGCACCATTGGTTCCTCACCCGTCTGGGTGGGATCAGAAACAACCACGACGTGGCTCTTTTCTCTGTCTCTAGCCGCAACAGGCCCATGGGAACGGGTCGAAGTTCTTTGGCACAATCCTAGCACCCCTTTTCCCCCCTCTCCCGGTGAAACCTGGCATTTTTCCGGTCTTTTCACGACCCATGCCCGACCACGACTTCGTCTGTTTGGACGGGCGGGGAGGCCCCTTCCGTTAGAGCAGCAGGGTGCTCTGACGCGCGCGATCCTCCCACTCCGCCGGTTCGCCGCCGAAGCTCTTTCCCGTGGGTTCGAACAGCATCCAACTCTCCAGGGCCTTATACGAGCACTTGTTCTGGGAGACCGTTCTTCTCTTTCGCCCCACCTCCGAACCCTCTTTCGCTGGACCGGTGTTCTTCACATCATTGCCATATCGGGTCTTCATGTGGGGATAATGGCCTGGCTGCTCTCACTTCCCCTTCGTGCCATCCGCCTCTCGCGACTGTACTGGCTGTTCGTTCTGGCTCCCCTCTTGATCCTTTATACCGCGATGGCCGGCGCACCGGCGAGCGCGGTCCGCGCGTGCGTGATGGCTCTTCTCTTTTTCGCTGCCCCTCTGCTCGGCCGGCCGCCCGATGGGCTTTCCTCCATCAGCGCGGCCGCCCTTCTGATTTTGGCGTGGGACCCTGGACAGATCGCGGAACCGGGCTTCTTGCTCTCCTTCGCGATCGCGGGAGGTCTGATTGCGGTCGCGCCGCTTTTGACGCTCACGACTCCTCAATGGCTTCTCCGAGACCCCTGGCAGCTTCCCGAGCAAGACAATCGCTGGTGGGCACTTTTGCAGAACCTTGGCCGCCATCTCTGGCAACTGGTGATCGTCTCGGCTGCTGCCTGGTTGATCGCCATGCCCCTCACCGCCCGCCTCTTCGGTCAACTTTCGCTTCTCACCCTTCCGGCCAACCTGGCGGCGATTCCGGCCGCCTTTCTGCTTGTCACCCTGGGCGCGCTTTCACTTGCTGCGGCTATCGTGGCCCCCATCGCCGTGCCCTGGATCAATCGCCTCGCCCTCTGGGTTGCCTTCCTTCTCGTGCGAAGCATGGAAACCCTCGCTGCCCTCCCCTGGGGCTTTGTTCGAGTCCCGAAACCCCCGCTGGCAACCGTTATCCTCTGGTATCTTCTCCTTGTGGCCGTCGCCCGATTTCTCTATTCTAAAACAAGTCGAATGAAGATGAACGTTACCCCATGAAGAAGGTGTTTCCCTTTCCCGTCCAAACGCTGGGGCTTCTCCTGTCCCTCCTGATGCTCTCCTCGTGCCGAACTCCCGCACCACCGCCGTCCGCCGCCGGATCACCCCCAGCCATTTCCGAACCCGCCGCCGGTCAAGACGACCTGCACCAATCGCTCTCCCTTCTGACCTCAGCTTTCGTTCAAATTCGCAAGGGATACGTGGATGAGTCCAAGGTCGACTACAAGAGCCTCATCTACGCCGCGTTGAAAGGGGTGCTCTCCGGGCTCGATCCTCACAGCGAATTTTTGGAGCCCCCTTCCTTCCAGCAGATGAAGGACGATACGGCCGGCGAATTCAGTGGCATTGGCATTATGGTGGGTGTTCGCAACGGCGTTCTCACCGTGATCGCCCCGATCGAAGATACGCCGGCCTTCCGGGCCGGCGTTCGCGCCAACGAAAAAATTCTGGCGATCGATGGAACCTCCACGGAACGAATGACCATCCCCGATTCCGTCAAGCGCCTCCGGGGGCCAAAAGGAACGACCGTGGTCCTGACGCTCCAGTCGCCCACCTCCGGCGAAACGCGGACCGTGGAACTGGTTCGGGACATCATTAAAGTTTCCAGCGTGAAAGGCAGCCGTTTTTTGGAGGATGGAATCGCTTATATTCGGCTGACCAGCTTCACGGAAACCACCGCCAGCGACCTCCGAAGTGCCCTGCTCAAGCTCCAGGAGAACCGTCCCATCGAATCTCTCATCCTCGACCTCCGAAACAATCCGGGCGGGCTCCTCGCCTCGGCCATCGCGGTCGCCGAACTCTTCCTGCCTCCCCGCGCCGTCATTGTCTCAACCCGGGGGCGGATCGAACCGCCGTTGGTCGTCCGTTCCTCTGGAAAAGATCTTCTGCCCGGCAAACCGATCGCCCTACTCGTCAATGGCGGTTCCGCCAGCGCCTCGGAAGTCGTCGCCGGCGCTTTACAGGATCATCGGCGAGCAGTTCTCGTGGGTGAACCCACCTTTGGCAAGGCGTCGGTTCAAAGTCTGCTTGCGTTGAACGATCAGTCGGCCATCCGTCTGACCACCGCCTATTACTACACGCCGTCGGGCCGGCTGATCCACGAGGTGGGAATTCAGCCGGACATTGTGGTCCCCCTCGCTCCCGAGGCGTGGCAGAACGTGCTCATCCGTCGCGCGAATGAAGAGATGCCTGGATCGGTTGAGCCGGCCCTCTTGGAAAAGGCCGCGGATGCCCATGACATTCAGCTCGAACGTGCGGTGGATCTGTTGAAAGGGATCCTGATCTTTCAGGGCAAGCGGTGATCTGGCTGGGAATCGAGACCTCGTGCGATGAAACGGCGGCCGCGGTCGTCGAGAATGGGCGAATCATCCATTCCCATATCGTACGCAGTCAGATTCCTTTCCACCGGGCGTGGGGAGGAGTCGTTCCAGAAATGGCCGCGCGCCGACACCTCGAATGGCTTCCGGAGATCGTCACCGCCGCTCGGACCCAGAGCGGCTACTCCTGGGACGCCATCGAAGGCGTGTGCGCCACGCAGGGACCGGGTCTTGCCCCTGCGCTCCTTGTCGGATTTCAAGCAGCCAAAGCGCTGGCCTGCCGACTGGACGTCCCCTTTGCAGCCATTCACCATCTGGAAGGGCATCTTGTCTCTCCCTTCCTCACGCCCGATCGTCCCACATTCGCCGATCATTGCCCTCTCACCGCCCTCATCGTCTCAGGAGGCCACACCATGCTGGTCAAGGTCGCTCGCCCCGGTCATTATCAGGTCGTGGGCACCACGCTCGATGATGCGGCGGGGGAGGCGTTTGACAAGGGGGCCAAACTGCTTGGTCTCCCCTACCCGGGAGGGCCGGCGCTGGAAAAAGCCGCGCAAGGGGGGAATCCGACGGCCGTTCGATTTCCCCGCGCCTGTATTGCAAACCGCCCGACGTGCTTCAGTTTCAGCGGACTTAAAACCGCCTTGCTCTACCACCTCCGTCGCCACCCTGAGACGTTATCCTCTCCCGCGATGCGGGCGGATATCGCCGCATCGTATCAGGAGGCCATCGTCGAGGTCCTTGTCACTCGTACGATGGAAGTCGTGGATCCGCATCAGCCGCTGGCTGTCGTGGGAGGAGTCTCGCTCAACGGTCGGCTGAGGGAGCGAATGGCGGAGGCCTGTGCGGAGCGCGGAATTCCGCTCTTACTGGCCGAACCGGCGTATTGCGGCGACAATGCCGCGATGATTGCCGCAGCGGCCGGCCTCGGGCTGGGTCGGCATGGGAACGACGCCCTCAATGCCGATTGCGACCCTCAACTTCCCCTTCCCGCTCCGATGGCCGCGCTCTGATCCCCGTCTCAGCGTTTTTCCGAGGTCGCGCCGCTGGTCTCGACCGTCCCGGATTGCCCCGGTGTCGTGGAACGAATCGGCTTGCCTGCCGGATCCACGAGACGAGCCGTCACGAAAATCAGGAGATTGCGTTTCTGGCTCTGCTGGCCTTTGTTCCGGAAAAGAAAGCCGACCAGAGGCAGATCCCCCAAAAACGGAATCTTGTCGTTGACTGAAACAATTTTTTCCGTAATCAGGCCGCCCATCACCACCGTCGCGCCGTCGTAGATCGAAATCTGGGTTTCCACGGAACGCCGATGGAAAAAGGGCTGGGGCATACGAACCTGGTACTCGTTGCCCTGCGCATCGGGAAGCGTAACACCATATTCGTACCACGTCGGTTCGGAAACCACCTCCGGCCTCATGTTGAGGTCAATGATGTTGCCTTCTTCGCTGACCTGCGGCACAACGCTCAAAATGACCCCGACTTCCCGCGTCTCAAAATTCTGCGGAAGTGCGACCACTTTGGCCTCAACGGTCTGATTGTCCGTGGTGCCAGTATCTCCCATCAGTTCGCTCGCCGCACGGATATCGAACTCGGTCGGATAGATGTATTCCGTCACCACGCGAATGTTCGCTTCGTTACCCGACTTCGTCGTCACCTTCGGCGCCGAGAGAACATCCGCCCGTCCACTCTGTTCCAGCATATGAAGGATCACCGAGAGTTCAGGATTCGTCAAAACACTCTGAACCCTCATGATCGCCCCCAGAGACCCTCCCGCCGAAGGGATCAAATCCGTCCCTTGCATGTTCATAAAGCGCACCCCGCGGGTAAATCCCATAGTATCTGAATTGCGTGCCACTTCGATCCGTTCACGACCGCCCAGCAGCCCGCCCCCTTTCTTTTGAAGGACCTGCCAGTTATCGGTCAAAAGCCACTCGAACCCGAGCTCTTCCAAGTCGGTCTGATTGACCTCCACAAAGCGCGCCTCGATTTCGACCTGCTTGGGGGGAACGTCTATCTCCCTTAAAATCCGCTCGATCTTCTCGTGATTCGGAGCCGTGTTGGCCACCACCAGCTTGCTGAGTGCCGGCTGGAAGACGATCGAAGCCCCTTTGGGGAATTCGACCCCCATTTTACGGAAGAAGGTTTCCACATCGCCGCCCGGCGGAGCCGCGCGGGCTTCTAACCCGCCACCGCCCCAAAGATCGGCTCCACCCCCCCCCTCCGGAGCGGTTGCCATCCCACGGATTTTATCGAGAAATCCCGGTTGCACGGAATACCATTTGGTCTCGATGACTCCATCGGGCGCATCCGAGGGAACGATCATCACAATCTGATTCTCAATCCGAAACTTCAGATTGGCCACCGACGTGATGATCTTCAGCGCGGAATAGAGCGAAATAAACCGCGCTGAAAAGGTAATCTCGGGAACCCCAAGCGCCATGGGCGTCGCGGGAGCGCCCCCGCCTACGCCAAAGAGATCGGCCGGCGCCATTGGTGGAGCCGCAGCCGGCCCGGCGGTTCCCGGCCCCAGGTTCAAGATGATATTGACCCCTTTCTTTGCCGGATCGTCCGTGGTGGTGTCTTCCGCGATGCTTGCCTTGACCAAAAAATCTACGACGTCGTTGATGTTGGCCTGACGGAATTCGATCTGTGGGATAATGATCTTTTCCATCTTTTCGATCAGTGCAGAGGCCTGCCCTTCGCCGCGTTCCGCGGGCGGAGGGGGGGGAGGCGCCACATAGGTATAATCGCCTGGATTCCAGGCCCCGCGGACGTCCGCCAGCATCTGGGCGGACGTCGCTGACCGCTCGACCGTCCGGATCTTCATGGCCTGCTCTCCGGTCCGTTCCAGATAACGGAGCGCCTCTTTGTTCTCCGGATCGATCGAAAGGGCCGAGGTGAACCGGTCCGCGGCCCGTTTCGTGTCGCCAATGGCCAGAAAGCCGCGGCCTTCGCGAATCAACCGATTGACCTCCTCCCGGCGTTTCTGAATTTCCGGTGACCGGGTCACATCCCTCGCTACGCGGGCCGCCTCCTGCTCCTCACGCTCTTTCTGCCGCTTCAATTCCTCCTGAATCGCCGACAGTTGCCGTTCGATTCCCCGATGCGCCGGATCCCGCTTGTTGGCCGCCATCGCCAGATCCAGAGCCTCCTGTAACTGGTCGGCCCGGATGAGTTCCTGAATAACCTGAAACTGGGCTTCGCTCAATCCCCGGTTGGCCTCGGCGCGGTCTGCCTCGTTCTGGGGACGAACCGGAAGTGCTTCGAGCGCCTTCTGAAACAACGCCATAGCCTCTTTGTACTGACGTCGTGTCATCGCCATCTGAGCGTCGGCGAGCGCCTTTTTGCCCCGAATCTCCTGCTCACGGAGACGGACAACCGTTTGTTCCGCCAGGCGCCGAACCGCTTCCGCCTCCTGCTCCAGGGTGAAGGGTTGGGCTTGAGCCGGAGACTCGGCCACAGGTTCCACGGGCTCCGTCGCGGGAGCCGGAGCCTCAGGCTCTGGGGCCGACGGAATATTGGCGAGGGGAGCCGTCGGCTGAGCCGCGGGGGGCACGACGATGGGTGCAAAGAGATCCTCATCGGCCGCAACGGGTTCCGGCTGCGCTGGCTTGTCGGGTGCCTCGGCCGGCATTTCAACAGGGGTTTCGACAACAGCCGGAGCCGCAACTTCATCATCTACGGGGCCAACGGCGGGGATCTCTTCGTCGGCGTTCTGGGTCAAACCCGGACTCGCCATCAGAATCGCCGCCACGGCACCCATAACGCCCCAGGTGAACACTTTCGAACTCATGGAATGTCTCTCCGCAAACCAATCCTTCATTCGTGATCCCAACTCATTCGGGGTTGTCACCGCTCCCCACTGGAAGATCCTTTGCGGCCGACCCAGGTTTCCACATCCCTTTTGCTGTCGCGTAATAGCACACGGGACTCCCGGAAGTCAACCTCTTTCAACGTGTAGGTTTCCCCTCGAATCTGAAGCGTTCCACCCATTCGCACCGTATACTCCTGGCGGTCCGGGTCGATCGCCAGCCGCACCTCATACTCGCTGATCGGAACCTCCTCCCCCTTCCGAAGAGCCACTTCACGTCCCGTGGTTCGCGACTTGAGATAGAGCACCGACCGATCCACCAACACGGGCACCCCGGATCCCTGCGGTCGCTCCTCCACCTGCTGGAATTCGAAACGGACCAGTTCATACCCTTCCACCTCTTCGCCCATACGGACCCAGGTTGTTTTCCGGCTCCGGGTGCTGTTGATCTGATACAGATCGCCGGAAGCCAACCGGTTGACCGCCATGAACTTCAGATGGAACGGTAGCGCCTTGATCTCTAGAACCTGAAGTTTCGCAATAAGGGGGGGATGGCTCTCGGGATCGGTCGGATCGGTTCCATAAAGGAACTCCTCCAGGTTGGTGAATCCATCTCCATCCTTATCCTGCTGGGCGTCCGCAGGGTCGAGCGGGTTAAGACCATACCGAACCTCCCATTCGTCCAGCATTCCGTCTTCGTCCTTATCGTTGGAAACCTCGCCACTCTGCTTCGCATTGCAAACCGGACAGACCATGGCATCGTACGGAATGGGACGCTGACAGTCCACGCACGCCACCCGGAGTTCCGGCACCGACAGCCGTCGATGCCAGCCGGAAATCTGATAGGGCTTTTCGATCCGATCCTCAGCCTCCCGAAAGGCGTCCAGGACCACGTTGGTCGCTTCGGCAAACTTCGGCGTCAGGGCTTTGTTCCACTGTTCGAACTCCCGGTGCGCCTGCTGAACCGTACTGATTTGGAGCGACAACGCAACGACCGCAGCCAGCAGAGCCGCCAACAGGGCAAAAGCCAAAATCCGGTCGTAATACCGGTCCAGCGCCCGAGGGATATCCATGCCCAGGTTCACCCTAGTCCACCCTCCTTGCAAAACGATAAGCCTCCACATCCAGTCGGATGGTCAGAACCGCTTCTCGACCCGACACGATCCGGGACTCTTTGCTTTCCAAAGCGGCGGGCAAAATCCCTTTCTCTTCCTCTCGATCCCCTGGGATCACTCGCTTCCGAATGGTCACCTGATCGAGCGGAGCGTTCCACTGGAGGCGGTCAATCGCCAGAAAGATCTCGTGCGCCGCCAAGGCATTCAACACCTGCACGACGACCTCTTCTCGCGCCCGAAACCAGAGAGCAAACCGCATCCGGGTAAACAACTCCCCCGGAGAGAGAAGCCCCGTATCCGGATTAAACCGATTGGCTGAAGAACTCTCTTCCTCGATGATCCTCGGCCGCCGGCCCGTGCGAGGCGAAGGCGCAACGGAAAACGGGGATCGGCTGCTCTCTTCCTGCTCCTCCGATTCAAAAACCTCCCGACCGACCGCATCAATGGCCGTCACCTTAGATTGAAGAAGCACGTCGCAAAGTCGCCTCGCGATCGTCAACTGCTGCATGAGCCGAGGCACATGCTCCGGTTTGGGCGGAGTCCCCTGGAGATACCTTTCGAAACCAAACGCAAAATCTTTCGGCAGCTCGATGCCGGCCGTCCGCGCCTTATTCAGAAGATCCCGCCGCGTCTGCCAGAAAGAATCCATAAAGACGGTCGGCTGTTTGAGATCGGGATTCGGCTCGATCTGCCGGGCCGCTAGCCGCTCCTGGATACGGGAAAGGGCATTGGTCAGCAAAGTCAGATTCTTCTCCTCCCGTTCCACATTCTGCGGCGATGGAAAGGGCGCCATCTCGTAGAGAGCGGCCAGTTCCTGTTTCTGTTGCTCGAGCCGGTTCAGCGCCTCCTTATAGCGTCGCAGGCTCCAGAGGAGAAAGCCCACATCCGACGCCAGAAGCAGGAGAACGCCCACTCCCAGCACGGCCAGCCACGTTTTCTTTCGTTGCGATCCGGTCACGTTTCGATTCCTCGTCGTCCGCAGTCCCTTTCGCTCACGGATTCCGGATGCTCACCTCGATCTCGAACTCGGTCATGAAATCCGTCCCATCCACCTGTTTGATCCGTGTCACCTTCACCGGTTCGCTCAAAAACCGACTCTCTTTGAGCGAATTGGCAAAATAATCGTTGATCGCTTTCTGAGAAATCCGGTCATCGAAAGATTGTCCCTTAATCCGAAGCCGCTGCGAGCCCCCTCCCTCTTTCCCCTCGTCACCCTCTTCCCGATCCACGACCCGGATTTCCGTCAACCACATCCCGGCCGGAACCTTCTCATGCAGCTCGTCGAGCGCCTCCAGCCAGTGTGTCCTTTTGTCCACGCACTCGAAGAGACGCCCGGCCTGTTGCCACTGCCTGGTCTGCTCCTGTTTCAATCCTTTCAGAAGACGTTCCGTCTCCCTCAAGACATCAACCTGCCGGGCGACTCGCGCGGACTGGGCCTCCACCTCCCGGACTTCCAAAAAGTAGAACAAACCCCAAATGCCCACCCCCACCAGAAGGGCTGCCGCCGCGGTCGCAAAAAAGGGAATCCGCGCGAAGAATTGCCGCTCGCGGACGAGATCTTCCGGCATCAGCGTGATCTCGATGGGGCAGGAGCCCGCCAGCCGGAGCGCCACACCGACGTTCGGTGCCAGCGAGAGAATGTCCCTCCCCACCTGATCCAAGTCCAGCGCCTCGGAAACGGGCATATTCGTGAACGGATTGAACAGCTCGACTGGAATTTTGAGCTTTTCCGCCATGAACTCATCGAGACGGGGAATCAGGCTGCTTCCGCCCGTCAGGAAGAGACGACCTGGCTGACTCCCCCCCTGCTGACTTCGATAGAAGTTAATCGTCCGACTGATTTCCGCATGAAGCCGGGTCATCACGTTCCGGACCACCCGCCCGACCCGCTCTCTCGGCGTCCGGCCCCCCTCGTCGTAACTGCTGCCAAACCCGACGAAGCCCTGCTCCCGCTTCAGCTTCTCTGCTTCCGCAAAGGGGACGCCAAACTCCTTCATGATCTCGCGCGTGATCGTATTGCCGGCGATCGGAACGGTTCGACTGAACAGCCGGCTGCCCTCCGAAAAGAGCACCGTGGTCACGCGACCGCCAATGTCGAGCAACATCGTGCACCCCTCCGCCTCGGGATAGTTGTACCGAAGGGCGTTGTAAAGCGCAAGATGGGAAACCTCGACCAGCTCCGGAACCAGTCCGGCCGCTTCAACACAGTTCGTGATCCGCTTGACCAGATCCCGCTTGGCGGCCACGATCATCGCGGTCACGTCTCCCTCCGCCCCCGCAATCAACTGATAATCCCAGATCGTCTCCTCGATCGAAGGAATGTTCTGCAGCGCCTCGTATTGAACGATCTGAGCAATCTTGTCCTTGGCCACCGGTGGCAGTTTGGCAAACGTTGTAAACGCCAACTGACTGCTGATCGCGATGGCCACCGGCCCTGGCCGAATCCCCTGGGATCGGATCACGTCCCGAAGCGCCGCGACAATGTAGGGCGAGGCATCGAGCTCCTCGTCCGGCGATATCTCCAAGGGAGCAATGCCATACACGGCCAACTCGATGCCGCCGGTCGGAATCGCCCGGAACTCCGCGAGCGTCAGCCGCGTCGCCCCGATGTTCAATGTCAAAATCCGGTCCCGTTTAAACATAAGGATGACTCAGCGGGCAAGTTCCTCGTAATCGTCCGGCCGATCCAGAACGAACGGCGTCTGGTCATGGCGGAGCAGATACCCTTCCCGGACGATAATAGCCGGACTGGGCTGCTTCCACCACTCCCGAACCCGCCCCACCGTATCCTGATACCGGCGGTCCACCTCGCTCCGACTATCCACCACCCGACCGTCCACGCTCGCCTCCACCGCCACGGCAATCGGGGTTCCATAACGGAGGAGGGCGGCCGGTCTCAGAAAGAGCGTGGCCCATCGGGTTTCGCGCCGGTTCCGGTCTACATCCACATACGGGGCCGTTCCTCGGAAGAGGGTGTAGCGGGGCGTTTCGCCGGCGCGCGCAGGCGGAATCACGCTCAGCACATAAAACTGGAAGGTCAGTTGATCAATCCACCGATCCGCCCCCTCCGCCGGCAGGGTTTGATATTCCGCGGCAATCTGGAGCCACTCCCGGGAGGCCGGCGGCCCGCGATGAAGCGTGGACCCGCCGCGATACTGATAGACCGGAGAGTTCACGCGGGCATTCCGATCCAGTCCCGTCAGAGTCCGGATCGTGACGATTTTCGGAGCCGCTTCAGGCGAAGGGGGCTGCTGCCCCAGGGCCGATCCTACTCCTGCCAGTACGAAACTCCAAAACGCTGGGGCAATCCATCGAGTCGCCTTCATGGGCCGGTTCTCCCGCTGCGCCGGACGTCTGATCCCGCGGCGATAGGGGGAGTATAAAAAGATGGTGCGAAAGAAATCAACACCAAAAAGGAAATTGTTTCTCGCCCGTTTCAGCGCCGTTCCAGTTCGGCCGCCCGTCGAAAACAGGCCGCCGCTTCCGACCGCCGTCCCAGAGCTTGCAGCACCAGCCCCCGGTTGTGCCAGGCCCGCGCGTTCCCGGGGGAGAGCATCGTTGCAATCTCCAGCATCTCCGCCGCCTCTTCCCGCGCGCCTCGTCGGAACAGCAGAATGGCCAGATTGATCCGCGCCCGGTCGTGATCCGGCCGGATCCGGAGCGCGTCGCGATAGGCCCGTTCGGCGTGAACGGGATCGCCCTCCTCCATCCACCAGACGCCGAGGCTATAGTGAGCGTCCGCCAGCTCTGGATAAAGATCGAGCGCCCGACGATAGTGCTCTCGCGCAGACCGTCGTCCCTCGCCGCCCCGCGCATGAAACGCCGCCCCAATCTCGTATTCGAGCTCCGCCTCAAATGGAACCCCATCCGTTGGCGCGCGGATGGGCGCATGAACAAGAAGTGCCGCACACGCGGTCACCCCCACCCCCCGCCACCACCGCCACCCCGGAACCAGCACGTGCCGACTCAACCACTGGAGCCCGCCGGCGGCAAAGACCGCCATCAGAGGCAGCAGCGGCGCCCGATACCGGGCGGTGGGGAAAAAAAGGATCACTCCAAACGCCATCAGGGCCACCATCAGCGCTGTCCACCGGGCGCGTGCGTCCGACGTTCCGAGCAGAACGAGCCCAGCTAAGCCGAACGTCCCGATCAGAGAGAAGGGAAAGGCGACAGGCCCCCATCGCCAGACCAGAACCGAAAGAATGCGGGAGCGCCGGCGCAGGGCGTAAGGATCAAGATTCCGTGGAATCTCCCGCGCCGCCAGAAAGAGAAGCGTTTTTCGCCACAAGCCGGCCAGAAAAGCCATGGGATGCGCCCGTAGAAAGCCCAGCGCCTGCCCCCAAAAGTAACGGTCGGCTTCGATCGCATTCCGGGCCCCCTGCCGATAGGGGGTTTGCACCAAGCGATCCCAATCCACGCCGGGACGCAGAGCCTGCGTCATCTCGGCATGAGGGTTATTGCCGATGTAAAAGTTGATGCCACTGTTGGTGGAGATCAGCACCCACTCTCCACTCACCACCCAGTTCCGGAGCGTTACCGGAGCGATGGCCACGATCACTCCGCCCAGCACCCCAGCCACCGCCCGAAGTCCCCGAATGGCTTTCGCTTTCCAAAAGCTCTCTCCTCCCGACGCTCGAAGGGCCGCTCCGCCGGCCACGGCCGGAAGCGCAGCCAGCAGATGCGGAACCGCCAGAGCCGAAGCACCCCACAGGAACCCGCTCCCAGCCCAACGAACGGCGGATGGTTTCTCCCACGCCCGAATCGCCATCCACGCGCCAGCGACCGCCAACGCCGCGCCCATCGCAGTCGGCATCACCTGGGAAGTATAAAAGAGCAACGGCCCGCAAAGCGCCGTTGTCACTCCCGCCACCCATGCCCACCGGGACCCCAGAAGGCGTCGTGCGATGGCCCACGTGCCCGCCGTAATCGCCGCGGCCCAAAACGCATTGGCCACCCTGGCCGCCGTCACCGATATCCCCACCACCCCATAGATCAAGGCCAGGAACCAGACGTAGAGGGGGGGCTGCCAGTACGGGCCCGAGCCCTCCTGTCCACGGAGAAGCGCCTGCGCCCGAGAATGAACCGTCGCCGCATCCACGAGCGGAAACCGATAGGCCGGGTCGTGGCGGGTCTCCGCAATATAGGCCCCATGGATCGCCAGCGTCAGCAGGGCCAGCCCAATGGGAGCAACGAAACGATGCCAGGAAAAGCCAATCACCATGACCGAGTTGTTCTAACCCAATCCCCCCCACCCTGAAAAGCCTTTTTCATTGACGCCTGAGCCTCGGAAGGTGATCATAGCAATTTTGTTCTGGCCAACACGATTTAACCATGGTCGTCTATCACATTTACTATCGCCCCTCGCCTCCCCCCCTGGAAAGCGAATGGGACGATCCCGTCTGGAACACCGCCGAAACCGTCACTCTGGAGTGGTACCACCCGGACGCCAGCCCCCACCGCCCTCGAACATCCGTCCGGCTGCTTCACTCGCCCGAAGGCCTTCATCTCTTCTTCCGGGTGGACGATCGCTACGTCGTGGCCCGCCATACTCGCCTCAACGATCCGGTCTGCAAGGACAGCTGCGTGGAATTTTTTGTCGAGCCTCCCGGAAACCGGGGCTATTTCAACTTCGAGTTCAATTGTGGCGGCGTGCTTCACCTCTCCCATATTACCGATCCGACCCGCGAAAACGGCCGTTTTCGCGGCATCCAGCTGGCCACCCCCGAACTCGCCAAGATGGTCCAGATCCGATCCCCCTGGAAGGCCCCCGTGGTTCCTACCATCGAGCAACCGGTCGTCTGGACGCTTCAGGCCGCCATCCCCTACCGCCTTTTCGAAACGGTCATCGGCCCCGTCCGTCCGGTGGGCCAGACCCCCTGGCGCGGCAACTTCTATAAATGCGGCAGCGACTGGCCTCACTACCTGGCGTGGTCGCCCATCCGCGGCGATCTCGACTTCCATCAGCCCCGCTTTTTCGGCCGTCTGGAGTTCAGCCATAACGGGGAGGCTCCGACGCCGCCCAAACTGACGCCCCCGAAGGCTTGACCCCGCCGTCGGGGTGTGGTAACAGCCTCTCATGACACGACCCATCGGTTTCGACTGCGAGCGTTATCTGGTCGAACAGCGCGCCGCCATTCTCGAACGCGTTCGCCGATTCTCCAAACTCTACCTCGAGTTCGGGGGAAAGCTTCTATTCGACTATCACGCGGCCCGGGTATTGCCCGGCTTCGATCCGAACGCCAAGATCCGTCTTCTCCAATCGCTCCGGGAAGAAACCGACATCCTTCTCTGTCTCTACGCCGGCGATATCGAACGGCGGAAACTGCGCGCCGATTTCGGAGTCACCTACGATTCCGACGCGCTCATGCTGATTGACGGCCTCCGGGAACGGGGTCTCGAGGTCACGGCCGTCGTTCTGACCCGCTTCGACCCTTCCTTCCCGGCGGCCGTGGCCTTTCGGAACAAGCTGGAACGGTTTGGCATCCCGGTGGTCACTCATGCGGCCACCCCCGGTTACCCCACCGAGGTGGATCTCATTCTGAGCGAGCGGGGTTTTGGAGCCAATCCCTTTGTCGAAACCCATCGGCCTCTCGTCGCGGTCATCGCTCCCGGCCCCAACAGCGGGAAGATGTCCACCTGCCTCTCCCAGCTCTACCACGAACATCGCCGCGGCATCCGGGCCGGCTATGCGAAGTTCGAAACCTTCCCCATCTGGAACATCCCACTGAAACATCCCGTCAACCTGGCCTACGAAGCCGCCACGGCCGACCTGGGCGACACGAATCTGATCGATCCCTTCCACCTCGAAGCCTACGGCCAGACGGCGGTGAATTACAATCGCGACGTCTCCCTCTTCCCCCTTCTGAAACGCATCCTCAGCCGGCTCATGGGCGAGCAGGTCTATCGCTCCCCCACCGACATGGGCGTCAACCGCGCCGGATTCGCGATCACCAATGACGCCGTGGTCCGCCACGCCGCCGAGCAGGAGATCGTTCGCCGCTATTTCCGCGCGGCCTGCGAATATGCCCTCGGTGCCGGCAGCCGAGAGGCCGTCGCGCGGGTGGAAAGCCTCATGGAAGAACTGAACCTGAAACCCGAATCCCGACCGGTCGTCTTGCCGGCGCGGGAGGCCGCTACCGGAGCCGCGGCATCGGGTAAAGGATTTCAAGGGATTTACTGCGGATCCGCCATTCAACTCGACGACGGAACGATCATCACCGGTCGGAACTCCCCCCTCTTTCATGCCGCCTCCAGCCTGATCCTGAACGCCATCAAGCACCTGGCCGGAATTCCCGACAAAATTCACCTGCTTCCTCCGGCGATCACGCAGTCCATTGCCGCCATGAAGGAGAATCTCCTTCACAAAAACAACCCCAGCCTGGACGTGGAGGAGATGCTCATCGCCCTCAGCATCAGCGCCATGAGCAACCCAGCCGCCCAGCTCGCCATGGAAAAACTTCCTGAATTGCGCGGCCTGGAAGTCCACTTGACCCATATTCCCTCCTCCGGCGATGAGGCCGGTCTCCGCCGGCTCGGCGTAAATCTCACCAGCGATCCCCTCTTCCCCAGTCGCAACCTTTTCGTTCCCTGACCTCGGCGGCACTTTGGCCTTCTCTCCCCCCTGGGACGCTGATATCATAAAGCAAACGAGGGAGGTCTCCGATGAATGTTCTGGTGATCTATGCCCATCCCAATCCGGCCAGTTTCAACCACGCCATCCTGGAAACCGTCGTCAAAACCCTCCAAAACCGCGGACACGCTTGCACCGTCCGCGATCTCTACGGCATCCGTTTCGACCCCATCCTCGCCCCGGCGGACTTTGATGCCATCCAAAAGGGCTCCGCGCGGCCGGATGTCGCCGACGAACAACGCTTTGTCCAGGCCGCCGATCTTCTGGTCTTCATCCACCCCATCTGGTGGTTTTCCGTCCCGGCCATCCTGAAAGGATGGATTGACCGCGTCTTCACCTACGGATTTGCTTACACGGTGACCGACCAGGGCCCCGCTCCCCTTCTGAGGGGGAAAAAAGCCGCCATTTTCAATACGACTGGAGGCGCCGAGGCCGCCTACGAACAGGGCGGTTTCCATACGGCCCTCAAGGCCGTTTTCGAAACCGGTACCCTGGCTTTCTGCGGCATCGAGACCATCCACCATCGCTTTTTCCATGCGGTTCCCTACGTGACGCCCGAAGAGCGAACGGCGATGCTCCTTCAGGCAAAACAGGATGTCGAACGTCTGGCCGCGTCATGAGCGAAATCCCGGACTTTCTCCTCGCCCTCCTGCGTTGCCCGGTCTGTCGTTCTCCCATCCAGCGACGGGACCCCGCCGCCCTTCAGTGCGTAAACCCCGCCTGCCGCCTGGGCTATCCCATCCGGGATGGCATTCCGATCATGCTCGAGGAAGAGGCCCTCCGTCCGCCGCTGGAGAGACCTTCCCCTTCGCCGCGCCCTCCGTCATGAGCTCCAACGCGCCGTCGCCGGCCAGCACCGCTCTGCAACGCCTGATTCGGGCCGAAGGCGCCCTTTCCATCCTTATGCCGGCGCATAACCTCGAGGCCGTTATCGCCACCAATCTCCGTCGGGTCCATGCCTTCTTTTCTCGTTTTGCGATTCCTTTTGAAATCCTCGCCATTGACGATGGCAGCACCGATGGAACAGCCGAACAGATCCGTCGGGCCGAACAGGAGCTGCCTCATGTTCGCGGGCTCTATCTCGAACAGAATATGGGCAAAGGCGCCGCTCTCCGGGCCGGTTTCGAACGCGCCCGCGGCGCGTTCATCCTCTTTCTCGACGCCGATCTCGACCTTCCGCCCGAACAGGCGGTCTCCTTCTTCGAGGTCATGGAAACAACCGGCGCCGATGCCGTGATTGGATCCAAGCGACACCCCGCCTCCCGTCTCCACTATCCGCTTCTCCGACGGATCGTCAGCACCGGCTACTACCGTTTCATCAAGCTCGCCTTCGGCCTTCCGCTCCGCGATACGCAGACGGGGCTCAAACTGTTTCGACGCGCCCCTCTGGCCTATGCCTTTCCCCGCATGCTCGTGAAGGCCTTTGCCTTCGACCTCGAACTCCTCGCGCTCATCCACCATCGCGGCTTTTCCATCGCGGAAGCGCCCGTCCAGGTGGTGTTCCATGGAACGCTGGGAGGACTTTCATGGCAGGCGGTGCGCTCCGTGCTCAACGATACCCTCGCCGTCTTCTACCGCCTTTACCTGCTCCGTTATTATGACGCCATCCCCGATGTGCATCTTCCTCATCCCCTTCCTTCCGTCACCGTCCTTATCGCCTGTCCCGCCGAGACCGAGTACCTTCACCAGGCCCTCCGCGCCCTTTCCCGTCAAACCATTCCTCCTCAGGAGATCCTTCTCCTCCCCGACCATCCCTCCGGCCACCCCTGGCCATATCCCGTTCGGGAAATTCCCACCGGCCGCCTCCGTCCTGCCGAAAAACGAAATGTGGGCATTCGGGAAGCCCAGGGGGAGATCATTGCCTTTCTCGATGATGATGCCTACCCTTCCCCAGACTGGCTGGAACGCGCCCTTCCTTACTTCTCCCTTCCCGGCGTCGTCGGCGTTGGCGGTCCGGCCGTCACCCCCCCTGACGATCCCTTCCTGGCTCAATTGAGCGGCGCCGTTTACAGCCGACGGATCGTTTCGGGGGGCGCCCGTTTCCGATATCTCCCCGGCCGTGTCCGCGAAACCGATGATCTTCCCAGTTGCAACCTCCTGGTCCGGACGGAGTCGCTCCGAGCGGCGGGGGGCTTTCGCACCGACTTCTGGCCCGGCGAGGATACGCTGCTCTGCCTCGATCTCGTCCACCGCCAAAAGGGACGTCTCTTCTATGAGCCCCGCGCGCTGGTATTTCACCACCGTCGCCCGCTCTTCCTCCCCCATCTGCGACAGGTGGGTCGTTACGCTCTCCACCGGGGCTTTTTTGTCCGCCGCTTCCCGCCCAACAGCCGCCGTCTGGCCTACTTCCTGCCTTCCGCTTGGCTGGTGTTTCTCGTGGGCGGCGCCCTCGCCGCCGCGCTCTGGCCGCCCGCTCGTCTCCTCTGGATTCCGACTGTTATGCTCTATCTGCTTCTGACGCTCCTGTCCGCTTTCGAGCGCCAACCGATTCGCTGGTTTTTTGTCTGGCTCGGCATCCTCACCACTCACCTCGTCTACGGCTGGCGCTTTCTCCAGGGTCTCGCCGGCCTTGGCCTGCCCCAACGCCCAGCGCCTTTCGATCACCCCTCCGAACAACGCCCTGCGCCGGAAGGATCGCCGCCATGCGTATCATGATCGGCTATCCCCCCCTCCCTTCACCCAAGGGCGTTCCTCTCCTCTCCCAGAATCGCCAGTTTCAGTGGTTCCATAAGCCGACCTACGTCTATCCCGTCATCCCGGCCTGGGCCGCAACGCTGGCCGCCCGAGACGGTCATGAGGTTCGCTGGGCCGATGGCATCGCGGAAGGATGGACGCCGGGCCAGTTCGAACAGGCCGTCCTCGATTTCCAGCCCGATCTCCTCCTGATCGAAACCAAAACCCCCGTCGTCAAACGCCACTGGGCCATCATCCACCGTCTCAAAGAGATCTATCCCAAAGGCCGGATCGCCCTCTGCGGAGATCACGTGACCGCCCTCCCCGAGGAGTCCCTCCAGGCGTGTCCCGTGGATCTCATCCTTACCGGTGGGGACTACGATTTTCTCCTTCGCGAGCTGTTGCGCCGATGGGACAAGCCGTCCGAATGGCCGAGCGGCCTCTGGACGAGGGAAGGCGACCGCCCGGTTTCGACGGGTCCCTTCCGTCTTCATCCGGATCTGAAGGAGCTGCCTTTCATTGACCGCGACCTCACCCGCTGGCGGCTCTATGCGTTCGAAAATGGCAATTTCCGAGAGACCCCTGGCACTTACATCATGGCCGGCCGCGACTGCTGGTGGGGTAAATGCACCTTCTGCGCTTGGACCACGCTCTACCCCCGTTGGCGGGTACGTCCACCGGAACAGGTCGCCGACGAAATCGGTTTTCTCATCGAACGGTACGGCGTTCGAGAGATTTTCGACGATACCGGCTGTTTTCCCGCGGGCCAGTGGCTTCGGCGCTTCTGCGAGCTCGTCATCGCCCGGGGCTATCCCCGACGCGTCACCCTCGGCTGCAACATGATTCCCGGCATTCTCTCCCAGACCCAGTACGACCTGATGGCCCGTGCGGGATTCCGATTCGTTCTCTTTGGCCTCGAATCCGCATCCCAGGAGACGCTCACCCGCATCCGAAAATGCGGCCGGGCTGCCGACATCGAACAGTCGGTCCGCATGGCCAAGCAGGCCGGGCTCGAACCGCACGTCACCTGCATGGTCGGATACCCATGGGAAACGGAAGAACAAGCCCGGGCCACCCTACGCCTAACCCGTTCGCTTTTCGACCGAGGCTATATTGACTCCCTACAGGCCACGATCGTCATTCCCTACCCGGGAACCCCTCTTTTCCGCGAATGCCAGGAAAAAGGCTGGCTGAAGACGGAAGACTGGGACCGCTACGACATGCGGGAGCCCATCATGAAAACCCCCATGCCGGACGCCGTTTTGATGGCCATGACCCGGAACCTCTACCGTTCCTTCCTGACGCCGCGCTTTCTCTGGCGCAAACTCCGCTCGATCCGGAGTTGGTCCGATATCCGGTTCTACTGGCGTGCCGGCCTCCGCGTCCTGGGGCATCTGCTGGATTTCCGGGGATAAAAAAAGGCGCGGAGCGAACCGCTCCGCGCCCTTACTGGGCATCCCTTTGGGCTCAGTCGTATTTCCGGAACACCAGGCAGGCGTTGTGCCCCCCGAACCCGAAGGCGTTGTTCAACGCCACCCGGATGGGGACCTCACGCGCCTGATTCGGCACGTAGTCGAGATCGCAGGCCGGATCCGGCGTCTCGTAGTTGATGGTCGGAGGAACCACCCCGTGGCGGATCGCCAGCGCGCACACCACGCTCTCGATTCCACCCGCCGCGCCCAGCAGATGGCCGGTCATGGACTTGGTGGAACTGACCATCAGCCGCCGGGCATGCTCCCCGAACACCGTCTTGATGGCCGCCGTTTCGCACCGGTCATTGAGGGGCGTGCTTGTCCCATGGGCGTTGATGTAATCCACCTCCTCCGGCTGGATGCCCGCCCGCCGCAAGGCCGCCGCCATGGCTCGGGCTGCCCCTTCGCCATCGTCGGGCGGCGCCGTCATGTGGAAGGCGTCGCACGTCGCCCCGATCTCGACCGCTTCGCAGTAGATCCGGGCGCCTCGTTTCCGGGCATGTTCGAGCTCCTCCAGAATCAGGATGGCCGCCCCCTCGCCCATCACGAACCCATCCCGGTGAAGGTCGAACGGCCGCGAGGCCTTCGTCGGCTCGTCATTCCGGGTGCTCATCGCCTTCATGATGGCAAAACCGGAGATACCCAGGGCGCAGATGGCCGCTTCCGCGCCTCCGGCGACCATGATATCCGCCTCTCCCATCTTGATCTGGCGAATGGCATCACCGATGCAGTGGGCCGCCGACGCGCAGGCGGAAACGATCCCGTAGTTGGGCCCCTTCAGGTTGTAGGCTATCGCAATCAACCCGGAGGCCATGTTCGAGATCATCATCGGAATCATGAAGGGCGAAACGCGGGAGGGCCCCTTGTCCAGCAACTGCTTGTGCTGGGTCTGAAGCGTCCACAATCCGCCGACGCCCGACCCGACGATCACGCCGGCCCGAGTTGGATCCTCGCGCGACGGATCGAGCCCCGAATCAGCCATCGCCATCTTGGCCGCCGCCATGGCGTAGTGGGCGTAGGGATCCATCCGCCGCTGTTCCTTCCGATCCACGAAGGCATCCAGGTCGAGCTCCCTGACCTCGCCCGCAATCCGGGTCTCCATGCCCGACGCGTCAAACTTCGTGATGGGCCCGATCCCGGATTCGCCTTTCGTGATCCGTTCCCAGAACCGGGCCAGGTCGCACCCGAGGGGTGAGACGACCCCCAGGCCGGTGACCACGACTTGTCTTGATTCCATTTCGGACTCCTCTTGAACCGGCTAACCTCTGCCCTGGAACGGAACCGATCTTCCGGCGGCAGACGGATGGCTCAGCTCTTGCCCTTCGCCTTGAGGAAGGCAATCACATCGCCGACCGTTTTCAGCTTCTCCTGATCCTGTTCGGTGATCTCCTCCCCGAACGCCTCCTCGAGCTCCATGACGAGTTCCACGAGGTCGAGCGAGTCGGCCTTGAGATCCTCCACAATGGACGCCTCCGGCTTCACCTGCTCGGGGCTAACGCCCAGTTTGTCCACAATGATGTCCCTGACCTTTTCTTCCAACGACATGACCGTCTCCTTTCGTTGATGTCTTGCTTCTCCGTTACATGACCATGCCGCCGCAGACCGGGAGCACCTGTCCCGTCATGTAGGCAGCATCCTCACTCGCCAGAAAGGCCACCGCCGCAGCCACATCCTCGGGCTGCCCCAGCCGTTTCATCGGGATCAGCTCGCGCAACCGAGCTTTGGCCTCCTCGGGTAACTTGTCGGTCATCGCGGTCGCGATGAATCCCGGGGCAATGGCGTTGACCCGAATCCCCCGGGAGGCCAACTCCTTCGCCGCCGCCTTGGTCAGGGCAATCAGCCCTCCCTTCGACGCCGCATAGTTTGCCTGGCCGGCGTTCCCCATGATCCCTACTACCGACGCGATGTTGATCACGGTCCCCCGCTCCGCCTTGAGCATCGGGCGGGATGCCGCCTTGAGCATCGCGAAGGCACCCTTGAGATTGATGTCCAGCACCGCATCCCAATCGGCCTCGCTCATCCGGAGGATCAGATTGTCCTTTGTAATGCCGGCGTTGTTGACCAGAATGTCGAGCCGACCTCCCAACGCCGTCACCGCCTCCTCGACCGCCCGCCTGGCGTCTTCGAAGCGGCTGACGTCGCAGACCACCGCAACCGCTTTCCGACCCAACGCCCGGATCTCCTCCACCACCGGCGCCATCATCTCGGCATGGAGATCGCAAATGGCCACATCCGCCCCTTCCGATGCCAGCCGCAGCGCGATCGCCCGCCCGATCCCCCGCGCTCCACCCGTCACCAGGGCCGTCTTTCCAACCAGCCGCCCGACCGGAGCCGACGGGGCGGCGGTCGCCGACGCCAGGGACGCGCTTTTCCCAATGGCCGCCACCAGCGTTGGCACGTCCGACACGTTCAAAAGCTCGGCCTTTTCGTCCATCCGCTTGACCAACCCTGTCAGCACCGCCCCGGGACCGAATTCGATGTAACGGTCAACCCCCATCGCCTTCATCGCGGCCACCGACGCGGTCCACTGAACGGAGGAGGTCACCTGACGAACCATGGCCTCCCGGATGGACGCTGGATCCCCATGGGGCTTCCCGGTGACATTGGAAAGTACCGGAAAAGCCGGGGACTGGAACGGGACACCTTCGAGAACGGCCTTGAGCCCTTCCGCCGCACGCGCCATCAGGGGCGAGTGGTACGCCCCCGCTACAGGAAGACGAATCGCCCGCTTGGCGCCGGCCTCCTTCGCCAGCCGCTCGGCCTCCGCGATCGCGGCCGCGGAACCGCTGAGCACAATCTGCCCGGGCGCGTTGAAGTTGGCCGGCGTCGCCCCGGCCGCCTGAGCGATTTCCAGCACCTTCTCGTCGGAAAGTCCGATCAGGCTGATCATGCCACCGGGCTCGGCATCGCAGGCCTCCTGCATCAGACGCCCCCGGGCTGCCAAAATGCGAAGCCCGTCCTCAAAGGAAATCACCCCGGCCGCATAAAGCGCCGTCCACTCGCCAAGGCTCAACCCCGCCGCCACGGCCGGTGCCTCCGACCGTCCGGCTTTCTTCCACGCCTCCAAACAGGCCGCACTGACGGTGAAAATCGCCGGCTGGCAGTGAACCGTTTTTGTCAGTTCGGAGGCCGGCCCTTCAAAACAAAGCTTCGCCAGGTCGTAACCGAGGACCTCATTGGCTTTATCGAACAGGGCCCGGCACGAAGGCCAGGCGGCCGCGAGGTCCTTCCCCATTCCGGGGGTCTGGGCGCCTTGCCCTGCAAATAGCCACGCGCTCTTCATCGTCGCTCTCCTCTTGCTTAGAGTTGGATCACCGAGGCGCCCCAGGTCAGACCGCTGCCAAAGGCCACCGTCAGGATACGGTCTCCCGGACGGATTCGTCCCGCTCGAACCGCCTCGTCCAAGGCCACGGGAATCGAAGCCCCGGACATGTTCCCGGTCCGCTCCAGGTTGAGGTAAAACCGTTCCATCGGCAGTCCGAGCCGCTCCGCGATCGCTTCAATGATCCGCTGGTTGGCCTGATGCGGGATCACCCAGTCAATTGCGTCCAGGGTGCAGCCGGCCCTTTCGATGGCTTCCCGTGCGGCCTGGGACATGTTCACCACCGCATGGCGGAACACCTCCCGTCCGCTCATCCGAATCGAATGCTCACGGGCGGCCACCGTCTCAGCCGAGGCCGGCTTCCGACTCCCTCCGGCCGGCACGACAAGCAGATCCGCCAGCCGGCCATCACAGCCCATCGCCGTTGCCAGCAAGCCCCGCCCATCGTCCGCGCGCGACCAAAGGACCGCACCCGCACCATCCCCAAAAAGGACGCAGGTCTGACGATCGGTCCAGTCCACGATGGTGCTCATCTTCTCCGCGCCGATGACCAGGGCATGGCGGACTCGCCCACTTTCGATAAACACACGCGCCACTTCAGAGCCGTAGATAAACCCCGAGCAGGCAGCCTCGAGATCGAAGCAGAAGGCCCTTTCCGCACCCAGAGCCCGCTGCACCAGGCAGGCCGTACTCGGCAGGAGATGATCGGGTGTCACCGTCGCCACGATGATCAGATCCACCTCCGTCGCAGCCAGCCCGGCCGCTTCCAGCGCCCGGGCGCCCGCCTTCGCCGCCAAGTCCGATGCCGCTTCCTCGGGCGCCGCGATCCGCCGTTCGCGAATCCCCGTACGCGTCCGAATCCACTCGTCCGAGGTATCCACGATCTTTGTGAAATCCTCGTTGGTCATCACCCGCGCCGGCAAGTAGGAGCCGGTTCCAGCAATGACCGCACGCACGCGATGAGCCGTCTTGTCGTGTGTGTTCATGGAACTGGAAGTTTCCTAAGGTCCGCCACAATCGCGTCGTTCAAACCGTGCCCGATCCACTCTCCGGCCACCCGGATGGCATGGAAAATCGCCTTGGCCCGGGAGGCCCCGTGCGTCACGATACAAACCCCATTGACCCCCAGCAACGGCGCCCCTCCATAGCCCTCGGGATCCAGCTTCTGTTTGAGGGAGCGAAGCGCCCCGCGGAGCAAAAACAGCCCCAGCAACCGGATCGGCGTCCGGGTGAACTCCTGGCGGATCCAATGCCCCACGGCATGGGCGGCGCTTTCCGCCGTTTTCAACAGGACATTGCCCACAAATCCATCGCAGACGATCACGTCCGTCTCACCCTCGAAGACATCGTGCCCTTCCACGTTGCCCCGGAAATTCAGCCCGCTCTTCTGCAACAGAGGAAAAACGGCCCGCGTCAGCGCATTCCCTTTCCCCTCTTCCTCGCCGTTGCTCAACAGGCCGACCACCGGACGCGCCACGCCGAGAATCTCCCGCGCATAGACGCTGCCCATCACCGCGAACTGGACCATCTGTTCCGGGTCCGGCTCGATATTCGCACCCGCGTCAATCAACACCACGGGTCGTTTCTGGGTGGGCATCACCGCGGCAATCGCCGGCCGAATCACCCCTTCGAGCGTCCGAAGCCGCAGATGGGCCGCGCCCATGAAAGCCCCCGTGTTCCCGGCCGATACAGCGGCATCCGCCTCTCCGTTCCGAATCAGTTCGATGCTGCGCACGATCGAACTGTCCCGCTTCTTCATCACGGCTTGAGAGGGGGATTCGCCCATCCCGATCACCTCACGGGCCGACACAATCTCGAGCTTGGGCGAGACCCCCCGGTGTTTCGCCAACTCGCTCCGTATGGCCGATTCCGCCCCCACCAGAAGCAGCCGCTCCACGCTGGGCAGCTCCCGCGCCGCCCACACCGCACCCGCCACAATCTCGGAGGGCGCAAAATCGCCCCCCATGGCATCCACGGCGATACGCATGGCGGTCAGTCGGCCTCGGTCGCCACGACCTGACGGCCCCGGTAATACCCGCAGGACGGGCAGACCCGGTGCGGTCGATGAGACTGCCCGCACTTGGGACAGGACACGGTCGTCGGAAGCGGCTTCTTGTGAGCGGCTTTCCGACTTCGAATCCGGCTTTTCGACGTTTTCCTTTTCGGAACACCCATGGTTCACTCCGTCAGGTTGAGCGCATCCAACGGCTCCCAACCCGTGGCGGAAAACCCTTTCGAGCAGCGACACTCGCGCTCGTTCAGATCCTCCCCACATCGGGGGCACAGCCCCCGACACGTCTCCGCACAGACGGGATGCGTTGGAAAAGCCAAAATGGTATCCTCTCGAAAGTCCTCCGTCAAGTCCAGCTTAAGAGTCAAGGGATCCGGGCAGGCATAGGACCGAACGAAATCCGTCACCCGAATCTCGCGAACGAAAGGCCGGGCGCAACGCACACAGACAAAGGCCACCCGACACGACAACATACCACGGACCAGAACCTCCCCCGGCAACAGCTCCACGGTCAGCCGATAGTGAATCGGCGTTTCGACCCTCACGACCGCATCGTGCAGGTCGGTGAGCACCGACTCCTCGTCGCCTTCCACGGTCTGCGGTCCCGGCGCCAGACGACCGACATCGAGAATCATGACCCACCTCCCCCCTTGAGGACCTCGCTCCGAGTCCGAACCCACCGTTCGATCCATCGTTGAACCGCCTCCGGCACAAGCTCGGAGGTGTCCCCTCCCCGCTCGGCAATCTCCCGAACCACACTGGAACTGATATAGCTCAACGCCTCCTTGGGCATCAGAAAGAGCGTCTCGACGTCCGGCGCCAGCTTCCGGTTCATGAGGGCCATCTGAAACTCGTATTCGAAATCGGAGTAGGCACGGATCCCGCGGACAAGAACCCGAATCCCCTTGCGCGCCGCATAAGCTACCAGCAAACCGTCGAAGGGCTCTACCTCCACATTCGGAAGATGGGCGACCGCCTCGCGGGTCATCGCCACACGGTCCTCCAAAGCGAACATCGGACTCTTCCGCGGCGGAACGGCGGCAATCGCAAGGACGACCCGCTCGAAAATCCGAGCCACCCGCTCGAGCACATCCAGATGCCCAAGGGTCAACGGATCAAAAGTGCCAGGATAGATGGCCGCTCGATTCACTCGTCTGCCCTCGCCATGCCCAGCAACCGGTTCTGCCCATACCGCTTCTCCCAGGCCAAGCGCCAGCCATCCCCCACCCACGGTTCTGTCCATGACGGCTCTTCCATAACAAATATCCCCCCCTTTTTCAAGAAGCCGTTTTCCCCGATCAATCCCAAGAACTCCCCAACCCATTCCGCCCCCCCCTCGTAAAGGGCAAACGGAGGATCCATAAAGATGATATCAAATGATGTTTCTGCGGGCCGACTGAGAAAACGCCTCGCATCTGCGCGAACCAAGCGGCATTCTCTCCCCTCCCTCCCCCTTTCTCCCCAACACAACTCGACCACATTCTCTTTAAGTATGGAATAGATCCGCCCGTCCCGCTCAACCCACCAGACACTCGAAGCCCCACGACTCCAGGCCTCGATCCCCACAACCCCAGAACCCGCAAAAAGATCGAGAAAATGACATCCAACCACACGATCGCCCAGAATGGAGAAAAGAGCCTGCCGAACACGATCCTGCATCGGGCGAACCCCCGCCACAGGAACCCGCACCCGCCTTCCTCCCAATTGGCCGCCTGTCACCCTCATCGAACACAGCTCAGAACAGTCGTGCTTTCTTCTGACACAACTTCCCAATTTTTTCCGTTCCCAGGATTGACCCCCTTCCACCTAAAAGGTAAACTATACTCAATTAACCCCATCAACCGGAACGAAATTCTGATGCTTAATCGTCCCTCCCGCCCCGCTGTAGTCCTCCTCCTCACGGCCAGTCTGCTATCGCTCTCCGCCTCAGGACGGGCCCAACTCCCTCCGGCCTCCGCGATCGGCCCTGAAGAACTCATTTCCACAGCCTACATGGAGCGCCCCTCCATCTCGACCGATTCCAGAGGACAACCCCATATTGTGTGCGATAACGGCGGTAACACCCAGTTCATGAAGTTCCATAAGGTCAACGGCCAGTGGAGCGGTGGCATCTTCGCCGTGGGCAGCCGCGGCGGCCGCTACAACGCCTCCCGCCTCTACGTCGGCCAGA
>Ga0209101_1000580_pt1 | contig 29819 bp, 31 predicted proteins | sample ConPoolayeCmetaG_FD_185481 | JGI IMG/M metagenome (GOLD analysis project Ga0209101, IMG submission 185481) | Hot spring microbial mat communities from California, USA to study Microbial Dark Matter (Phase II) - Cone Pool mat layer C metaG... ...
GGGACCGACGGGCCTGACTGGTCCAACTGGTCCGACTGGTCCGACTGGTCCGACGGGACCGACGGGACCGACGGGCCTGACTGGTCCAACTGGGCCAACGGGGCCGACGGGGCCGACGGGGCCGACTGGTCCAACTGGGCCAACTGGGCCAACGGGGCCAACGGGGCCGTTGTTTACTGTTAATACTGTTGTTACTACTAATGCCACAGCAACCACTATTGCAACCATACCGATAGTAGACAACACAGCAGTCATGATTAATGCGTGGGTTGTTGGTAGAAGGACTGATGGGGCTGATCGCGCCGCATATGAAAGACAGGCTCTCGTGTATCGATCCGGTGGTGCGGCTGTGCTTCAGGGTGTGGTGAACACTCCATTTACTCGTGAATCTAATGGATCTTGGGATTGTAGCATAGCAGTGTCTGGAAATAATGCCATCATAGTGGTAACTGGTGCTGCTGGGGCAAATATTAACTGGGAAAGTAGACACTTTATTATTCAGGTTTGACAACTATGGCAATAACTGGTAGTACAGATATAGGCAACGGTCTGTTGTTTGTAACTGTGGACGAGGATCCTTTGCAGACAGCGGTTGATGTGCCGGCTGGATCATTTGTTGTTTATGGCACTGGCATATACAAAAAATTAGACGATGGTCTGTCAACGAATGTAGAATATGTTGGTCTTAATCGTAATGGCAGCGATTTTACTACTTTTGCCAATAAAAGCACTCCATCTGTTAATGATATATTGTTAATAGAATCGGAGGCAGATGGTTATTTAAAGAGATACACCGAACTTATAAACTTACCGTTATATGCTGTTAGTGGCGGGAGTACCACAACCACATCAACCACATCAACATCATATGTGCTTATGAGCGATATGGCATTGTCTTCTTTGCCACCCGGTCGATATTTTGTTTCCGCCAGTTTTAGTTGGAGCCAGAGCACGAACGGCGCAACGGCGTTTGCTGCCATACATGATGGGTCTGGCATTATTCAACAATCTGAGACAAGATATCTTCGTCAGAATGCCATAACCATCCCAGCACAGACACAGTCGCTTGTTTTACTGAATAGTATTGGCACAATTAGTGTCTATTGGAGAGTTACTGCGGGCACGGTTACAGCCTATGTAAGGAACATCACTGGCATAAAGGTAGGATGAAATGGCTAGATCATATAAATATTCAATACGCAATGATACTGCCAATGGGGCGGTAAATTTGGATAAATTGACGCTAGAAATAAGAAACAGCAATATTGTTATAGCTTTGGATCACATTGATGTTAGCGGTGATGATGTTGAAATGTGGTTTAAAGCAGACCTTGATCAATCTGATGTGTCTGTGTTGAATTCTATTGTGGCAATGCATGATGGCCAACCACTTCCTGGCAGTGAAAATGCTGATGTTAATATAGCTAAAGTGTCTGTTGTCTTGCCAAGCCAGGAAAAGGGATTTAAGGACTTAAGTGGGCATAATGTGTATCGTGTTGGTCCGCTTATGTATGTGGCTTCTGCTGGAAAGGCATCAGTGTTTTGTGAAAAGTTTAATATCAACATGTATATTCATGGTGGTGGTGTTTATGTTCCTGAATATGTTTATATTAATGGTGTTAAAACAGATAACAAGCCAGAGTGGGGAGATTATTGTGTGTTTGATGTTGTTGATCTAGACAATAAGCTTGGATACGGCAAGAAATTTGATGTTGTGTCTGTTGAAAGGCGCGATGGTGTATTGACCATAAGGACATCATCAGCTCACAATTTTGTGGTTGGTGAAAAGGTTTACATAAATGTTGATAACGATATATATGATCGACAGGAAGCAACCATTTCTTCTATTGGTGATGACCTACACGTATCTGTTGTTGATAGTGGTTTAGATGTTGATGAGACGTCTGTTTCTGGTTATGTTAGTAAAATAGTTGTTTTGGCGCCGTTTATTCCGGTGTCTGGGGTATATGCTGGCATGAGTTGGGATTGTTCATATGATGATGCCAAACTAATACCAGCCGGGATATATCTTAGGTTTAGATATGTGTCGCTTGGTTCGTCGGATGTGTATGTAATGCCACACTATCAGTTGCGCACTTGATTTTGGAGATGTCGATGATTAATGACAAGCAGCATGAAGTTCCAAGATTTATTTCTAATAATGATATAAAAGAAAGAATAAAAAAATTACAAGAGGGGGGCGGGTCTGATGTCGGAAGCTCCACTAATAGAGAAGCTAAGAAGGATGGATTGCAGCAAGAGGCGGGATGGGACAGTAAAGCGCGGTGACATACTTTTGGTCCACTCGCCATTGCGTTCGTGTTCTGATATCATCAGCTTGTTAATTCGTAAAATCACTAGGTCTTATTGGAATCATGCTGCTTGGGTATTGAATGAACATAGCATACTTGAATCACATGGTAATGCTGGTGTAATTATGGATTCTATATCTAAATATGAGTATTGGAATCCTAATTTGGTTAGGGTCTGTCGCATTAAGAAAGAGCATATAACAGAGGAGCAGCTAGAATCTGCCATTAACATAGCCAGATCTTCTGTTGGCAGCAAATATGATTGGTTATTAATATGGGAGTTGTTTAAGTTATATGTGTTTAATGATCGTCATAAAGTAGAAGCTAGTGATAATAGAAGCAGGTGGATTTGTTCTGAATTAATAGCTAAGCCGTTGTGGCTGGCGGCCAAATTTAAGTTTTGTGATGTGCCCGTGTCAAACGTGGTTCCTGGTGACATAGCTAATAGTCCATTTGTGGATGTTGTTAGTGTGGAGGTCAGATGAAAATAGTAATTATTCCGTTTAAATATGTTAATGCTTTGACCGATATTAATGGTGAGACAATATATCTGTCTTTGCGCACATCGAATGTTGATGATGTTATAAAAGACGAATTGTGTCATATTGTGTCAAAGTCTTCATATCATGACAAAGCATGGTCTGACGCTTATGCATTGCTGTTTGGACATGAACCACATGGTGGTTCTGAATATGACAAGTTATTGGAAATGATTAATGTCAGTGAAAAAATTGGGGCAAATGTCGGCAACATAACTGGCATACAAAACATGTTGTTGGATTATCACTTGTTGCAGGCATATAGGAAATTTGCCTCTCGTGTGCTGGCAACCGATGGATCTTGGGAAATTACGAATAACAGAATAAGGTTGCAACCAACCCCTAAGGGCTCTTTTCCTGTAATTATTAGATACTTGCCATCCATAGATGATTTTAACTTGCCAGCGGCAAAAGAGCTGTGTACTCGTGCCATAATAGCCGAGGCTAAAATAATGCTTGGGCACACTAGAAGGAAGATAAGTGTCCCCGGTCCAGATGGGTCTAGCATATCAATGGACGGAGATGCTTTAGTTTCTGAGGGCAAAGAAGAATTAAAGGAAATAGTTGAAAAGGCTATCAGCCTGGGCGAGCCGCTTGGTTTTATAGCGCGCTAGTTGATAAATAGACGGCAGTCATAATCAAATATATATGTGTGTAATTTATAAAAGGTGACACAATGAAACTGTGTGTTTTAACCGAAGACATTGATGCAAGTGTAATGTCGTATGCAAAAACTGTAAAACTGCCGAGTATTGTTATTCCACATGAGGTGGCGTGGGTTGGCAGGGATAAGAAAATTTTCCATGGTGGCAAAAACAAAGTTGAGGTTCGTGTTGACCCAAGCAACAAAAATGAATATGTGTCACACACACACCCGGCGGACAATCCATCAGAATTCACTGCGTTGCCCTCTGTTGAAGATTTGAGATCGGCGGTGGAAATGTTTAAACAAGGATTTCCTGGCGTTATAGTGTTTAGCGGCGAACATTTTACAATTGTAAAACCCAGGAGAAAAAATATCATACTTCTGGGATATGAGGAAGCTGTTAAAAAAGCCATTAGAAAAAATGACATAGACATAGCCTTAGATAAGTTGAGATCAATGGGTTTTGATGTTGGGATTGGTAAGCGATGATAGAATACCCGCACATTCAAAACAGATTGCGCATATGGGCTGGTAACATAATTGCTGTGCCAGGAAATGAACCGATATCAACTGTAACTCATGTTTCTAATTATCAATATAATCCGTATGTAACTACTCTTCTCAATTGTGATTATTGTTCTCATGTATATATATCGGTGAAGAAGGCCCTTGAAGTTATTCCTGGGTCATATGTAACGATTGTTTCAAATAGATATATGCGATACTTTGTCCTTCCTAGCGGTCCCCCCCCGGACTATAAATGCCCGTGTGACTTTGTGAATGATTGGTATAAGATTATGAGGGATAATGCTGACATTCCAGAGTCTGTTGGTAGTCAGGCCGTTTCTAGGGAAATTAAAGAGCAAGAATGTGAAATGTTTTCGCTTCTTGCTCCGTGTTGATTCGTGCAAAGTGAGGAATTGTTTTGGCCATATATGATTTTGGCAGTAACAATGAGGTATATTCAAGCCTTAATGTGAGGGCTGATAACAGACCTCAGCACTCTATATTTAACCCGCAACAGTCTCAATACAATCCAAACGTGCCGGACATTGCCGTGGCGGAGCATGTTGCATTAGAATCAATAAGAATTGCTGGTGTAGTTGTTACAGTGCTACTGCGTACCGATGATGGTAAATATGACAAAGTATGGAATGAAGATATATCGCCAACATATTATAGTGGATATGACTTTAAGGCTTGGTTTGCCCCTTCGGCACCCGAAATAGTTTTAACAAAATTCGGGCAAGATGCTCCACACTCTATTGATCTGTTGTTTTCTAGGGCGGAAGTTTTGCATGTTCTTGGTGATAGATTAATACGCATTGGTGATATTGTTGTCATACCTCATAATAGTTTGGCGATTAGGGCCTCTAGGTTTCGCGTAGTACATGCGACTGATTTTGGCAATTATCGCTATCGTTGGATATATTGGAGTGTGACAGTCGAGTCTATGAATAAAGATGATGCAACGTTACCAATGGTAAAATGATTTATGAACAATAAGATTAACAATTCTATTAGAGATATTAATTTAAAGTTGCGCAATGCATGTGAGTTGATAGCAGGTTCTGTTGTGTATGGCATAATTAAAAATCTTGGTGAACATGGTGATATTGTGGATGTGGTTGGCAAAGAACGGGGATCGCGTGTTGTTAAAATTAAGGCAGACGACAAGAAGGATGCCATTGATAAAGTTAATAATGCTTTTGAGTCTATTGATGATGATGACTTACAAGAGGGCGGGGCTTATTTTGCAAGGATTATTAGGTAATTAATCAATGGCCATACATAACTTCTACTTCACTCCTCCAGTCGCCACTGATACAAACAATGATGCTTATGTTGATCAGCGTATAATATTAAACAACAGGCCAGAACGTGTTCCTGATTTGTCTTCTAAAAACCCAATAACTGTTGGGGAAGACATTAATTATGCACCGGAAATGGTTCGTAATGTTATTGTTAAGGGGTTTTATGATCTTGATGCTGGCATGAAACAATGGCTTGGCGGCATAAAAATTCCAGTTTATGATTCTTATAAGACTGTGGCAGTACATGTTGTGTCGCATGATCGCAGTGTTTTGTCGTGGGCGCAAGAATTTTTCAATGGTAGGGTGTCTTTGCCGGTCATTTCTATAAAGAGAGAGAGCTGGGAATTTGGCCGTGATCGGTGGATACCACCATACTTGCCGATGTGGCGTGAATTTACCGATGGTTCTAGAAGGCGCATGCGTTTAGTATATCATCCAATACCGTTTGACGTTAGTTATGAAATGAACATTTGGAGTGAGTTTAAACATGATGCTGAATATATTAGTTCTGACGTTACTAGAAGATGTTGTCCAATGGGCATGTTTGTGGTTGAGGATGAATATATAACACAAAATGTGCGTGTGACTGTTAATTCTGTGTCAGACAGCAGTGATGTTGATATTGATGCCAAAACGAAGCCAAAAATTAATTATTCTATATCTATGAAGGTTGAGTATTCTATACCAATACATGAAAAAGTGGTGCCAACTGTGCTTGGCAAAGTTATTTCATTGAAGGAGAGTGATACTCGCACCACATATGAGGTTTATCGCATGGAAGATCTTTTGTAAATTGGAGGGTTTGTTATGTCAAGGCCGATGACGCAGAGGGAGATTAAGAAAGCAAAGGCAATTGGGGCAAAGAGAAATGTGGAGATGGTAGCTGTGACTAACTGTGGCAGCCACATGGTGCAGCTGCATTTGCGCGATCCTGGCTCTGATTTCTATGTAGGGGAAAGGGTGATTAGACTGCTGCCGGGACAAAGATATGTTGATGAAAGAGACAGGTTTAACCAATTTCAGCTAGAGAATTTGCAAGCAAAGGGTGAGTTGACTGTTGTGTCAGTTGATAATTAGGATTGGCTGTGTTGTCAAATATAAATTTGTTTAGCGGTGGTGCTAGGAGAATAAACAATGGCAATCTACTTATCGCCGGGCGTATATATTAGAGAGATTGATTTAAGTCTTGTTGCGACTGGGCGTGGTCCAACATTGCCGGCTTTCATTGGTGTGGCTAAAAAGGGGCCGGTAAACAAACCAGTATATATAACTAATGCCCAACAATTTATTGACATTTTTGGCCCGCCATTCCCAGAGAGCTATTTGGGGTACGCAGTGCTTGCCTATTTTGAAGAGGGGCAACAATGTTATGTTGAACGTGTTGGTGTTACATGGGAAGAGGGAATGGAGCCTGACCTGGAAGCCATTTCTATTGACATGACTGGTGCGCGCAGGTTTGGGTGGGGTAGGTTGCCATTGTTTTCTGGCATTGATCATGGCAAGATACGTCTTCGAACGCCAACTGCAGAAGAGCCATTCTCTTTTCACAATGAGGGACTTGATGGGGCTCCAGAGTTTAGTGATATTGACCCAACTCTCTTTGTTACAGAAGCCACTCTTGATTTTTATGGTCCCGGTTTGAGCGACAAGTATAATGGGCCCATTAAAGATAGCTTTATGATGGTAATTACAAAAGGACCAAGTGTGACCTCCGGGTCTAAATTGGATGGTGCGGAGTATATAATTTATAGAAACAGTGATGGGGCACAAATTTCTGCTGGTGTAATATCTGAGAGCTCTACACCGGGGGTTTCTGAACCGATTGAAGTTGGTTCTGGGGATGATGCGACTGGTCTTGCTTTTTCTGTTGTTGTAACTGCTGGCAGGCTGGAAGAACAAGATTCATTTCGATTTTCAGTTTTGCCGAACAATAGAGAGTTTAAATTTTGGGTTGATAGGGCTGAAGAGACAACCTCTTCTGGGGTGGTGCCAGCCATACACACTTATCGATTTAATCATGGGGAAACTTTTACCGATGCTAATAGTTTTATACAACGATTTAATTCGCTAATTAGTGGTAGTGAAGATTATAATGCTGTTAATATTGACGGCAACATATATATTATTACCAAAGATGCTGGTCGCTCTATTCAGCTGATGGGTTCTGAAGGATGGGCGTTTGAGGTTGGTCAGACACAGTATGCGTGGGATATTCCGCGCAGCTATTTAATCGGTCACGACACTGGTCCGTATAACATTACGACATCTAATAATAAAGTGGCTATTGAAGTTACGTCTGATGCTGGCCGCAAGGTAATTAGGTTTAATATTCCGCAGGGATATAATCAGTCGCCGGCGACTATTGCGGCGGCCATTCATGGAAATGGAGTGCAGCAAGGCGTGAGATACTGGCGTGCATATCCATTGCAGATCAATGACGTCGAGTATAAGGTGGTCATAGAAACGACCTTGAACAATCAGACTGATTTGTTGACGATGCTTGCCAATTTCTCTAATGTTAAGACTTTGAGGTTTGCTGAGACGCTTGACATTTATTATCCATATAGTCGTCCATATCGTAATTATTCTGATTCAAGGAATGTGTTGCCGCGTGGTAGTTCTGTGTCTCCTGCTATTCCTGCATCGTGTGATCCTGGAAGTACTTATTATAATGTGGCGCAATGTTCGATTGATCAGGCATATTATTCTCACATCATTGGCTGGCTTGTTGCTACCAGTCCGGGAACGTGGATTGATGATTATTTAATCTCTATTAGTGGATATCAGGGGCCCAGTGGAATTGTTCCTGGCAGGTTTACTATTTTGATCTATGATTCTAATAAGCAACCGGTTGATAGAATCGACAATATTTCATTCGATCAACGCGATGATAGGTATATTGCCAATGTCATTAATCCAAACTCTAAATATGGTGGTGTAAATGGCAATGCTTATATTAACTGGGAGCCGAGACCGCCTTACCTTAATAATGATCCGGTTGGTGACCCTGATAATTATGTTGTGCGTAATCCGTCGGCAGTATACTATGCCAAGTTAAGGGGTGGGGCAAATGGCATACCAACTGATCCATTGTTTAGCTCTGAGCTTGATAGGGCTGTGATTGGCAATCCTGCCTTTGGGTCTGGGATATTTGCGTTTGAGAACCCAGAGATTTATGACATAAATCTTTTGGCCACCCCCGGATTTTCTTCTGGTGCTGTGATAGGTCAAAGCATACAGATGTGCCAGTCTCGTGGTGATGTTCTTTATATTGTTGATCCTCCCTACGGTTTGCGTCCGCAACAAGTTGTTGATTGGCACAATGGAATGTTGTTGTCTGATCTGTCTCAGGCCATTAACAGTTCTTATGGGGCGTTATACTGGTCGTGGTTGAAGATATTTGATCAATTTAATGGTGGTAATATCTGGGTGCCGCCAAGTGGTCATCAGCTTTCTATTTTTGCTCGCACAGAGAGTGTTTCTGAGCCGTGGTTTGCCCCGGCTGGCCTTAATAGGGGAAGGTTGTATACTCCGCTTGATGTTGAATACAATCCAACCCTTGGCGAGCGTAATTTGTTATATGGCAGCGGCAATGCCGTGAACCCGATAGTTAACTTTGTTAAAGACGGATTGACTGTTTGGGGACAAAGAACGCTGCAGCGCATGCCGTCAGCGCTTGATCGTGTTAATGTGAGAATGTTGTTGATATTTATTAAGAAGAACCTTGGTAATGCGTTGCGATATTTTGTGTTTGAGCAGAATGATAAATATACTTGGTCTAGGGTGCGTGGAGTGTGTGAAGGTTTTTTGGCTGACATCAAAGCGAGGCGTGGTCTTGATGACTTTAGGGTGGTGTGTGATGAGACGAATAACACTCCGGAGCGCAGGGATCGCAACGAATTGTGGATTAGTTGTTTCTTGAAACCGACGAGAGTTGTCGAATACATTGTTTTGAACCTTGTTATTATGAGATCTGATATGAGCTTTTCTGCTGAGGAGGTGTTGCAGGCTGGTGGAGTGGTTACTGCTTAGTTTAAATTGGCTGTGGAGGACATGTTATGCCAGGCTTTATTATAAATGGTACTGGTGGGGCAACTGATAGGGGCCCCGAGAGTAGAGCGGCGGAGCCTAAGAGAAAGTATAGATGGTTGTTTGCCATAAATGGCACTGACTCTTCGAGCTCTAAATCATTTTTGTACTTGAGGTCGTGCAAACGTCCTTCTTATACTTTGTCACCAATTGAGGAACATCATAACCAAGAAGTTATTTGGCACATGGGAAAGACATCGTGGGATGATGTTGATATCAGCTGGTATGATATGGAAAATCCTGTTGATGTGTGTGGATCAATTTATAACTGGATGCAGGCAGCTGTTTATAATATCAATCTTGCATCGGCTCAACATCCGTTAGTATATAAGAAGGATTCTACCATAACATTGACCGATCACAATGGTGCCCCCACCGAGAGTTGGAGGTTGTATAATTCGTGGCCATACAAGATTGATATGGATACTTTAGACTATTCATCCAATGAAATTCTAATGTTGACTGCAACGCTTAAATATGATCGTGCAGCCAAGGTGACACCAGAAGTGCCGCCGTTTGGTGGTTGATGATTACACATGCCAGGTTTTAACATAAGCACTTACGGTCAGGAAAGCACTGAGGCTGGCCGTTATAGATTTGCGCCACGTGCTAATCTTGATCCAATACGCTCGTATCGTTGGGCTCTTGAGAAGATATGTGCTGATCTGGCGTCTCCCAATTATAACAGAATATATGATGGTTCTTCTTCTGGCAATGTTGCTGAGTTGTTGAGGCACACCGTTGAAGTGACCTTTCCGACAAAAAACATTGATGTGATAGAGGTAAGGGGACTACATACGACATATAAGTTTGCCAAGGCCGCAAGATTTGATGATGTAACAATAACTTTTTATGATTATTGGAACAATAATCTTTCGACACACGCCATCATTGAAGAATGGATGAATGATGTTTGGTCTCCAACCAAAGGATTGATGAATGGTGAGGTTATTGCTTATAAAGCAACTGTGCATCTGGTGGAATTTAATAACTATGGTGACATAATTGGAAGGATGAGGCTATACGGCGCGTGGCCTAAGAGTATATCACATTCAAACTTGTCAATGAGTTCTAATGAAATAAAGACGGTTTCTGTTACGTTATCCATTGATTACTATATTTATGAAGTGGTCGGGGTTGAGCCTGCAAGTGTGGGCAATCAATTTGAGAGTGGCAAGGTTAAATTAGCAAGTTCTGACACACAGTTGCCAGGCGGTAATGAGGCTGAAACTAGTGGGTCTGGGCCCGGAGGGGTTGGGCCAGGTGGGGCAGGAAGTTCTGGCGAGGCTAAGTATGGCGGGGCTAAGCATGGAGAATATCGTAGTGTAATGCCAGAAACAGCAAGAAAATTTAGCATCAATAGTATGACTGGATCTGTTGTTAGGGGTGTAATTGGCGCCAAATTTGCTTTTGGAATAACAATGCCATTTGGTTCATTGTTATCGCAGGTTAAATCTGCTGTTGGTTACGTTAGTAGTAGAGTTGCCAGTGTTAGTGCGTTTATGTCTGGTAAAATAGCAATTAGGAAGGTGATACAGACACCCTTTGGTGTTGGACAAGTTGCTATTAAACTTCGCAGATAACGCATCCATGTATTTAATGTAATAGTTGTGATGTTGTCTTTGGCTGGTGGTTGGAGAGTAAATATGAATGATATAAACAATTCTGGTGTGCCCAAAAAGCAAGATGGTGGCACAAACGATGGTCGCCAAGATGGGGTGGTTTTGAAGAAAGAGACGAAGTGTGATGGCGCGGTGAATGATGCCTCAGAAGATCACAAGATCAAAGTTGATCTGTCTGGCGCGGTTGCTGGTCTTGATGGTGATGGGATACTTGATGTAATTTTGTCAAGGAGAGATGAGATACTCCCGTGGGACACTGTGGTGCTGCCGAGCAAGGGATATTACTATGGTGGTAAGATACCGGATGGTGTTGTTAAAATTAGGCCAATGAACATTTTTACTGAGAAAATCATGAGCACCCAAAGATGGGTTCGCACTGGTGAGGCGATCAATAAGGTCTTTGAACATTGTGTTCAATTCCCCGATCCAAGCTTTGATGTTCTTGATTTGCTTAGTGGAGATGCCACTTTCTTGCTTTATTATCTACGTGGCATTACATATGGTAACATGTATGAATTTATAATGAAGTGTGATGATGAAGAGTGTGGTCATTCGGCTGAATATTCTTATGATCTGAACCAATTGCAGCACACCATTAAGGGGCCAAATGAAGAATTTCCAGAAGAGCCATTTCCGTGCACATTACCATATATGTCTGAGGTTATTGGCAAGCCGTTTATTGTGCATATTCGTTTGATAAGGCGAAGAGATTTGATGAACATAACTGTTGCCAGGAAACGCAAGAAACTTTTGGCACCATCGTCTTCTGCCTCTTCTTTGGAAGAGAAACTGCGTACATTTACTAAAATTAACTCTGTGACTACGGTGAATGATTTCATAGAAGAGAATTTGAATAATATTGTTGTTAGTGTTATGGGTAGCAAGGACCGCAACAAAATTAGACAATTTATTAACATGATACATTCTTCAGACTCTGCTGCTATACGTGAAGCGCTTGATAGCTTTAGTCCAGGCATTGACACTACGATAGAGGTTACATGCCCAATGTGTGGTAACAGGATGAAGACCATGTTGCCGATAACAGAATCGTTTTTTCGCAGAACGCCAGCCAGAGATGGTGGAAAATGAATGGAACGCCTTACAAGAACAGATCATGGAGTTGAAATATTTTGGCCATTTTAACTATGAAGAAATGGCGTGTATGACTGCTGAAGAGCGACATTGGTTTATTAGATGGATGGTAAATCAAAAACGCAAAGAAGCTGAAGCAATGAAGCCGCCATCATACAACACCCCGGAAATTCAAGGCCCGCCAGTGGTGTAATATTTGTACAATTAATTAAGACCATTCAATTGGTCAAATTTATAGTATGGATGGTGGAGCCATTTTATGCCTGTGTTGTTGAAATTTTCGTTGCCACCCCCCACATGCCCATCATGTGGGAGCTTTTGTTCTGTTAAGATATATGAATCTGATTCAGAGTTTGGCACGTATATTCATGTGTCAACAATTGACATCATGCCGAATTCTGATAATGTTGTGTACCAGGGTGGTTCTCCAAACAAGTGGTATAGAATTGGCTTTGTGACTTGTGGCGATTCTAGTCACCAACCAACCGAGGTTGGCATAAGCGCGCCGATGCGAGGGAGTAGCATTGGTTGTGGTGGTGACTATTTTAATCGGGCATCTGGTCGATTGTGTAAAGTAATACGGCTTAATGTTGAGTTTTATAATGGTGGTAAATTGTCTGATCCATATGCCATACGAGAAATAAGAATATATAGAAAAGCGGTTGATGATGCCAATTTGTCATTGGTGATCCCAATACCTAGCTTTGGCAGTGATGATTATCCATCTCCAGTTGTTCGTGAAAAGCCTGGTGTCTACTCTTTATACTTAGAAATACCTGGTGATTTTGTGGCGCCAAGTGTGTATGTTGATGTGTGGTCATTTATTTCTGATCTTGCTTGTTTACCGTATCCTGATGACATAGACAACCCGGCGAATTTACAGCAGCAGTGTGGAAGGTTTTGGGTATACCCTAATGACTGGCATTTGTCTGATAAGTTGGTGGTTCCCAGGCTTTCATTTGAACCATTAGATGTTAAATTTAAAGCTGGAGAAATTAGATGGTTGGAAGTTGGTGTAATGCCTTTGCCTCTATATGATTATGATCATAATTTGGTAATGCCAATCATACCACAATTGTGTCCATCAATAATAATAACAACCCGCAATAATGAGAGGGTGGCGGAAGGCAACATGGAAGTTGGTTTGCGGCAAGGGGCGTATCGGTCTAATCCGTATGTGTTTAAATATTTGTTGGATACTACGAAGATGTTAATGGGAACATATGACTATCGCATCAGAGTATTGTTGCCAGACGGCCAGATGTTGGTTAGTGATAAATTCTCTTTTACCATAGGGTGATATTGGAGGTCTAAGCAGATGATAGTTGGAATATTAGATAATTCGCTCATTGATAAGGCAGTCTCTGTCATTGCTGGGTGTGCTGGGATTAATTCAGTAAATGTGCGCCCCGATGGTACCGTAGATATAAATGCTGATGACATAAATGTTGTTGCGTCTTGTATGTTTGACAATCACGGATTGGTGTTAATTGACAATGGCGGATCTTATATATTGGCATCGGTAATTGGCGGGGCTGAAGGAAACAACTCATTGAAATGTGAAGACAACCAAAAAGCGCAGGGAGTTGGGGTTGCTGTTGATGTTGATGATGACATAAAGAAAGACCTGGATAATATCATAAACAAGGTTGGGAAAAAAAGAAAAATGAATTTTAAAGATAAGGATGAGTTGATTAAAAAGATGACAAACCTAATCAGTGGAGGTGAACAACAATAATGCTGTTTATGACAGTGCTTGTTTTGTCATGTTCAATCAAACATATTAAAGACAGTCGATGATGTTGAGGAGATACAAATGAGTAAGACCATATCAATGGATGCTCGCAAAGTTGTAAAGTTTATTAATGAGTCTGTGCAGCGGCAGTTGGCTTCTATTGGCAATTGTGTCAAGCGTTTGGGCGATAAGCTCAATCGTAATTATAGTCTGGTGGCTGTGCACAAGAATTCCATGCTGTTTGAAGATGTTGATGCCAATAAATATTATTTTGCTGATTATAAGTATAATGACAATCACGAAATATTTATTTCCAACATACGTGGGGTGGATATTTGTGAGTCGAGAAAAGAACATGTGTTTAATAATGCGTGTGTGGAACTTGTAGAGGCCATCTCAGAGGGAGATAACAAGGGCATTGAGGCGGCGTTTAAGAAGATAGACAATTGTAGGTATAGATCCACGCTTGCTGACAGTGATGGGTGTGTGGTGACTAAGGATGGTGTGCGGCGCAAGCTTTATGAAGTCAATAATAAAGGCAAGTATGATGTTAATGTAATTACAGAAATGGCTGATGCAATTCGTAAAGTGGTTTTTGATGATAATGTTATAATTGAAGATAATCAAGTTGTGTGTGCGATACTCAATGATGGCAAAAAAATTAAAATTCCTATTAATGAAGAGATGAGGAGACGCAGCGTTGCCAGGCAGATGGCAGAGACTGCTAGTAATGCGTGGTCTTCGCCAAGGTTTCAAAAGCTGGTGTTGAATGTTGCGTCTATGATTGCTGAGGATAAGTTGCAGGAAGCAATTGTTGAATCGGCCAAATTTCTCAAAGAATATCAAGAGTTTTGCATGTTGGATAAGAAAGGATTTTTGTCTTTAATCGAGAAAACATTGGCCACCCAGAACATATACAACCCAGTTCTTGTTGAAGATGTAACGTTGTTAATGTATAAGACTAATGCTAAAGTAAATAAAAAGGACATTGTCGAATCTTGGAAACAGGTGGCAAAGTTGGTTTCTAATCACGAACTGCTAGAAGAAGTTAATAAGCTTTGTGAGGCAGACAACTTTGAAGAGGAATATGATAAATTTGTTGGTCGTGTATTGTCTGAAAACAAAATGGAAGATGACCTAATTTATAAATTTGCACTAATGATACAGGACAAGTTTCACAAAGCGATTGAGGCTCGCAAGAAAAAGATGGCAAGTGAGAAAGCATTGAAGAAATCGATTGAAGATGTGGTTAGGGAGGAAACCGAAAATCAAGATGTAGAATTTGACGAAGATGATAGCAAGTCTGATGAGATAAGTGATAAGGCTCTGGCTGAGTTGCAGCGCAGTAGTGATAGGTGGGATGAGCTGGTGTCTGCGATAGCGGGTCCTGAGACCCGTTCCCCGGCTGATGTGGAAAGGGTGAAAAAGGTGTTGTATGCTGTAAAGGACCATGTGTTTAAGAGTCCTTCTTTGTATTCTGTTGATAAGATTGGGGATGAAGATGCTGAGATTGATCTAGGAATGGTTGGTGATGAATTGGACAAAGAAGAGAAGAAATCTGACACCGGTAAAGCTGAGGCTGAAGAAGTCGGTGAAGCTGAGACTGGTGGAATTGGAGCCGGGGCGCCCACTTTGGGCGGTCTTGGCGGATTTGGTGCTGAAGAAGGAGAGCCCGGGGCAGAAGGTGAAGCTGGAGAAGAAGGAGAGGCTGAAGAAGAAGGTGAAGCTGGAGAAGAAGAAGGTAAAGAGAAGAAAGAGAAAAAGGAAACTGAGACTGAAGAGGAATTGAATAAGCTATTGGCTGCGAGTAGGGAAATAAATCTTGAGAAAGAAGGATTGTCTTTGCTGCAAGAAGCATATGTTAAGATGTGTGAATTGAGGGAAGAGGCAAGGTCTAGTCCGGCTTTTGTTAATGTTGCTGTGACGTATGCTGATAAATGTCGAGCCTTTGGCAATGAGCATTTATCGCAGTTATTTAAACAGCTGATTGATGATGATGATAACTATGATAATTGTGTTGTTAAATCTGAATGCGTTGATGTTGATAAATTGTACAAGTATGGTGAGAGGAGCAAAAAGGTTATTTCAGAAGCTCAATATAAACATCCTACGAAAGCTAAATCAAAGACTCGACCATCTGTTGATAAGTCCTCATTGATGAAAGACGATGTTAATGCGCTCGATGCTGCTGCTGGTGGTGTTGATGTTGTTGGCGACAAGTGTGTTGGGCTTATGGTTAGAGACAATAATAAAGGTGATGAGAAGAAGGAACAAGCTGGTGTTTCTGATGTTGTTGTGTCCATTTCTACTTCAAGTTTAGATAGTTTACAGAAATTTGCTGATATTATTGGCGCTGCCATTGATGCTATTGAGAACAGAATGAGCGGGGAAGGAGATAAAAAGGGTGGTAACGATGAAGAAGATGACGTAAAGGATGTAGATGAAAAGGAAGTTGACAGTGGGGGCGTAGATGGCATGAAAGACAAGGGACATCTTAGGGGTAAGGTTATAGAGAGTGACAAGAGCAAGGATGATGGCGGTGTTACAAAGAGTCCTACGTTTGGTAGTGGGCCGTTTAAGAAAATCTAATTAGTTTAGCTTAAATTGTTTTGTTTTCACTATTGCCGGGCATGCCCGGCAATAGTGTTATTTGTGGTGCTGCTTTCAAAAATATTGTGTTGGTGGTGTGTGGAGGAATAATATGAGTGCTATTGTGAGCAATGATACGGCCAAAGAGATGTCTGTGTTGGTAGAATGCACCGCTTTTAAAATAGTTGATAAACGTGATGTTTTGGTCGAGGAAAGAAATGGTGGGAAGAATAAGCGCCTCAGGTTGGTTGGTGTTATTCAGAAGTGTGATGAGGTCAACACCAATCGTCGCATATATCCCCTTAGTGTGGTAAAACCGGCGATTGATAAAATTCAGCCACTTATTAAGGATCGCCGAGTGCTTGGCGAGTTGGATCACCCTGACGCAGCAGTTCCCAAAGTGCACTTGGGGAGGGTATCTCACCTGGTAACAAAGGTGTGGTTGGATGGCAAAAATGTTATGGGTGAGATTGAAGTTCTCGATAAGATGCCGTGTGGTGGAATGCTAAAGGCTCTGATTGAGTCAAACATTCCAATTAGTGTTTCTTCTCGTGGTGTTGGTTCTTGTGGGGTTGTAACTATCTCTGACGGCATTGCATATGAAGTGCTGCCGAATTTTAAGTTTATTACTTGGGACATTGTTGCTGACCCTGCTGTGGTTGAGGCTCAGTTGAGTGTCATGGAATCTAAAAACTATTTGACACACGTCAAGAAGATTGATGTTGCAGATTTTGCCCGTAGATTTGGTGAATGTCTGCGTGGCATGAAATGATTGGTGGATTCAATATGCCAATTGTTTCTAAAGATGTTCAATTGGAACTTGATGGGAAACTAGTTACCATTGGGGAAGGGTCCATGGTAAATATTTATAGACCAGTGTGTGTGGTGGGAGAAGATGTTGAAGTGGTCTTAAATGGGGAGCCAGTGCTGATTGAGTGTGGTGACGTTATAATGGCATCGCCATTTGGGTCTTATTTTGTTGGCCAAGACGTAGAAGTGACTGGCATCAACGGCAAAAAACACAGGTTAAATTGCGGTGATAGAATTGTAATAAATGAGGCTGTTGATTTTGAGGCCATGGCGCGGATGGTGTTGCCGATTCGTAGTGTTATAGCCAAAATCATTGGCATAATTGAGAGCAGAAAGGAAGCGACAAAGGACGGTGCGGAAAAGGAATTATATAATCAAATAACTAACGATGATGAATTTGAGAAATTGGCAGCCATTGTTGATGCTAAGAATGTTGGTGAATTAGAGATGTTGATTGCCAGCCGCGACATTGATCCATTAAGGGCCCTTGATAAAATATCTGACAAGCTAAAGAGCTCCAACATTCCTTATGCTATCAAAATTGCGAAATACATAGACAATAAAACACAACGCAGGACATGGTCAAGGATATTCTCGTTTCTTAAAAAGAAAATTGACTACAGAACACAGGCTAGCAGATTGGTTAAAGCAATTAAGGACTCTATCGACACCATTGGTGAAGACGATACCATGCGCATAATAAGAGAAACAATGTCGAAATTGTCTATTGCCTAGTGTATGGGGCATCTATGAGACACCCAATTAGTGATATAGACAGGATGATAGATTATTGTCTTCATTCTCTTTGTGAAAACCAGAAAGAAGAGGAGAGGTATTATTGGAAGAAGGGAGAAGGCGAAATAGATCAGGTTAAGGTGGATGTGCCGTCCGGCAAAGTAACAGATCCCACTAGGCGATTGAAAAGAGATGTTACTAGAACAGCGGCAAAGGAAACCGCGCAAAGAAAGATATCAGCCAAAATTGCTGCTACCCCATATGTTGGTGGTGAGCCAGCACCTGGGCTTCGTAGGAGCATAAGATCTGGTGAAATATATCATGGCGCTGGGCCAGTTGCCAAAGCCATGAAGATTACATTGATGGATTTTCCAGATCAATTGAGCTTTGATCCAGAGACCATTGCCAGCAAGTATGGATATTTTGATCATTGGCCAGAGAGACATTTGAGAGAGTTATTGTCTGCGATTGGCATAGCAAATTCTCACTTGAGCAATGGTGAGATTAGGGATAAAGAATATATTGCCAAAATAGAAAGAAAGCTTTTTGATCCATTTGCAAAAAAGAGTGAAACGGCTGGTTCTCACGCGATATATTCGTTGAAAGAAAAATTAAAATCCATTGTCGATTCTTATAATGCTGCTCCGTGGGCGGTATCCCGTATGGGGCCGCAAGTAGAAAGGATATTGAAAGCAATTAAGTTATATGGTGACATCGATACGTGGACTGCCAAACAAACTTCGAAAGTGGCTCGTGAAATTGGTGTGACTGCTGAAAGCGATGTTTTGCGATCTGTGCGCGATGCTGCAATAAGCAAGGCGAGGGACATGGTAAGCAGTCTTGGTTCCAAGGGAATTGTGAATGCGGCGCGCAATAGATGGAAGGAAGTGTTGCATGTTGCGCACATGATGGGATATAGCAAGGAAGACATTAAGATTGGCCCCAAAATGATTAGCAATTTAGCAGACATATTAACTAGAATTTATGCTGAAGAATTGGCATATAGCATCTTGGATGGTGATGAAATGGCTTTGGATCACATCTTAGATAGAATAAAATCCGATTCATATCGCCGTATTATTGATTTGTCTACTAAGATGTCGATGGCTGATGTTTCTAGCATGAGACTTAGGTCATCGCCATCGGTTGTTGGGGCTAAGTCTATTGTCTATGAAGTGCCAGCCGGTGAAAAAGAATATGACATGGGTAAAGAAAAACCAGAGCCGATAGAAAGACCACCTTTTGATGTTGATGATATGCGCCGTGTGCTGGGGCAGTATATGTCTAAAATCAAAGAGAAGGAATAAATCTGCAGATGTTGAAATCCTCTTCTAGAGATTTTATACTTGAAGATGTAAAGCGATGGCCCAGCACATTTAATAGGGCTAAAAGGTTTGTGTTGCGTCATCGTGATGAAGTTACTATGCCAGTACACAAGTGGAGCGTTGAAACAATATCACATTTTAATGAATTAAGTGAAGATGAACAACTTCTGGTGCGATATGGGTGGCCAGATTTGTCTGGCAACGACCACTGGCCGCCAGGCCATGACAGCAACAAGATAACAATATTATATGGTAGTGATGTTAATAAATGGCCAGATGATGTAGTTAAAAGGTTCTGGGAAGCTTTGCCATCGCCACAGAAAAAGAAACTTGAAGGTATGGTGATGTCTGGCAAGCGTATGCGCCAATATGGCATGAGCAAGAGTGCTGAAGCCGAATTAAAAAAGAGCGCAGATGTAGGCGAGGTTGATGAACGTGTGCTTCTACAAGCAACAGAACCTTGGTGGAGGAAGCATGTTGGTGATTTTGAAGAAATAGACAAGCTTAAGCGGGAGTTTGGTGACATAATGAAGATGCCGCCAAATCGCATTAGCTATTTTAAAGATGTTATTCAACGCAACATGAACCTTGGTTATTATATTGATGCATTTGTCAAATTAAAGATGAACATTCCTAAAAAGAGGCATCCATTTATTGATAAAATGTTTGTTGATGTTGATAGAATGAAAAGAATTGTTGATCGATATATGTCTCCTGGCCCCATTGATAAGGAAGAGGCTCACAAGCTGTTTGGTGTACACCCAAAATCAGAAGAGATGGAGTGGTTATTGCGGTGGTTTAATGAACGCAAGCCGTTGAATGTTAAGCAGCACAACATAAACAGCATTATCAACCGCGCCAGACTGTGGTATGAGAAAATGAAGGCCATATATGATGCCATACGATTTTCTGGTGTTGGTTTGAGTAGAAGTAAAATGATAGAGGAAATGTTGCACAATTCTGGTTTGGACAAATTACAAGCACCATATTCATATGTGGTTAGGAATTTGGCGGAAGATATAACATTTAACACTAGGTGATGGAGTGTTCTGTGTTAAGTGTTTTTGTCAAAAATAATTCAGAATTTAGACGTTAATGAGGAGCTAGCAATGAACAAGATTATTGCCTTACTTAAAGAGATCGGCGCTTCAGATCAACTGGCGTCTGCGGTGTCAGAAGAGCTAGTCAAGTATGATAAGGAAATTCACGACAAGTATCAAACTGCGTATAATATTAAGCTGCAGAAAGCTAAGCAGATATGTATTGAGGAAGTTGAAAACTACAAGGTTGATCTGGCCAACAAAGTTAGTGTTTTTCTTGAGAGCAAAGCTGCTCAAATAGAGAAGCGCATAGAGAAGCAGAGGGCGGTCGAAGAAAGCAGCGCGATGGGCAAACTGCAGTCTATCCGTAACATTACGGAAGGCATTGAGGTTGCTAGTGATGCTGAGATCAAAGCCCTCAGAGAGCGCATTGAACAGCTTTCTAATAAAGTGAAAACCTTGACGGAAGAGAAGAAGAGGGCGGAGATTGCGGCCAATCGCGCCAATGAGATGGCTCTTAGCATCATTAGGGAAAGTAGGGCAAAGGCCATGAAGCCGGTAATAGAGGAAGATGCCAAGAAAAAGGATGATAACAAACAAACAAAGGAAAAGAAGAGTGAGACAGTTAAAGGCCGCAGGGTGGTTTCTGGCTTGCCAAAGACTAGCAACCCTAGGTTGGTGGAGCTGCAAGTTCCGACTAAATCTTTCTCTGAACAAAAAGGCGTTGATGTGGTTGATGATAAAATAGTTCAGATAGCTAATCAAATCTGACAATAAGACAGGAGGAATGCAAAATGAAACATCTTGGTACTGCTGGGGTTATTACTGAAGACAGGTCTAATAATGAATATTTGTTGCAGGAGGCTAAGCGCAATCAACTGGTTAAGAAGTGGAGCCCGGTTCTGGCCAAAATGCAAGAGGTTCCCCAAAACAAGTATGGGCTGATGGCTCACCTGTTTGAAAACCAGTATTCGGTGATGGGTGGTCGAAAGTCGTCGGTCATTCTTGAGGACGCATTTCAGACGGGCAACATCGCTGACTTTACTCGTTTTGCGCTGCCGTTGATTCGTAAGTCGTTTTCCAAGTTGATCGCTGACAATTTGGTTGGTGTGCAGCCAATGTCTCAGCCCGCCAGTTTGATTTTCTATGTTCGTTATCGTTATGGAATTAGCAAAGGCCAGACGGTTGCTGGAACGCAGATCATGCGTCAGAGCACCAGCGCCCAGTTTGCCCGTCAGTCTGGTTGGGCTTTGGATCCGTATTATAGCAGCCAGACTGTTGGTGGTCAGATGTGGGATGGTGAGGACATGGTGATCAGCACTGATGGGTTGACCATTAGCAAGACGTTAGCGCACCGTCCCGTGCTTGCTGGCACCGTGGTTGTTAATCTCTTCCTTCAGTCTGAGCTCGATCAGGGCTGCGACACTCCGACCCCGTGTTTGCAAGTGTCGTTTGGCGCTGATGGAAAAGTGGATAATGTCGTTGGGTCTAACTCCACTGCGTGTGGCAGCTTTGTGGTTGATGTCAATGCGTCTAGCTTTGATCACTCCACTGGTTTGGCGAAAGTGGTTCTCACTGGCACCCCGGTGCCTTCTGGCATGGTTGCTCGTTGCAGCTATGAGTACGACCTTGAGAACAACCCGTTCCAGCCGGAAGTGACAATGAGCATTGATAGTGATTCGATCAGTGCTATCACTCGCAAGCTGAAGACAAGCTGGTCACTTGAGGCTGCCCAGGATCTTAAGAGTGTTCATAACATCGATGCTGAGAGCACCCTTACAGATCTGATGGCGGACGAGATGGTTGCTGAGATTGATCGTGAAATCATCAATGACCTTATAATTGCGGCTGCGATTAGAGCTCGTCATAACTTTGCAACTGGAGCTGGTGCGTCGGTTAACTTTACTGATCGCAACATTGCGCTGCTGTATAAGACGCTCGAAGTTGCAAACATCATCCACCGCACCACATTGCGTGGTCCGGCAAACTGGATAGTGACTAGCTCGGATATTGCTAGCAAATATGAGCAGCTAAATGACTTCCGTGGAAGCGATGCTCTTGTTGATGGTGGCATTGACATTGGTATCACTAATGCCGGCACCATCCAGGGCAAGCTTAAACTCTATAAGGATCCTTTGTTCCCGAACTGCAAAGTTTTGTTGGGATTCAAAGGCAATAAGTCTGTGGATGCTGGTTATATTTATGGCCCATATATTCCGCTGCTCAGCACCCCAACGGTGATGGATCCGAACTCCTTCACTCCGAACAAGGGTATCTTGACCAGGTACGGCAAGAAGTTGATTGAGGACGGAGGGCTATACTACGGGGTGATTACGGTCAGCAATCTCTAAGATGAGATAAAGAACCCCGCCTAATTAAGCGGGGTTCTTTTTTGCCTTTTGTTGGGACTGTGGGTTGTATAATATGGCAAGTTTACTTAAGCCGCCAGTTTGTACTAATTGCAACTCAGTTAATATACATAGAGAGTTCCATCCTGAGCGTTGGGTATGTGATTGTTGTAATTTTGTTATTGTTTCCAGACCAATGAGAAATAATCCTGGTAAGTGTAGAGTGTGTGGAATTGATAGAGGAAAGGTTGAATTTAAGAAAGGCAGTAATATATGTAAGAGATGTCTCTCCGACTACAACAGAAAGTACTTGGAGGCCAACAAAGAGCGCCTATGCAATCGCCGGCGCATTTTGTACCGCCTAAACAGAGATAAACGCAAGGAAAGCGTCAGGAAGGCGGTTCAGAAGTCTCCCGAAGCGTTTATTAAGAATTTGTTATATCATATTAGGAAAAAATCTAATAAGCATGTAGTAAGCATAGATTATAATTACTTAATAAATTTGTATGAAAAACAAAGACACAAGTGCGCTTTATCTGGTTTGATGATGACATTTGAATTTAACAACCCTCGCAGCATTAGTATTGATCGCATAGATTCTTTGAAAGGATACGAGGTTGGTAACGTTCAGCTAGTTTGTCAAGCTTTCAATTGGATGAAAAACAAAATGACACAAGAACAAGCAAAGCAAATATTAGATGATTATTATGTTAACAGACGCAATCGCACACATGGCAACAAGCTCATATAACAGGTGGGTGGGCAAAAACGTGCCAGCCAGCCTCGTCCGGCCTGTATTTTACCAGCTTGTTGTCATGTATAAGAAAGCGGATTGATGGCATATGAAAAGTGGGTCTTCAAAATGTAGGGTGTGTGGGATTGGAAGGGAAGAGGCAGAATTTAAGAAGAGCGGCAACATATGCAAAAAGTGTCTTTCTGACTATAATAAGAAATATAGTGAAATGAATAGAGCGCGGCTCAGGGAAAGAAACAAGATTCTATATCAATTAAATAAGGAGAAGAGAAAAGAAGCCGCAAGGAAAGCGGCTCAGAGGTCGCCAGAAGCCTTTATCAGGAATTTGTTGTGTCAAATAAACAAAAACAAGGCAAAGAGGGGGATTGCTGTTAATATAGACTATGATTATTTGATAAGCTTGTATGAAAAGCAAGGGCACAGATGTGCCATCTCTGATTTGATAATGACATTTGAATTTAATAATCCTCGCAGCATTAGTGTTGATCGCATAGATTCATCTAGGGGGTATGAACCAGGCAATGTTCAACTGGTTTGTCAGGCCTTTAACTGGATGAAGAATAAAGCCATCCAAGAGCAGATAACCAAAATGCTTGATGATTATTATGCTGAAAGGTGTAATGCTGAGAATAATCAATGAACATTGCTGAAAGAAATAGGATGCTCTGTGAGATGTATAGTAATGGTGCAACCATACCACAGATATCTAAGCATAGTGGTTTGTCCATGACACAACTAAGCAGAATATTTAGGAAAAATGGGGTAAAGAGAAAGAAGTATGAGCTGGACAGAGAATATTTCGAGCTCAATAAAGACAAGTCCCTAAGAAACATCAGTGAGGAGACTGGTATACCAATTAGAAGAGTATATCATCTGCACAACATTGCATGTGGAAAAAAGACAACGAGGGGGAAGACGGATTTTACAGACCATTCTCCATCTGTTGACCCAGGTCTCATCAATGACAGGGAATGGTTAATAAAGAAATATGTTTTGGAGAAAAAGGGAACCCCAACCATAGCTAGAATTCTTGCCTGTAAGTGTTCGGATGTTTGCCGTGCTCTTAAACAGCATGGCATAAATAGGCGAACCACAGAAGCAACAATGGAGTCTAAGAAGAAATGTCCACCAAAAGAATGGTTGGAAAGCACATATGTTGCAAAAGGGTGGTCAATACAAAAATGTGCCAAAGAGTTTGGTTGCAGTTGGAACTCTGTGTATTCGGCTCTAAGAAAGCATGGAATTGGTGTTCGTAGCGCATCAGAGCAGCATTCTAGTAGACTAAATGAATTCTTTGGGAAAAGACATTCAGATGATATCAAAAAATTGTGTGCCGAGGTCGGTGCCAGATATGGCGCCGAATATTGGACCACTGGCAATGTTGATGCTAAGGTTGCTTTGGCAACAGTGGCTTCTAGGGAGCTGTGGTCTGATCCTGCTCGCAGAACAGAAGCCTCCAAGAAAATTGCAGAGCTGTGTCAAAGTGGCAAATGTAATTCTAAGGCTGTGCCATTTCATGCCAAAAATGGCAATGTGATTCTTATGAGATCCTCGTGGGAAGCTGTGGTTGCCAGGGTGATTGATGAGTCTCATGTTGTTAAAGAGTGGAAGTATGAACACATTAAAATTCCGTATGAGTCTGGTGGTTCTGTTCAACACTTTGTTGTTGATTTCTATGTCGAATGGATTGATGGGCTCAAGACACTTATAGAATGTAAAAATCGGCATTTGTTGTTAAAACCAAATGAGCAGTTGAAGATCAAGGCCTTGGATGAATATTGTAAACGTAACGGATATGGTTATGTGTTGGTCCAGGATGAAGATGAAATAAAGAAGATTGAAGTTGGTTATGTTAATCGCATACGGTGGGTAACTGATTATAGATATAAGGTTGGGCGTGAATATTTGGGTGACCCCAAATTAATGCATGAAATTATGTTTCACGAAATTATTGATAAGATATGTCCTTGGAAATATCCGTCATATACTAATGATGAATTGGCAGTGGATTTGGAGCGTGTTAAGAATGAAAGTCTTGCCGGGTATGTTTCAAATGGTAACATGCATTCTACGGCCCCAAATCGTGGTGGTATGCCAGGAAGACTGATCATGCAGCATTTTAACCCGCATTTTTGGGATGTTGCGCCGATTGGCAGGAAGGCGCTGCCATTGGTGTTTAATGATAGGGCGGCAATATATGAATGCTTGTCCATATCGCGCGATGAAAATGAATCTTTATCATTTGAGAGGCTTCTTAGAGAGATTAATTTTCATAAGACTAAATATGGTCGTGCATCACATTTTGCCCCTGGGTTTGCCAGAGTTGTTATTAGAAAATTTGGTATGTCTGGCAAGAGGATGTTTGATCCTTGTTGTGGTTGGGGTGGAAGATTAATTGGTGCTCACATAGAGGGTTGTAAATATGGTGGTGCTGAATTGTCAGCAAAGACCTTTGCTGGGTTGGTTAATATTGCGAGGTTTATTGGTGCTGATTGTGGTATATATAATGCGTCGTGTCTAGATGTTGAGTGGGATGGCGATTTTATTTTTACTTCGCCGCCATTTTATAATAAAGAATTATACGTTGGTGATGGTCAACCATGGGTGGTTTATAAATCGAGACCAGAGTGGATAGACGGCTTTATTAGGCCATTTATTGCCAAGGTTGGTTCAAGGTTGTGTATTTTGTATTTGGATAGAGAAACTAAAGAAGACTATGAATCGATTAGAAGATTTGATGAGATAATTGTTATTCGGAATAGGAAACACGCCAGAAAAAGGGCTGGTGAAGAATATCTTTGCGTATATAATCCTTGATAACAAGTTTATTAGTATTTCACACACAAGACGTTGTGAGTAACCATATGGATGTTATAAGAGCCGGAGAAAATTTTCTAGACTATGTGTTGCCGAGTGGTGTTACTGTTGTACATTTCACTGATGAAAGTAGCAAGTGTGGCAACTGTGTGCGATTGCTGCACGATGTGGAATTAATTGCCAACAATATTGACGACGTTAGGTGTGTGATTGTTAATCTAAAGACATATCCACTGGTAAGGGCTAAGTATGGGTTTGTTGGTAATTATATAACACAGATATATAAAGATGGTAAGTTCTTGAAACAATACACTCCCGGAGCTGGTGGATATGAGGAATTTTGTGCGGCGATAGCAAAGGCTAAAGCTGGCCAGCCGATAGATAGCATCTTTGATTTGTTGAATGAAAACAAGAGCAGGCAGAAGCATGAGTTTGTTGTTGAAAGAGTGCCAGTTTCAGAATTGAACAAATGGGTTGCTGCTGAAGAGAATAAGCCGAAACTGCTTCGTATGCCGACTCACAGTTTTGTAGATCCAACAACCAATGAATGGGTTATTATATACATTGACATTTCTGGCTGATAACATTGTGTGTGGCTGATGTCATGAGAAAATCATGTATTCCATGCGCCATTAAGCACTTATCTCAAGCAGCCGTGCTGTGCATGGAGGTGGTGCAGGGGTATGATGACCATAGGTTTTTGGTTATTGGCCACCTTGGCGAGGCCGCCGATGAATTGGTTGCTAAGTATCCACAAGTGGCGTTGAAAATTAGGGGGCATAGAATAAATTATTACAGAAATTATAAAAGTTATGTTATTCCATTTATGGACTTGTTCAGGGAACTGTTGTCTATTGAGAGTAAAGATGACTGCTGTGATGATGATAAAGAGTATGTCTTGGGAGTAAGATCATCTGTGTGCTCTGGATGTGAGCACTATGATGGCAGTAAAGTTGCATGTGCGGCGCTAGATAATTCTGGTGATTTAAGACAGCTGTGGACAGAGGCACGATCGGTATGTCCGCTTGGAAAATGGGCGTTAATAAATAGGTGGAGCGATTAATATGCAAGATGGCCGTGCTAATAGTCGTGGATATGATGACCTAAAAGATAGATACGCTTCTAAAGAGATGGTTGAGTTGTTCTCTATTAGAAATAGGGTGCTGTGGTGGAGAAAGCTATGGGTTGTTCTGGCAGAGTGTGAAAAAGAGCTTGGATTAAATATCACAGATGAACAGATACAAGACATGTATGATAATCTTGATAAAATAAACTGGGATATAGCCGCCATCAAGGAAAATGAGGTACACCACGATGTGATAGCACACATATACGCATTTGCCATGGTTGCTAGCAAGGCGGCTCCAATAATTCACTTGGGGGCCACCAGCTGTTATGTTACTGATAACACCGATTTGATATTGATGCGTGAAGCTCTGCGAATCATAGCCAAGAAACTAATTGTGGTGATTAGAAATTTCCTTGGTTTCATTGATAAATATAAGAACCTGCCGACTATTGCTTACACACACTATCAGGAAGCACAGCCGACTACTGTTGGTAAGCGCGCTTCGTTGTGGGCGTATGATTTCTTGATTGATTTGATGTCTGTGGTTGACAGAATAAATAATCTGCCTCTGTTGGGCTGTATGGGAACCACTGGCACCCAAGCATCGTTTATGAAATTGTTTAATGATGATTATGAAAAAGTTCTAAAGCTAAATGACTTAATTAAACAAAAATTAGAATTTAACAGTGTTGTCCCTGTGTCTGGCCAGACATACACAAGAAAAATAGATGCACAAGTTTTATCGACGCTTGGTGGCATTGCTTCTAGCGCCTCAAAATTTGCAAATGACATAAGGCTATTGATGCATGATCATGAAATTGAGGAAGATTTTGGTAAAGCGCAAATTGGTTCCAGTGCCATGCCATATAAAAGAAACCCAATGTACTCTGAAAGGATTTGTGGTCTTAGCAGATATTTGATTGGTCTGCCAACAAACTTGTTGTTTACTCATGCATCACAATGGCTGGAGAGAACACTGGATGATAGTTCGAATAGACGAATAGTCATACCACAGGCGTTTATGGTTGCAGATGCAATATTAGAAGTTGTTATTAAAGTGATCAACAACATTGTGGTTAATGAAAATGTTATAAAACAAAGGTTGCTTAAACACATGGAATTTGTTGTTACTGAAAATTTGTTAATTGATGCCGTCAAAAGTGGAGGCAATAGGCAGGTGTTGCATTCGGCAGTTGCCAGGATGTCTAAGGATGCCATTGAGAGAATGAGGATGGGATGGCAGCCGAATTTAATAGAATCTATTAAAGAATCTGGTTTGTTTAATGTCAAAGAAGAGGATTGGGACAGTCTTCTTGATCCGGTTAAATACGTTGGGTGTGCGCCACAGCAGACGGAAGCTTTTATAAAAATGGCGAGTGATATATGTGATGGCATAATATTGTGAGTTATTGTCAAACATATGATATATGAAACTGGACCATTTGCTTGTTAATAGCATGCCAGAAAGACTGTTAGGCAAGACCGGAGTGTCTGTTCCAATATTTTCTCTTGGTGGTCAAGGGGCATTGGAGACTCATGGCGACAGAGGAAATTGCATTAGAATAATTGAGAGAGCCATTGAATTAGGTGCCAAGTATATGGATACCTCCCCAATTTACGGGCCATCAGAGAGCATTTATGGGGAGGTATTACCATCGATTAGAGATAAAATCTTTCTTGCTACCAAAAGTGATATGCGAGATTATAATGGTGCTATGAAAGACATTAAGAATTCGCTTAAAAGGCTCAAAACTGATTATATAGACTTGTGGCAAATACATCATTTAGACTCTATTGATGAGGTTGATGAGGTTACCAGTAAAAACGGCGCTTTACGGGCATTTGTTGAAATGCAGAGGGCTGGTGTGGTTAAACACCTGGGGATAACAGGACATCAGGACCCGATGGTGTTAATTGAGATTATGAGAAGGCATGATTTTGATGTTGTGTTGTGCCCAGTCAATGCGTGTGATAGGGCTATGAAGCCATCATTTATAGACACTGTGGTTAAAGAAGCAAACAGACGATCAATGGGTATAATCGGAATGAAGGTATTTGCGCAGGGATATATATTTCACCCACATGGTATAAATACTGTGTGGGAGGCGCTAAATTATGCTTGGTCACAGCCAATAACAACTGTGATAATTGGTTGTGACAACGTTGGTCAGCTAGAAATGAATGTTGACTTGGCAAGAAGATTTAAGCGGCTATCTGATGATGAGTTGAAAAACGTTGAGAAAAAGGCGGAGCCACACAAGCGACGTGGATGCTTCTTTCGCAAAGAATTTGGTGGGTATGACTCAAAGGACGTTCTTGGCCCAGTTTATGCGGCGAAATCAGATTGACGGGGTCTCTAATTGAATTGGTCTGTGGTTGTAAATCGCCATGTAAATAATAGTGTTGAGCATTTGTTTGAGACCCAACAAATGTGTTCTGAGGATGTTGCTCGCGATGTGTTCTCTAAATTATCAACGATATTT